>Ga0153942_1001140_pt1 | contig 10590 bp, 11 predicted proteins | sample TSNJ026MetaG_FD_104731 | JGI IMG/M metagenome (GOLD analysis project Ga0153942, IMG submission 104731) | Attine ant fungus gardens microbial communities from New Jersey, USA - TSNJ026 MetaG | ecosystem: Host-associated > Fungi > Mycelium > Unclassified | place: USA: New Jersey, Brendan T. Byrne...
ATATTACCGTTTTTCTTGATTTCCAGAAAATGAGCAGCGAACAATGCGCGGATGAACACTCATTTTCCGTTGCATTTGCAGAAATGTTTTTGAAATCAATGGGAGACAGTAAGAAAAAAGACTATATAGATTCTGAAATACTTTCTAAGCTGAAAGATTTAGTTTACGTTAAGGATTGTGGGATTTCATTAGGAAAATTGTTTGAGTGCCTGAGTCAGATATGCGGCAATGCCAAATTGCCTATTGTCTTAATCATTGATGAAGTAGACAGTGCTACGAATAATCAGGTATTTCTTGATTTTCTTGCACAGCTTAGAGGCTATTATATTGGCAGACTGACAACTCCCACATTTCAGTCAGTGATTCTTGCAAGCGTTTATGATATCAAGAATCTAAAACTTAAAATTCGTCCGGAATCCGATCATAAATACAATAGTCCCTGGAATATTGCTGCAAGTTTCCGTGTGGATATGAGTTTTTCCGCAATAGATATTGCCGGCATGCTGCGAGAATACGAAGATGACAATCACACAGGTATGAATGTTGAGAGGATTGCGGCGATTATCTACAGGTATACCTCGGGATATCCTTTCCTTGTTTCTCTCATATGCAAGATGCTGGATGAGGAAATTCCCGAGTACGTGCGGTTTGCGAACGGAGAAGATGTATGGACGGAAGCCGGAATAGCAGAAGCCGTCAAAACTATCCTGAAAGAACCTGCGCCATTATTCGAAAACATGATAAAACAGCTTGACATATATCCAGATTTACGCACGATACTTTCGGATATTTTATATCAAGGAAAAGCAATTCCTTATAGCCCACTTAACGAACCAATAAATATTGGTGTAATGTTTGGTTTTCTGATAGAAAAAAACGGGCAGGTTGCCGTGTCAAACCGCTTATTCGAAATGGCACTGCTCAACCTGTTTATTTCAGAAGAAGCGTCAAAAAGCGAATCCTACCGATCAGGTTTACAAGATAAAAATCAATTCATAAAAAACGGCTTGTTGGATATGGACTTGGTAATGGCAAAGTTTGTTCGGCATTATACGGATGTATTCGGTGAAAATGATGAGAGATTTATGGAGGAAAAAGGAAGAAAAATGTTCCTTCTCTATATCAAGCCAATTATCAATGGTATAGGGAATTCCTATATGGAAGCCGAAACCAGAGATATGGATCGTACAGATGTCATCATTGATTATCTTGGACAACAATACATTATTGAACTCAAGATATGGCGAGGCGATGCTTACAATACCAGAGGCGAAGATCAGATCAGTGGGTATCTGGATGCCTACCACCAGAAGAAAGGGTATATGCTTAGTTTTAATTTCAACAAGAAGAAAGAGGTAGGGGTTAAAATAATTCAGATAGGCGATAAGACGATTGTGGAAGCAGTCGTGTAAATCATCCCATGATTAAAGTCACGGGATGAATCGCTTTTCTGATAAGTTTAAAGTTTTATACCGCGTTCACCAACCACAGTATCATATTTATCCTGATCGAGGATCTGAAGCTATGGCGTCTTTCTTTTCCATATTTACGCTAAACATACCATTGCTTTTGAGCGTTGAACATTCTTGCATATTCTTTATTCTCCTTCATCAAAGAATTATGTGTCCCATATTCCACTAAATTCCCTTCTTTCATAACCGCGATTTTATCTACCATCGTGCATAGGCCTGTTCTATGTGAAATAATAATCGCCGTTTTGTTTTTTGCTATTTCAAGAAAAGACTTTAGAATTTCTGTTTCAGCAATCGGATCAATCGCACTGGTCAGCTCATCCATTATGATAACTTTACTTTCTCTGAATATACCTCTTGTAATTGCAATCTTTTGCCACTGTCCGCAGGATAATTCAACGCCATCAAATTCTTTTCCAAGAATTGTATCTAATTCTAACGAAGTCTCATCCATTCTAACATTTGCGTCACTAAGCGATTGTCTAATAAGAAAATCGTTATTTAATTCCTTTAAATTTGATATAGCGACATTTTCTCGTAATGTTATACAATAATGAACAAAACTCTGAGAAATTAAAGAAAACTTTCTCAGATACGAATTTCTTTCAAAGTCTCTTATATCAATACCATTTATTGAAACAATTCCAGCATCAGGTTTATAGATGCCCATTAACAGCTTTGTCAATGTTGTCTTTCCGCTTCCGTTTTCTCCAACAATTGCAATCTTATCACCTGAATTGATTAAGATTGATAAATTCTTTAACGCTTGATAGTTGGAGTTGGGATAACTGAAGCTGACATTCTCAAATTCTATTTTTTTAATCTCACTTACTTCATGAAATGTTTTATCGCTCATATCTTCTTTTGAATCGACAAATGAAAAATAATCTTTAGCATAATTGATTTTTTCTGGCATATCGCCCATTTCTACCAAAAATGACTTTGTTTGGTTTTGCACCGAAGCAAAAGCTGCAATACACGCACCGAAAACACCAACAGATATTGTGCTATTCATTGTCAACATAAAAGAAATTGCGATACAGATACAATATCCCAATATGCGGATGAAATCGCATATCAAAAGAGATAAAGCATCTTTTTTAACGAGTTCCCACATTTCCTCGTTCACATCATCACGATAGAACATCCATCGCTTCACGATATAATCTCCAAATCCCATTACACGCATTTCTTTAATAGATTGCTTGTTACTGATTAAGCCCCATAAGTAGTTTCTATACCGCTCCTTTGTTATTTGTTGTTTTTTTAAAGTATAAAATTCTTTTCCACGTATTAACCTCACAACAAAATAAGGTATTACACTAAATATGCTTACAGGAATAAACAAAAGACTGTAACGTGATAATATACCAATAACAGAAATAACGCCAATTGCACTCATAATCATTGTTACATTCATCATATACAACTGGCTTAATATTTCACGATTAACGCACTCCGATGCACGTGCTTTTCGGTTCATGGTATCAGAATTTTCATAATCAATCAGCGGCAACTTAGCGCATTTTTCATTCAATTTTCCATTTGAAAAATTATTAACTTTTTCATAAACTCCAGCATTAATGGTTATGCTGGAGATATACTGAAAAAGTTGTTTTATTGCGTAACCGAGCAAAAATAATCCACCATACCAATATACGTCATTGAGGGCGGCATTACCATTTAAGTATTTACCAGCCGTATCAAAAAGCAAAACCGAAATAGAAGTAATAAATGCTGGAAATAAACCTTCGATAATATTGTAAAAGAGCGACAGCGTCCCTGCAATGGGCGTTGTCTTAGCGGTGTGCGTTAATGCACGAAAAAAAATTGTAACGGACGTATTCATTTTCATTGATTATTTCCCCCTATATACCAACCACTCTGAGCCTGCCACATTTGAGAATAAAGAGAGGCGTTTTTAATAAGTTCTTCATGCTTTCCATTTTCACAAATAATCCCATCATTTAATACAATAATCCAATCTGCCATTTTTGCACTTGCTAATCTATGAGAAATTATGATGCAACCTTTATTTTCTAATAGGCTCGTAAATGAATGGTACATCTCGCTTTCAGCCACTGGATCAAGTGAAGCGGTAGGTTCATCCAAAATCACTAATTTGCTTTCGGAAAACAACGCTCTTGAAATTGCTATCCGCTGCCACTGACCTCCTGAAACGTCTATTCCCGATTCTTCAATTTTCCCTAATGAGACATCTAAATTATCAGAAATCATTTCGGCTTTTCCTTTTGTCAATGCACTGCGAATTGCCGCATCATCATCTTTTCTTTCAATTTGCGATAAAGCTATGTTTTCTCTAAGGCTTAGGGTGTAGCAACAATAATCTTGAAAAACTACGCAAATATACTTACTCAATTGGGATTCTGTGAAATCATTGATGTCAATATTGTTTATTTTTATTTGACCGCTGTTTGGTTGATATAACCTACATAAAAGTTTGATAATAGTTGTTTTCCCGGCTCCATTTTTGCCTACAATCGCAACTCTCTCTTTGTTACTTATTTTGAAAGAAACCCCCTTTAATATTTCATTCTCTGTATTGGGATAAGTAAAATAAACATTGCAAAATTCAATCTCTACATTATTAGTATTTTCATCCAGTGGGAAACTTATTTTGCCTCTCGGAATTTCCGGTAAAGCGAAAAATTTTTCATAATGAGAAACTTGCAAGTAATGCCTTGCAATATTTGAAAAAGTATAAGATAGGCGTTCTGTAATTCCGAGTAATCCACCCACCGACCCAATAAGAGAAACAAACAAACCTAAAGAAACAGTTTTATCATTAATTCCATGAACGAGGGAACACACAAGCGTTCCAATCCAAATTAAGATGATTACACTGCTGACAGCAAAGTATTTCTGTGCGCGAATAGTTGTTTTTAAACGCTCGCGCAAAACTTTTTTGCTCTTTGTTCTCCATAAATCCATTATATAATTAACTGCTGAAAATACTTTCAACTCAAGCAAAGAATTTTTATCAGAGAGTAAGCTAGAGAAGTATCCTAACAAACGTTCATCTTTAGTTTGATTGTTGAACATCTCATTCATTAACCGCATTGCCTTAAAATCCAACCATATCATAATCGGAATTAGTAGAAAAAATATGAGAGGTAACCACCATGAGATTTGCAAAAAAATCAAGATTATTCCAATAATACTGATTATAATTGAAAGTGCGGCCATTACATCTTTAAAAGTATTAAGAATTAAATCCTGAGGAGAATTCCCCATTCGAGTTAATGTGTCTTGCGTATTAGCATCTTCAAAACAATAATAATCAATTTTTCTGTATTTATTTACAATATTCTGTGTAAATTCCTTGTCCAATTGTCGTTTCATATTAATGCTTTGTATACCACTAATAAAATCCGTTCCAGAAGCGAGGAACATACTCACAATGAGAAGTCCTCCCCAAAGAACGATAAGCAAAGAAGATGCGCCACTATTAAAATATGCCACAAACCCATTAATGAGATTTTGCGTAAATAACAACGATAGCGGAGTCATTGACGAAATAACAATGACTTCGCTTATCTTTATGAAAGTTGATGATCGAGCGTATCTCCACATTACCTTTATTGCAGTCAGAATGTAATGAAACATTTATTTTATTCCCCCTCTGATTCTGTTATTACCGTTTTCAAATTATCATTTGATAAAAGTATTTTTTTTCCATTCGCTCTATTAAATACTTCCTGTTCATGTGTTACAATTATGACGCAATGAGCCGTAGAATTTATCATATCTATAATTTTATTTTTTGCGATATCATCAACAAATGTTGTGGGTTCATCTAATACTAATATATCAAATGGCTGTAATAAATGACTAAATAAAAACAGTCGCTTTCTCTCTCCTCCTGATAAATAAGATAGCCGCTTATCCCAACAACCACAATATAATTCACATGCCAAAACGCTTTGGTATGATCTAAAAAAGTGAAAGGTTCATCGAGAATAAGTAACAACGCAACATTATATATTACCGAAGCTAATCTTAAATACTGTTGTTCACCACCGCTTAGTGTGCCAATAGATTTTTCAAGTATATCCTCAAATTTAAAAATCCTTATAAATTCATTCTGTTGATGTAAATATTTATACCCTTCCTAATGCTTCAAAGTTAACAAGGAGTTTATTGTATTCATTTATAGTAGTGTCAGAATAATCACAAGAAAATTTTTCTTCAATACTTTTCAATTTTTTTTCAAGTGAAACAACCTCTTGAAATATATTTTCAATATATTGATTAACACTAAGGCTGTCAACAAAGTATTCATATTGATCAAGTTGCGCAAATTATATTGTTGTATCTATATAAACATCTCCGCAGTCAGGTTTCATTTGACCAGTAATTATACGAATGAGTGTTGTCTTTCCGCATCCGTTTTCACCACAAATTAATACTTTTTCACCAACGGCAATCTTTATGTTTACTGACTCATATAATTTTTGGTCATCAAAACTTTTTGAAACATCGTCCATTTTAATTACTGTTGACATAGTAACACCTTCCCTCAAAAAAACATCAATTAACCATTACACCAATCACTTCATTCTCCGGTACAAGATAATAATCTTTTTGGGTATTAGCGTCCCCTTTAGTTCTGTAGTGAATTTTTCCATTCAATTCGGTGATTGATACAACCCTATGAATTGTGGTGTGATCTTCAAAATGAAAAAATAAAATAATGCTCCCGATTTCTATCGGGTGAAATATGGCACTTTTAATTTTTATTCGATCAAATGTTTTCAAAGTAGGCGTCATGCTATCACTTAACACTTCAATCTCAAGTGAATTATTGGAATCAGAATCTAAATATTTTTTCTTCATGGTATACCAAGTACACAATTTAATTTGAGGATGTTCGGACACAATAATATCTTCGCATTGCATAATATATGTAACAACAGAATCATCTGGCAAGAAATACAGATTACTGCATGGGATAAGATTTGTAATAGTCGTCATAAGTGAAAAACTTTTAAGCATAAGTTTCTTGTCCCAAAAATAAGGGAAAGCCTGTTTAACTAATAGCACTATGGCTTCGCGCTTATCTACCTCAGAGCGCTCATTCTTTTTTCCATGAAATATGAAGTATATACGCTCCAAGATAATATCTATATTGTTATAAATATTATCCCCACTTCCTTTCCAGGGAGTTCCGTACAGATGAAAGCTACCGTCCTGTTTTCTTAATAGTAATGCCTCATCCGTCAATAGAATTGCTTTTTTACTCTGCCTAAATAGATTTGATATGGTTGTTTTTCCAGAGCCGGATTTTCCGCAAAAAATATATCCTTTATCATTAATTGAAACTCCGGCAGAATGTAAAATAAAACCGTCATATTGAATGAGTACCATCATAAATAGCATCAAAAAAGGCGTCGTCTCAATAATTGAAATATTTTTATTAGATAACAATTCGTTATCAATGAAAATTTCAGCTTCTTTTTTATTTGAATCAATCCAAATATGTGTAATATTACAGATTTCATCAGGAGAAAAAATGAAAGTATAATCTCCTTTGTTAGTTTCGTAAGAAGAAAACCAATTTTCATCTATATATTTTTGATTTCCTAAATCACGCGAAAACTTGTTATTTGATAAAACTCGGATTTGCATATCAATATTATTATCAATGGTAGTCTCAAATGCAGAGACATTGGGGGGAGAGGGGTATTGGTATTCAGATTCAATTTTTATTTTTAAACCGCCTATGGAAAAAAAACTATTAATCATTATATGTAATCTCCCATTCTTCCTCGCTTAGATTCAAAACGAAATTTTCTCTATTGCTCGATTCTAAATACATTGCAAAATATCGTTGTAAAAATTCATGCCAATATGCTTTTTTACAAATTTTATTACAATTCATTACATAGCTTTCATATAGACAAAAACGATTACAAATAGGCATATAAGCACACTCTTGGCAATCTCTATCTTTTCCATTCTCAATAAACGCAGATTGTTCCCTGAATGGGTCTGAACCTAATTTTAGTGTTCCAAGTTTAAACGCTTCTTTTCCGACGCCGCTTATACATTTGTAAATAGTTTTATTGGGTGTTAATACAAAACTACTTTTCTGTTTCATCGTACACAATTGATAATCAACATCAAAAGGAACTCGAAAACCACTATCGGTAATATACTTTAGCAAAGAAACTCTTAATTGAGCATCTTCGATTTGAGTCAATTGAAATTTTGAGATATCATGTAGATCGACAGTTGGTTTTGTGGCACTCAAAACAATAAGACGTATCTTCTTTTGCAGTTTATTCTTGTTCAGATAATCAATAAGCTGATAAATATTCTGCGCATTATTAGTGTCATATACAATACTAATATAAATTTTAATAGATTCATTGTTAATAATGTTTTCTAATATTGTAGCAAATGTCCCATTTCCATTTGCTAAAGGGCGTCGCTTATCGTGAATCTCCTCAATCCCATCTATTGTAATTTGTGCAATACTTACACCTACAACAGATAACGATTTTGAATTCTCAGGTGTAAGAAGATAACCATTTGTTACGATGGTGAAAAGATAAAAAACGCCATTTTTTTCAAAGAATCCTTTTAATTTATTAGCTATTGAAACAATTTTATTTATTTCGATTAATGGCTCCCCACCATGGAAACACAAGTCTACTTGACGAATGTGATATTTTTTTACCAACCAAATTATCCACTCATCAATTTCGGTTTCATCTAATTCTTTGCATTTTTCATCGCTTGGAATCCAACTCTCAAAACAATAGACACACCGAAAATTGCACTTCATAGTCATCATCAAAGTAATGTTGAGCCGCGTACTTTGATATACCATTGAATTTAATAAATAAGAAATATTTTGATTTTCTTCTTCATTGCTTACTAAAAAATCAGACAACTCTTTTTGCAAAATGCTTGAACTATTAACATCAACGTTTGTCAATTGACGCGGTATAACTTTCATACGTTTGTTTAGTGTATTAAACACCACGGATTCGTTCCCAAAATCACAGAAAGTTGTATATCTTGAATACTGCATAGATAAATCCTCCAATACAAAATGTTTAATAATTAATATATTAATCCCGAAGGATTTTGCACGGCGACAGTAAAGCCGCCGTGCAGAGCACGGACAGCGGTTAAGCAGCCATGTTCTCGATTAACCGCAACGTTGGCCACGGCCGCAGCAGGATGATGCCATTGCACCATAATATGCTTCACCCAACTCCTTGTTGGTCAATACAATAACTATAGGAGCTAAGTATACCTTCTTCATATAGGAACACCTCCTTTCCGTAATATTTATACTATTTGATACCTGCATAAAAACAATACAGATTAAAAAGTTACACAAATTTTTATAAGGAACTATACTCGCGATATAATTCCTTGCAGTATAAGTGATTCAATACAACTTTCAACGTCCGCTGCACAAGTATAAAAATCCACATCATATTCGCTTATAATAGACTCAATTAAATCTTTTAAAGAATGATTACCATCGCAAAGGTCGAATATCTCGACTGCTGTGTTTGATATGTATACTCCTTTTCCGTCATCATCGGAATCAAGCATAAGGAGATAAGCACCATCTACTTTCTCCAAAATAATTCCTTCGTTTTTCTTGAAAATTGCTGAATTTTCCATTTATAAGACTTCCTTTCTATCAATTGGAGACATTAACTCATCCATAAATTTTATTAATCTTTCTTTCGATTAAATCACTTTTTTCAGGTATTTCCCATAATTGCATTTCAATATAAGTTGGAGCAATATAATCACTAGGATATAGCCCATATTGTTTTATAATTTCTTTCATTTCGCTTAAAACATAAATTTTACGTCTAGAAAAATGGTTGCCCTTTCTTGTTAATGCATATGATGATGGACCATATGTAAGACTAATAGACTTTGGATTCAATTATAAAAGCGGTATGCTATCAAATCTTGAATTTCTATCTCCTTCCTATAATATCATTTAGGTAATTGCCAAATTACCTAACCATTGATTTTTGTTGGGTTTTAGTACCTTATCTATATTAAGTGCTATGCATCTCACATGTATTATCACTAACCTTACACCAAAATCCATTTTAGTATTTCATTTATTATCCAAATGTCGTATAAAAAATTCCATCAGCTTTTCATCTCCTTTTTAAGATAGCAAAATTTCCAATTGCTTTCAATAGAAACTCCTTTAATGACGACTTAACTTGTTAAACACTCATTTTTCAGTTTTATTATGACTTGCACCTTAAAACTTTCCCTTCCTTTTTTTATATCCAATCTGCCTCCTCTTGTTTCCATTGTCCTTTATACATTCTTAAGGCCTATACCATGATTTTTCTTATTTCCTTGGACCTGTAAGAAAACTAACCCATCACTCGTCATTTAGGACGGAAGCCAGATTCAGGGGGACAAGAGAATGTGACAAACCTGTACATGGCGGACTTCATATCCCTCGGAGAACTTTTGCACCAATTGGTCAAAAACATATTAACCGCATAATTTGAAAATAAATTGCCAACACTCATACTGAGGTGATTATATGGACAAGGATAAATTGGAAAAAGAAAATCAAAGAAAGTCAAATGAAACATTTAACACAGTAACAAACAAAGCAAAACCGGAAAATCAGAATCAGACACATAACGTCCAGAAAGAAGGTATTAAACCAAGCAATCAAAAACGATAAAGCATTTTGCTTTATCGTTTTTATTGTTACAAATATAAAGTTTACATAGTATAGTATTTTTTTCTCAGACAATGCTGTCATTGATCCAACCCCTTCAACAGCTTTTTAATCCGCCCCCGCACATAAGTCTGAACAGCTTTACCATAAGCTTTATTATAACGGTATACTTCGACACACATGATCATGGCCATATAAAGGCGGTAAAGGTCCATACGTATCCTGTCCTGTTCGGTTACAGTTAATTCCCTGCCGGATGTTTCTGCATATCCTCTGCAGAATTCCGGTTCCTTTTCCACATCATCAAATATCATGAGCGCAGAAGTAAAATCGGCATAAGGATCTCCATAGAAACTCCGCTCAAAATCCACAATCCCCGATATGGTACAGCCCTTTTCCATGTCC
>Ga0153942_1001142_pt1 | contig 10581 bp, 7 predicted proteins | sample TSNJ026MetaG_FD_104731 | JGI IMG/M metagenome (GOLD analysis project Ga0153942, IMG submission 104731) | Attine ant fungus gardens microbial communities from New Jersey, USA - TSNJ026 MetaG | ecosystem: Host-associated > Fungi > Mycelium > Unclassified | place: USA: New Jersey, Brendan T. Byrne...
ACCATCATGTTCTGCTGGCTCATGGGGAAGGTGTGGAGCGGTTTCGTCAGGAAAACCTGAAGGATTCCAAGGTCGGTATCGTTGTTGATATCTGGCATCATCATCCGCTTCGGCCAGATAACGCTGATGATATTGCTATTGCAGAACTTGAGAATGAAAAAGCCTATCGATCCTACCTGAATCCAATTTTTAACGGCTCCTATACGGATGCGCTTCTTGATTATATGAAGAAGGAGAACTGTATGCCGATCATGATGGAAGATGATATGAAAAAGATATCAGCGCCGATCGATTTCTTTGGACTGAACTGCTATAACCGGGTAGTGGATTGTGCAGATGGGACTTTGATGAGGAAAGAGATGAGGAAACATACCGGCGGCAATTATATGGATAATGGGATGGAGTATTATCCGAAGGCTGTTTACGATGCGATCAATATTATGAAGAATGATTATCATCTGAATATCCCCATCTATATTACAGAAAATGGAACCTACAACTGTTCTGAAGAGATGACAGGAGACGGCAGAGTGCATGACCGGGAGAGAATCAAGTATTTGGAAGGATTTTTATACTGGATATCCAAGGCGATGGAAGAAGGTGCAGATGTACGGGGCTATTATCTGTGGTCATTAATGGATAACTGGGAATGGTGTATGGGATTTTCACAGCGTTATGGCATTGTGCATACTAATTTTGAAACACAGGAAAGAATCTGTAAAGACAGTGCCATGTGGTATCGTGATTTTATTGCCGGACAGCATCAAAAATAAGACGCCAGACTGAAAAACCTGAGGCTATTAATAAGTGCAGGGAGGATCGGCTATGAAGGATAAAAACTTTATAAGAAGGTTTATGGATTCGGTATCCGGGAAAGTGACCATTACGATCCTGATTTTGGTGTTGCCACTGAATATTCTGGCCTTTTTTTCCGCTAACCGGGCAATGAACAAGGTGGAAGAATATGCAGTTCTGGTGGAGCAGAACATCGCAGACAGCTATATGATGGATGTGGCTGTGAAGATGGATAATACCCTTTCACTGCTTTATTATCTGCAGACAGAAGACAGCAGCAGTATCAGGATGATGTTGCAGCCGGAAGATGATTACCAGTATATGAGTGCCAAAATGAAGTGTTTTTATACCACAAAACATATGGCAAAATTGATCTCCGGCGGAGATGGATATTTCTATTATCTGAAAAAAAAAGAAGATTTTATGATCTATAATGGATCAGAGGAAGAAGCGATTTTTCTGACATGGCTTCAGGCACATGTCAGAGAATCCACACGAAATGATAGCAAAATAGGATGGCAACTGGTGGAATGCGAAGGGCTGCCGTACCTGTTGCTGCAGATTGATTCCAACCAGTATACATATGGAGGTTGGGTTGCGCTGGATCCGATCATCAGGCAGATCGGGCAAAGCGTTTTTTATGATAACAGCCAGATTTTCTTCTCCCGCAGGAGCGAGGTATGTGATGAAAAAAAAATCGGTGTTAGTGCCGGTTACAATAAAATTTACCTGAATATCCATGTTGATCGGATGACTATTCTGAGAGAGATTGCTCAATATGAGCTGATGTTATTGATACTGGCACTTTCCTATCTGCCTCTGCTCCCTATCCTGTATTTATGGCTGAGACGTCTGGTAATAAAACCTCTTAATCGTATTAACGAGGGTCATAGGCAGCTGCAGCAGGGAAATGAGAGTTATCGGATCCGGCATCAGAAAGAAAGTCTGGAGTATCAGGAGGCATATGAGTACTTTAATCAGATGGCAGACAATATCGTATCCCTTCGGATCAAGGCATATGAAAAGGAGATCGAACGTCAGCAAATGGAGCTGACGAATCTCCAGCTCCAGATCCGTCCGCATTTCCTGTTGAATACCTTTAATCTGATCTTTAATCTGGCGCAGCGTGGAGAGTACAAAACAGTGCAGGAGAGTATCATATATCTCTCGGATTATTTTCGTTATGTTTTCCGGAGCAGTAACGAACTGATGCTGTTTCAGAAAGAATTGTTTTTGCTGGAGGGATATGGGAAACTGTCTTCCGTTCGTTACCCGGGGCAGGTGGAGTTTACCTTTTATTTTGAGCCGGAGATCATGATGGTAAGAATACCGCAGCTGCTCCTGCTGAATTTTGTTGAGAACGCGGTCAAGCATGGATTGAATAATGGTCATGTTCTGCATATCACTGTGTCTGGTGAGTACGAAAGCGGAAAAGTGAGTTTTTTTATCATCGATGATGGAAAAGGACTGGTGCCGGATGTATTGCTCCAGTATCAGAAGATGTTTCGGGGAGAATGGGTGCCGGAGGATACCTCCTCCCATGTGGGGCTGTACAATTCTCTGAAGCGGCTGCGGTATTTCTATGGGGAACAGGCTTCGATTACCCTGGAACAGCAGGAAGCCATGACGGCATTTTGCATTCAGTTTCCGTATTATTTGGAGGTGGAAGATGAATTTATTAATGGTCAATGACGAGATCCTGACTGTTGAAAACATGAAAGGAGACATTCCGTGGAATCAATATGGGATCGAAAATGTTTATACGGCGTACGATGTGAGTGATGGGAAAAAGTGTCTGAATGAATATCAGATCGATATGATGCTGTGTGACATTGAAATGCCGGGTGAGAACGGCATCTGCCTGCTTCGATGGGCCAGGGAACAGGGAATGCCGGTAGAATGCATTTTCCTCACCTGCCACGCCAGCTTTGAATATGCCAGGGAAGCCATGATGATGGGATGTCAGGATTATCTGTTGATTCCGGCCAGGTACGAGGAGATCGGAGCTGCGGTAGAGCGTGTAGTAAACAGGATACTGGAGAGCCGGAAAGCCCGGCAGTACCAGCAATATGGCAGACAGGTAATTCAGGAGAAGTTGGAGGAAGCGGTAAAAAGCCACGGAGAGAAGAAGAGTGCAAAAGAACTGATCCAGGATGCCATCGATTATATCATGAGGAACCTGGGAAGCGAGACATTAAATGTGAATGAGGTGGCGGAAAAGTTATACCTTCACCCGGTATATTTAAACCGGATATTCCGGAAGGAGAAGGGACAGAGTATCGGATATTTTATTATTGAGGAACGGATGAAACTGGCGGGCGAGCTGTTAAAATCCGGCAAGCTCAGTGCTGCAGCAGCAGCAGAACAGATTGGATATCAGAGCTACTCCAATTTCAATCTGGCGTTCCGCAAATATTATGGGTGCACACCTGGGCAGTATTGCAAACAATAGCAAATAGGTTTAAATATAACAGGTTTTGGTTTCTATTCGAAATGGAAATGTTTTTGTGAAAATGGTATTCTTTATCTGTGAATAAGAGATAAGCTGTAAAGACACAGCTCAAAAGGAGGTAAAGAATGAAAAAAATTATTGCAATGATGTTGATCTTGGTCATGACTGTCGGATGTTTGACAGGTTGTGGAGGGGCTGCCGATGACCAGGGTGGGGAGCAGACCACCACAAGCCAGGAGCAGACAACAAATGATTCTGCTCAAATTGATGAAAGCAAAAGCAGCGAGCCGGAAGACATCGTAGAGGTGTTCTGGCAGTATCCGGCCCAACAGGATGTAAATAAAGGCTTCTATGAGATGGAAGAGAAGCTGAACGAGATGATGGAAAAGGACATCGGCGTTCATGTTACCTTTATTCCGACTGGTCTGAACAACGCTCAGCAGGATGCCATCCTGGCAGTATCCGCAGGAGAACAGCTGGATATCTGTCTGACAGCCTTTACCAGCGTAGGCAATCTTGTGGAGAAGGGACTGGTTCTTCCGTTGGAAGATCTGCTGAAAGAGACCGGGACGGGGGATATCTTTATTGATAACCATGCTGATCCTTATCAGTCATGTGCTTATAAAGGAGAGGTATATGGAGTTCCGACCGGTAATGCCGGATATAATATTCTTGCGTATAATATGAAAATTTCTTTTGCGGAAAAGTATGATGTGATGCCGGATGACAATAAAGTTTATACCATTGCAGAGATGGATGCTATCTTTGATAAGATTGCAGCAGGCGAAGGAAAAGGTTTTATCTGTTATGTTCCATGGAACAATACCTATGAGCCTTTGAACTATAACCTTGGTTCGTACAGTACACTGGGCGGAGACATGTCTTATGGCGTGGTCATGCTGAATGAGAGCCTTGATAATACCACCGTTGTAAATCTTTTTGAGACAGAAGAATATATAGAATATTGTGGGTACACCTATAGTTGGGCGCAGAAGGGATATATTTCTCCTGATGCTGCAGTAGCAGAGGTTTTCGATGTGGAGATGACAGACCCGAAAGTACTGGGTACCTTCGCATATGGTGCTCCGGAGCTTAGTATGGTAGAAAATAACAGTTTTGGTGAGCCTGTTGTACAGTTTAAGATGACAGAGCCAATTATCTCAGGAGGTACTGCCGGTGTTATGTGGAATATTCCGATCACATCAGCGAATCCGGGGAAGGCTCTGGAAGCACTCGCCTATATCTATGAGAACAGGGAAGCAGCCTGGCTGATCCAGCATGGTATTGAGGGAGAGAACTGGAATATCGTGGAACGGGATGGGGATGCCGTAAGAGGAAAGTATGTCAAGGAAGATCTGACGGAGTTAGATTATCTTAACCCATATGGTTTGTGGGGAGATGTGCTGGCAATGCCGATCATGGATGATAATACTTCTCTGTATGCGAAGGTCATGAGAGCTGAGTACGATGATCTGTACCGCTCGGAAGGACGTGTATCAGGCTTGGGCGGATACATATTTGATGCCGCTCCGGTATCTTCTGAGATTGCTGCCGTACAGACTGTGATCGCACAGTATGCCACCAGCTTGAACTGTGGCGTGCTGGATCCGGAGAAGGCGCTTCCGGAGTTCAATAGCGCATTAAAGGATGCAGGCCTTTATGATATCATCGCAGAGAACCAGAAACAGTTGGATGCATGGCTTGCAAATAAGTAATAAAGTTAACTGAAAGCAACTAACTGCTAATAAAGAACGCTGATGTCTGGCGTTCTTTATTAATGAATCCAAGAGAGCTTTCTGTCTGAAGCAAAGGAGAGGATCGATTTCATATGAAGACGAGTGAAACAATTAAAATAAAATCAAAAAGAAAATGGTATCGGGACTGGCCGTATTATCTGATGGTAATACCTGGACTGCTTTATCTGTTTGTCAATAATTATCTTCCAATGTTTGGTATTGTGATCGCCTTTAAAAAATTGGATTTTTCTAAGGGTATTTTTGGAAGTGACTGGGCTGGTCTGAACAATTTCAAGTTTCTGTTCCGTACGAAGGATGCATGGACGATTACCAGAAATACCATTTGTTACAATATAGCTTTCTTCCTGATGGGAACCATTGCAGCTATCCTGCTGGCGATTCTGATCAGTGAGCTGAGATCTAAGCGGCTCTCGAAGCTTTACCAGACGATCGTATTGCTGCCATTCCTGATGAGTTGGGTTGTTGTCAGCTATCTGGTTTTTGCCTTTTTATCAGCAGACACCGGATTTGTCAACAATACGCTATTGAGAATTCTTGGAATTGATAAAATGATCAATTGGTATGCCACCAAGGAATACTGGCCGTTTATCCTGGTATTTGTATATGTCTGGAAGAGCGTCGGATACAGCATGATAATATACCTTTCCAGTATTGTTGGTATCAGTCAGGATTATTATGAAGCTGCCCGTATCGATGGCGCCAGCAAATTAAAGCAGATTCGCTATATCACACTGCCGTTGATCAAGCCAACCTTCATCACACTGTTTATTTTAAGCGTAGGCCAGGTATTCCGTTCGGATTTCGGTTTGTTTTATCAGGTAACGAAAAACAGCGGACCGCTGTATGAATATACCAGAACGATTGATGTGTACGTTTATCAGGCGCTGATGAAAAACAGTGATTACAGCATGTCCAGTGCGGCCAGTGTATATCAGTCCATCATAGGATTTGTGCTCATTGTTCTTGCTAACCAGTTTATAAAAAAATATCAGGCCAGCAGTGCGCTGTTCTGATAGAAAGGAGTAATGGGATATATGAAGACCAGAGAATACAAAGTAACACAAGTCCTAGCTCACATTATCTGTCTGCTCTTTAGTATCAGTGCACTGCTTCCCTTTATTTTGATGACAATCGGATCTTTTACGGATGATACATGGGCAAGCCTCTATGGTTTTACCTTTTTCCCGGGAGAGTGGAGTTTGGATGCATATCGCTATATCGTTATGAAGTGGGAGGTGATTGGAAAGGCATACCTTATGACGATCATCGTGACACTGATTGGGACATCCGTCAGCCTGGTGCTCTCTACTTTATTTGCGTATGGTATCAGCAAAACAGGAGTAAAAGGGATGAAAGTGATCAGCTTTCTTTTGATATTTACCATGCTGTTTAACGGCGGCCTGGTGTCTACGTACTACAGCTATGTGAGAATCTGGGGAATCAAGGATACCATCTGGGCTCTGATTGTTCCAGGGCATCTGATGAATGCCTTTAACGTGGTCCTTCTTAGAAACTATTTTACGAACAGTATACCGGCCAGTCTGGAGGAAGCCGCCAAAATTGACGGCGCCAGTATCTTTAAGAGTTTTTTGAGTGTGGTGCTCCCATTAAGTAAGCCGATTCTGGCAACAGTGGGTCTGATGACGGGACTGGGATACTGGAATGATTGGCAGAACGGTCTCTATTATTTAAGCGCCCGGAACGGATCTCAGTATTACACGATTCAAATCATATTAAACAATATCAATGAAAATGTGACTGCCCTGACACAGGCAATCACATCGAACATCGGAGCTGTCAATGCTGTCAAGCCGCCGTCTGTTACCATTCGTATGGCGATTGCGGTGGTAGGCATTCTGCCGATCGTGATTGCATATCCGTTCTTCCAGCGATATTTTGTAAAGGGTATTACTCTGGGTGGTGTAAAGGAATAATAACTGCAGTATACGGAGCAATCTGCCGAGTTGGTGGGGTTGAATAAATAGGAGGGATTATCAATGATCAATATTTCATCTTCTTTTCTTCCTGATGGAAAGGAATTTCATTTTTGGGAAAAGGAAACGGCCTATAACAGAGAATATCATGTGGACTGCGGTAATGAAGCGGCGTCTGATGGGAATGACGGATCGGCGGAGCATCCTTTTCGGACGATCAACCGGGCTGCAGAGCTTGCAGAGCCGGGGACACGTATTGTAGTGCATCCTGGATTGTACCGGGAGTACGTTACGCCAAAGAGAGGCGGCAGCAGTCCAGAAAAAATGATTAGTTATGAGGCTATGCCGGGCGTTACGGTATCGGGATCTGTGGTGGCCAGAGGTATTGTTCCTGCGGAGCATCTGTCACATGATGGGCGTGTCCGGTTATGGACGATCAAGCTGGATCCGGCAGACTTTCCAGGCTATAATCCGTTCTGTGCCAATAATCTGATACATTTGCGGGAATTTCTGGTATTAACCAGAGAAAATCAGAAAAACCATCTTGCCCGTCGGGGCGTCGTCTTTGTCGATGGGAAACCGCTTAAACAGGTGGAAACCGTCCGAGATCTGGATTGCGCGCCAGGAACTTATTTTGTGGAAGCGAATGGCATGGTCATACACTTCAGACCATTCGAAAATATTGATCCGAGAGAACATCTGGTGGAACTGACCGCTAAAGAGCAGAATTTTGCTCCAATGGAGCCATATTTGGGCTATATCCGGGTCAAAGGCTTTCATTTTACGCATGCCGCAACCGGGCATCCCTTCCCGCAGCGCGGAGCAGTTTCAACCTATCGTGGAAATCACTGGATCATTGAGGATAATGTGATTGCGTGGAGTAATTGCCTGGGAATAGATATAGGAAATGAAGATCCTTCCTATGACACCAGATGCCTTCCGCCGGAAAAGATGCCGGGGTGGACAATTGTCCGCAGAAACGAGATCAGAGACTGTGGAGTGGGCGGCCTGGCCGGTTATGTGGCAAATGAGATCCTGGTGGAAGACAACCTGTTCTCCGGCACTGGCTGGCTGATGACCTGGCATCCGTCTGAGTCGGGTGCGATTAAGTTCCATTTGGCAAAAAGATGTCTGATCCGCCGGAATATTGTGGAAAAAATGCGTTGCGGCAATGGTATATGGCTGGATTGTAATAATGATTTTAATCGTATCACGCAGAATCTGATCATCAACAACGAAGATCCGGATCCTCGTATCATCCATATTGAGTGTTCGAAGGATTATCCGAATCTGATCGACAATAACATCATATGGGATTTCTGTAAGCTGGCGCCTGCTCAGAACACGAAATGGCTTCAGGAAGGGGATGAGGACGACCGGAGTTCAACGGGAGCGATTATGAGTATGGGCTCGGATGATATATGGGCATACAATAATCTCATCGGAAAATGCCCGGTTGGCATCAATATGTATTCTGTATTCAGACGTTTCGGAGGAGGCCGTGGGGGCACAGCTCGTGAGGCTCGTATCATGAACAATCTGTTCTATGACTGCTCAGATTCCGCTATGCGCCTGGAGGATGAATACAATACCTCAGATGGAAACCTGTTTGTTTCGATGCCGCCAGGTTATTTGAGAATACGCTACCCGCTGCCGTCAAAGCTTTTGAACCTGACTGCATGGCAGAGATTCTTTGACATGGATCCGAATGGAGCAGATGGACGTTTTACCATCAGCGTGGATGAAGAAAAATATGAGCTTACGTTCCTGCCAGCCGTATCGGAGTATGATTTTGATAAACGGAACATAGAGGTCAGACCATCCAGAAATCCAATCGTTGCTTCGGTGGGAGATATCGAACCGGTTTCTACAGAGGAACTGGCAGGCTGTGATTACTTTGATCATGGGCGTGGAGAAAAGAGTCTCCCGGGACCGTTTGCATTGATCAAAGAGGGCATGGTTATCAATATTGATCCGCGAAAAAAATAAGGTATAGGGTGGTTTTAACCAGACAGCCGGGAACGATCAAAGTGACTGCAACATCTGACAGTGAGTCTGTCAGTGTGGAAATACAGGTGATTTAGGAATGAATGGAATGGTAAGGAGTTGGAAGAAAAAGGGCTGGGATAGAAGGGACTGGAGCCGGGAGACGGGGCAGTTGATCTCTATGACCTGGCCGGTGATTTTGGAACTGTTGCTGACGGGGGTGATCAATACCGGTTCTCAGTATTATTTGAATGCTTATTCGTCAGATGCGGTAGCCGTGCAAGGCAGCCTGTCTCAGGTGGTCTCTTTCGCAGGCAACCTGTACACACTGATCTCCGTGGGAGGCAGTATCCTGCTGGCACCCATGATCGGTGCTGTGAAAGCCCGGGAAAGCGGTGTCCTTATTCGAACCATGCTGCTCTGTAATCTGATCTTGGCCGGTGTGGTCAGCGCGTGTACGCTGGCTCTGAGTGGGACGTTTATGCATATGATGGGGATAGAGCCGGCACTCCGTGATTTGGGGCAGCAGTACCTGACAGTTAATTTTGGGTTGTCCTTCGTGCAGGCTATGATGGTCACCTATTCAGCGGTATTCCGCAGCATCGGACGGATGAAGGATATGCTGGTCGCGAATTTCACTGTCTATATGGTGTGCTTCCTGCTCAATGCGGCTGTGTATTATGGAATGCCTCTGGGAGAACAGAAGCTGCTGTATTATGCTCTGAACGGTATCATAGGTCAGATGTTGGGAGTCTGTTTCCTTGCAGTGAAATTACATATATACATGAAAAAAAGAGGAATGATAATAAAAATTATAGATTCCGGAAGGACGATCCTGCGCTATTTGAAGCGTATCCTGCAATTCGGTATCCCGGGAGGTATGGAAGGAATTCTCTTCCAGGTGACGCAGTTGGTCATCGTCTCCATGATGGGAACATTGGGAACGGAAAGTTTGCTGGTCAAATCTTATGTGGGAATCTTCGGCGGCTACATGGTCATCTGTACCGTAGGGATTCAAACGGCGGTGTTCGTCCTGATCGGCCAGAAACTGGGTGAGAAAAACAGTCCGGCGATCCGCAGCATCTTCCGGATAGGTCTGATAATGGGATTCGCCCTGACGCTGCTGGTGGGTCTGGGGATGATCCTGTTTAGTCGACCCATCCTGCATCTGTTTACGGATACGGAATCTGTGATCCATCAGGTTCAGGCTCTGTTGTGGCTGCAGCTGGCGATGGAACTAGCACGGGTCCTGGCGGCTCTGTCTATCTCAGGTCTGAAGGCTATCGGAGAGACCGGCTTCCCTCTGCTGATGGTGATTCCCGGCAGCTTTTGCTCCATCTTGATCGCCTATCTGCTGGGTATCCGCCTGGGACTGGGGCTGCCCGGTATCTGGCTGGGCTACATAGCTGATCTACTTCTTCGCGGCCTCGCCGAGACTGCTGTCTTCTACCGCCGTACCACCGACGATGCGATCCGGAGGGAGAGAGTGATGGGGGAGGGAGATATCATAGAAACGAACAAAATTAATGTAAAATAGCCGTAAGATTGGCAGCGATATCCGTTACCGGAATCATACCCGGATCTACACCTATTTTACGTAAACCTGTCATAGCGTCTCGTAAAGCCATCAAGGTATGCTCCATATGCTCCCGTACCT
>Ga0153942_1001145_pt1 | contig 10575 bp, 13 predicted proteins | sample TSNJ026MetaG_FD_104731 | JGI IMG/M metagenome (GOLD analysis project Ga0153942, IMG submission 104731) | Attine ant fungus gardens microbial communities from New Jersey, USA - TSNJ026 MetaG | ecosystem: Host-associated > Fungi > Mycelium > Unclassified | place: USA: New Jersey, Brendan T. Byrne...
CATGGGCAATTAACTCAGCCGGTAGAGTGCTTTCTTGACGTGGAAGAAGTCGTGGGTTCGAGTCCCTCATTGCCCATATAATAATTTTAAAAAAGTCTCGGTTTTAAGCCGTTTGCTGCTTGTGACGAGACTTATTTTTATATCTTTTTATCCTTCTGGGGAAAATTTGGGGAAAATGTGTGAGGAGGTTTACACATTGCGAAGCTTAGACGTAGTAAATATATTGCGTTCCGGCAAGACTATCGAAAGGTACAAAGAGGCCGGAAACTCAATGCTTCCTATTATCCGTTCCAACCAGCCTGTTACTCTTGAACCAGTTGGAGAAAGAGAACTGAAAGTCGGGGATATTGTATTCTGCAAGGTGCGCGGAAGCTTCTTTACGCATAAAATTACGAAGATAAGAGCAAATCAATATCAAATTTCTAACAATCATAGGTTTGTAAATGGCTGGGTAACACGCAATAGCATTTATGGAATTGTAACGAAAATATGGGATAATTAGAAGGTAAATAACAACATCAACGCATGGCTGCGTTAGATGTTTTTTATTGCCTTTTTAATACTCATACGGAAATATTAAAAGGCGCTGTGGCCAAAAACCACAACGCCTTGCATTTTATCGTATGATCATGTCCTCTCTGCGAGGCCCTGTTGAAAGATATTTGATCTTAGTTCCCAAGGCTTTTTCAACATATTCTACATAATTTCGCGCTTCCTTAGGAAGCTTATCGTATTCTCTAACTCCCCGTAAATCGGTCTTCCAACCCGGAAGGGTCTCCAACACCGGTTTTGCTTTTTCCAGCAGAGGTGTTGATGGGAAGTAGTCGATCTGCTTTCCTTCTATTTCATATGCCACGCATACAGGGATCTTATCCAGATAACCCAAGGCATCCAGTACGGTAAAGGCTACTTCAGTCGCGCCCTGCACCCTCACTCCGTAGCGGGAGGCTACGCAATCGAACCAACCCATTCGCCTTGGCCTTCCCGTAGTAGCTCCATATTCGCCCTTGTCGCCTCCGCGCCGGCGAAGCTCTTCCGCTTCATCTCCAAATATTTCGCTTACGAAAGCCCCTGCTCCAACGGCGCTGGAATAAGCCTTCACAGTGGCAATAACAGTGGTTATATCATAAGGAGCAAGACCCGCGCCCACTCCTCCGTATCCTGCTAAGGTATTGCTGGAGGTCACCATAGGATAAATCCCCCAATCAATATCCTTTAAAGCTCCCAGCTGCCCTTCCAGTAATATGCTCTTTCCTTCCTCACGGGCCTTTTGCATAAACTGGAACAAATCTCCCACATACGGCTTCAATATACGCCGGTAATCCATAAGCTCCTCATAAAGCAGCCCCGCGTCAAGCAATGGCTTGTTATACAGATTCTTTAAAAGAATATTTTTTGGAACTATGATGCGCTCCAGCCTTTCCGCTAAAGCATCTCCCTCTAAAAGCTCGCATACCTGGACGCCTGTTTTAGCGTACTTATCAGAATAAAAAGGAGCAATGCCGGATTTGGTGGAGCCAAATTTTTTATCGCTTAGCCGTTCTTCTTCATACTGATCAAACAAAACATGATACGGCATTATGATTTGAGTTCTGTCGGATACGAATATTTTTGGCATGGGTACGGCTTTATCCGTTAAGCTTTTAATTTCCTGCTCCAGCTTTTTCACATCCAAAGCCACTCCGCTGCCTATCACATTTGTGGTGTGATCGTAAAAAACACCGGATGGGAGCTGGTGCAACGCAAACCTGCCATAATTATTAATTATTGTATGTCCGGCATTGGCGCCGCCCTGAAATCTGACTACTACATCAGATTCCGCAGCCAGCATATCCGTAATTTTCCCCTTGCCTTCATCTCCCCAATTCGCGCCTACTATTGCTTTAACCATAATGCCATCTCCTTAATTTATGTGCACCCGTTGCTTACACATTGATTTCTACAGTAACAGTATCCCCTTTATAACGCATTAGCACGGGGTCTGCCTCTGATTTCAAAAATTCTTCCACCTGCCATTGCGCGCAGCCGGTGTAGTTCTCCGGCTTTTTAAGCTCCTTAAGCTCATCCAAGGATATATTAAAGGCCGGATCCAATCCTATCCTCTCCAGCAGGTCGTTGGGAAGCCCCTCCATTTTAACAGCGCATCCGGCAGCCATGGAATGGACCCTGACCCGCTCATGGAGCTGCTGCCGGTCTCCGCCCTTTTTCACGGCCTCCATCATGATGTTTTCCGTCATCATGAAGGGCAGCTCTTCCTCCAGCCTTCTGGCAATAACCTTAGGATATACTACAAGATTTTCAGAAATATTTATATAAAGGTTAAGTATGGCGTCAGCTGATAAAAATGCTTCCGCGACGCTTATCCTTTTATTTGCCGAATCGTCCAGAGTGCGCTCGAACCATTGAGCGGCAGCCGTATAGGCCGGGTTTTGAGCATCCGCTATCAAATAACGAGCTAAAGCCGCGATTCTTTCACTTCTCATTGGATTGCGCTTATATGCCATAGCCGACGAACCGATCTGGTTTTCCTCAAAGGGCTCCTCAACCTCCTTCAAATGCTGAAGGAGACGGATATCGTTGGAAAACTTTGCGGCGGATTGGGCTATTTGCGACAATACGTTTACAACCAGGGAATCCACCTTTCTGGAATAAGTCTGGCCGGAAACGGCATAAACCTTCTCAAAACCCATTTTCTCCGCAATTATGGCGTCCAGCTTCTTTACTTTTTCCCTATCGCCCTGAAATAATTCTAAAAATGAAGCCTGAGTGCCTGTAGCTCCCTTTGAACCCAACAGCCGCAGGCTTCGTATCCTTAGCTCAACCTCATCTATATCCATCAACAGGTCCTGAATCCATAAAGCAGCCCGCTTACCTACCGTAGTTGGCTGAGCCGGCTGGAAATGGGTAAATGCCAGAGTGGGCAATGCCTTATACTCATGGGCAAACCGCCTGAGGTTACGTACAACGGTAACCAGCTTATTGAGTATGACCTTCAGGCCGTCACTCATAATGATCAAATCCGTATTATCCCCCACAAAGCAAGAAGTGGCTCCCAGATGTATAATTCCCCTGGCCTTAGGGCATTGCAGTCCATAAGCGTACACATGAGACATTACGTCATGACGTACTTCTTTCTCCCGTCTTTCAGCGTCCTCGTAATTTATTTGATCCTTGTAACGTATCATCTCGTCTATTTGTTCCTGGGTTATGGGAAGCCCCAATTCCATCTCCGCCTCCGCCAGAGCTATCCAAAGCCTGCGCCAGGTTTTAAACTTCATATCAGGAGAAAACAGCGCGCGCATTTCTTTTCCCGCGTACCGTGTTGAAAGGGGGCTTTCGTAATTATCCTTCAATTATTTTCTCCCTCCGATTCCTGCAGCAGCTTCAGACGCTGAAACACTTCTTCATAAGCTTCCTCTACTTTTCCCAAATCTCTTCTGAATCTATCCTTATCCAGCTTCTCATTGGTATCCATATCCCAAAGCCGGCAGGTATCCGGAGAAATTTCATCCGCCAATATGATTTTTCCTTCCTCGTCGTCTCCTGTCCGGCACCGGCCGAATTCTATTTTAAAATCTATCAAACGCAGCTTTGCCTTGGCGAAGTAAGCCGACAAAGCTTCGTTTATTTCAAAAGCCATACGGGTTATGGCGGTAATATCGTCATTTGAAGCAATATCCAGAGCTTTTATAATATATTCGTTAATGAAAGGGTCATGAAGAGCGTCGTCCTTCAGGCAAAATTCCAGGACGCCGGAGGTCAGCTTTCGGCCCTCCTCTACTCCATAGCGCTTGCTGAAGCTGCCGGCCGCCCGGTTTCTCACAATAACCTCAATCGGAATGATATCTACTTTTTTAACTATGGTCTCCCGGGACGAAACCTCTTCTACAAAATGGGTAGGAATATTGTTTTTTTCCAGCATTTGAAAGATCATATTAGACATTCTATTATTAATAACGCCTTTGCCGCTTATACTTCCCTTCTTTTGTCCATCAAAGGCTGTAGCGTCATCCTTGTACTCGATAAGATAATACCTCTCATCGTCCGTACTATATACCTTTTTTGCCTTTCCCTCATATAATAGTGTTTTCAATCTAAATGCCTTCTTTCTTTAGTTATACGCAGTATAAATATTATAGCGATTCAATAAGCAAGTCAAGCAAAAAGAGCTGTGGTAATGGCTAAATATATCACAGCTTGTTCCGTTTACGGATATGCTTCCTATGCCAGGTCGGCATTTTTCAAAAAGAAACGGCAGCTTTGATTTTTATTTTTTCAAAACCGCCGTTCGACTAATAACTATGCAATTCTATTTACCTGTATGCATGCTCCATTCCTTGCAGCAATGCTTCAAGACCGTAACCAGTCCAGGCAGAAACATGGTAAATCCGTCCTTTTACTCCCGTCGCTATCAGCTTGTGAACTGCAAAGCGCAGATCACGTTCCGTGAGATCCACTTTTGTGACGGCGCCGATGACGGGCCGGATGAATAGGCTGGCAAACCCTTCAGGGTAGAAGAAATCTTCCTGATCGGCGGCGACAGTCAACAGCACGGCTCCGGCCTGTTGGGCGCAGACGGATAGGTTTTGATAAAATGCGGGCCTATCGATATAGGCTCCCGGTGTGTCGATGTACCGACCGATCCCTTTCATTCCCTGAGTTGCCGGGATCGGCTCCTCCGGCAGCGGTAGCCCGGCAAGCGCGTGGCATAGCGTGGTTTTACCGCTGTTGCCCGGCCCCACTATAAGAAAATTCATGCTTACATTGCTCCTCCGCCCAAATACTGGCCTTTTCCCGGCCTTCCAAGACTCGCATACCGCCGAGGGCTAGCGCCTCCATCTCATTTTCACCCGGACTGATCACTACCGGCGCCAAATAAGAAACGCGCCTGCTGATCCATCCGGTCATTCGATTGGAATAGGCAATGCCGCCGGTGAGAATGATACGGTCGACCTGCCCCTCCAGTACTGTTGATAAAGACCCTATTCCCTTCGCAACCTGATACGCCATGGCTTCATAGATCAGACCTGCCTTCTCATCGCCTTCATCAATGCGTTTTTCCAGCTCCCGCACATCGCTGATACCGAAATGAGATATGAACCCGCCCTTCCCTCTTAATAGCTTGCGAAACGCGGCAAAGCCGATTTCCTCACACAGGGCCGTAATCTCCTTACCCGGTAACAGACCGCATCGTTCCGGGGAAAAAGGGCCCTCATCGTCGGTGATATTATCGATCATCCGCCCCCTTTGATGGCAGCTCATGCTAATTCCTCCGCCTAAGTGGGCGACAATGAAATTGTAATCCGCATAGGTTCCCCCCAGCTCAACAGCGGTCCGCTGAGCCACCGCCCGCATATTTAGCGCGTGGCTAAGGCTTTTCCGATACACTCCCTTTACACCGGTAATTTTCGCGATTGGAATCATTTCATCCACAGACACAGGGTCATAGATGTAGACAGGGATCCCAAGCTTTTTTCCGATTTCGTATCCTATAGCGCCGGCGAGATTGGATGCGTGAATCCCCCCCGGGTTGCCGCGCTGTACGTTCAGCAGGGTTTCGTCCACCAGATAAGCGCCCGCCTGTACCGGAGGAAGGAGTCCTCCACGGCACATAATACAGGAGAGTTCCTGCGGCCGGATTCCATTGCGTTCTAAAAACCCCATCAAGCATTCCAGACGCATACTCAATTGTCCCCATAAGTCATCGAATGCCTCGATTACTTCCGGGGAATGTTGAAGGTTCTCACGGTACAGTTCCTTTTCATTTTCAAAGATTGCCGCCTTGGTTGAGGTGGAACCGGGATTGATTACCAGGATTTTATGCATGCTTATCACTCCGGTTCATTTCAGCGTATTCGGTCTTAACAGCGTCCGCTGCGGCGTTTACCGAGGCAACATCGCCAAACAGCGCCATCGTCCCGACTGAATGCGGACAGCTTCCGAGAATTTCGATGGCAGTTACCTCTCCCGCCTTTTCAGCGATGTCCGCCAGGTAGTACAAATCCGGGTAAGGGACTTGAAACATCACCACCGCTCCCCCCGCTTTGTTTTCCAGATCCTCTTTGACTGCGGGCGGAGCGGTGGAACGGCGGAGGATCATAGCAAGTATGTTGGGGCCAGGCCCATTGATGACACGCATACGTAACATAATATCTCCTTATGAATATGTAATAGCGGTTCGTTCAAATCCTAGGCGCGATACCAGCATATCCATCAAATCACGACACGCTGTTTCAATAGCCGCTATCCTTCCTGTAACCAGGACCGTACCGAGATAGCGGTCAATAAACACAACCTCCAACGAAGCAGCCTTGGACAAAAAATTCGCAGCTGCAAATGCCGCCTCGCCTGGCGATACCGACACGATCCCGATGGCGCAGTGCTCAATGGCCAGACAGGCAAGCACCTGCCGGTCAGGATTCGCGATGATATGGCAAAGGTTTACGTTTTTGCCCGAAACCTCTTCCATAATTATCGGTCCGCCGGAAAATACTGCATTATCCGCTACCCCATGATTTCCACCGTATCAATGATACCGACAACAGCGGCGTCCACCGGAGTACCCGGGGCATCGCACATCTCACGGGCGGAGCTGCCTGTCACAACCAGGACAACTTCACCAATTCCTGCTCCAACGCCGTCTATAGCCACCATTGGCCGGCCACGGTCATAGGCTTCGCCATTGTGGGGATGCAGCACCAGCAGCTTCTTGCCGGTAAGCCGGTCATCTTTTTTCGTAGCAACGACATGGCCCGCCACCTCTGCGATTATCATTTGGCATCACCTTTCACTTCTTTGAGCAGATATGAAGCTCCACTCCAAGCTCTCGCGCTTTATCCTGAGCCGACGGGGTTGTAATCGTGTTTCTACTGATACAGAATGCATCTCCATTTGCCTGCGCCAAATTGCCGACGCTCAGTACCCTGTCACGGAACGGTCCTGAGCAGGTATCGCAACGGTCTGAGGACACCGCCGCACCGCCGGTTATAGCGGCGCACAAAACGTCCGCCTTTACGACCGTTATGCCAATTCGCCTAAGCTTCTCAAGGTTTTCCTGAAAAATTCCCTGATAAACAGGGTTTGCTTTGTCGTGCCCCATAGACTTATGCTGTCCGTCGTTCAAATCACAGGCATTCGAAGCCGCAATTACCGGTTTTCTCATTATCAACGCAAACAGTATACAACTGACGGCAAGATTGTCGGCAATGCCCACGGCAAGCTTCGCCGCCGTATTAAGCGTCAGTACCGGCGCCAGAACGTAATCAGCTTCAGACACAAGCTCAATCAGCTTCCCTATGTCCTTATCCTCATAAACCGGGACATCTCCCATGACAGACAGATGCTCCGCTGTAATGATCCGCTTTGCGGCATCTGTCATAACAACCTGAAAAGACGTATCCCGCGCCAACTGCTTTATCTGCTCCAAAGCGTCGGCCAAACCAATCAAGCCGCCGGTAAAAACCACCAAAAGCTTTCTCCCGGCTTTGGTGTCCAAGGCCGTTTTTTGCAACTCGCGCATAACCAGTTGAACCAGCTTAGCTTGCTCCGCCTCCGTCATATTGTTTCCACCTCCCAAATTTGCCGCGGATTATTCACTTTTCTTTCTGCTCCTTGGAGTTTTGTTCTTATCGCTCTTCTCAGACTTTGCATTCGGCTTCTCTTGGGATACGGGCGCAGCCTCTGATATGGTTATCTCCTCTGCAAGAGGAGCAGACTCCGCAAGGATTTTCGGCTTTTCCGCCGCGTGCTCCGCGGCCTTCTCATCCACGGGCACGGCTTTAATAGGCGCATCCGGCTTCTGTTCAGACGGTTTCGGATCAATGGAAGCCTCCGGCTGTATAACGGCCGCCTCTTCCCCTGCCTCCGGCTCCGGTTCTTGCGCCGCCGGCGTTTCCCGGAACGGTTTTGTGTAAGTCGTCCCCTTGCTGTGGTTCAACAAAATCGGCTCCAAGTCCTCGTGAGCGCGTGCCAGTACAATTTTCCCGTGTGCTTTCGTCACCCTGTCGGCCGCCGCAGCGCCGGCATCCACCGCCGCCTGTACGGCGCTGACATTACCCATGAGCTTGACCGTAACAAGCCCAGGCCCTCCGTTTGTTAGCTCGTATCCGATGAGAGTGACATTAGCCGCTTTTACAGCGGCGTCGGCGCAGGCAATCGCGGCGGGCAGGCCCGCCACTTCAACAATGCCGACAGCTCCGGTCACTTTCACAATGCGTCACTTCCTTTCCTTGGGCATCAGAGAGCTCCCCTCAGTCCGATATTACCAACCAGCGCGCAGCGCATGGGCCGGGTAAAGCTTCTCGGAGTTGTTATTCCTTCACCGGTAGGCCCTGCGAGTGTTAAGGACATGTGACCCTCGCCCTCAATGCCCGCGCCATTAAAGGAGCTTCCATTCTTAACCAGGATCGTCGTAGCCAGTTTCTTGGCGTACCGCGCCATATGGTCGATATTTTTGGAATGGATGACAGCGGTATGCCGTCTGCCGTCCTCAATCTTAACGGCGAGCTCTGTTCCTTCTTCGAAATCCCGCACCCGTACCAGGGGCAGAACAGGCATTAGATACTCCTCCATAACAATAGGATGGCTTCTGTCAGCTTCAAAGAAAATGGAGCGGCAGCTGTCTGTCACCTCAATACCCAGCTCTCCCAGAATCAAGCTGGCGTTCTTGCCCACAAATTTTCTGTTAGGAGTTCCGTCATCCAATGTGAGAAGCTTGGTCAACCGGTCGATGTCGGCAGGATTTCTTAGCCGGTATCCGCCGGAGCGTTCCATTTCACTCATTAACTGGTCGGCGACCGACGCCACTGCAATAACGGCTTTCTCGCCAAGACAGTTGATTCCATTCTCATTGGAGTTGCCCGCGATGATGCAGTTGGCGGCCTTCGGGATATCCGCGGTTTCATCTACAAGCACAGGAGGATTGCCCGCGCCGGCTCCTATGGCCTTTTTACCGGAGGATAACGCCGCCTTCACGACATCGGGGCCGCCGGTGGCGACAATCAGGTTAATACCGTCATGACGCATTAGGATGTTAGCGTTTTCAATTGTTGCGCAGGATAAGATAGTGATGATATTCGCCGGGCCGCCCGCTTCTACAATGGCATCGTTCACCAGCCGCGCCGCACGGATAGATGTGCGGTACGCGCCCGGATGCGGACTGACAACCGCCGTATTCCCCGAAGCGATCATACACATCGCGTTGTGGATGACCGTAGCTGACGGTGCTGTTGAAGGCGTGATTAGCGCCGCAACGCCGAAGGCCCTGTATTCGATAATGCTCATTCCCAAATCGCCGGATACTATTTCCGGCATGACGCTCTCCACTCCGGGAGTTTTTTCCAGCATCACCAAATGCTTTTGCAGCTTATGCTCATACCGCCCGAAGCCGGTTTCCTCCAGCTCTATTTCCACCAGCAGGTTGACGTTTTGATGAATCTTCTGTTTTATAGCCTCAATAAACTGTCCGCGTTTGTCAAGTGTACAACCGGCAAGCTCACGATACGCGGTACGGGCGGCGGCTACCGCCTCGTCCACGGTTTCAAAGACATTTCCGCCCGAAGCGGGAGTCTGCAGGGGAACCGCGACTGCGTGTTGCTGAGAGGTTATACAGGAAATCACTTGCTTTGTGATTTCCTGTATAAGCTGTTCATTCAAATTCAAATTAAAACCTCCTACCGAATTGTATGTGCCCGAACGATCTCCACAATATCTCCCGTTTGGATGTTCGCGCTGTTGCCTTCGTCGGTATCAATATGAAACTGCGTCGCCATATCCTTTGCCGTACGCACGACAACGTTGTCCAGAACAAGCGCGCGGCTGCCTGACGTACGGACCGAAACCATCTCTCCGTTACGGATATCGAGCCTTCCGGCCTGCGCTTCATCCATGTGGATGTGTCTCCACGCCGCGATTACGCCGGTATTATTGACGACGGTTCCTCTTGGTCCAATCAGAGTGAGGGCCGGCGACGGCCCCACCTCGCCCGACTGGCGTACCGGGGGGACGACCCCCAAGTACCTCCCGTCGGACAGGGATATCTCAATCTGTGTGGTTTTTCTGAGCGGCCCCAGGATACGAATCCCGGTCAGAGCGCCTTTCGGCCCGCCTACAATCAGAGTCTCCCGCGCCGAGAAGAACCCGGGCTGGGACAGCTCTTTTAAAGGAGTCAGCTCATAACCTTCGCCAAACAGCTCTGTGAGATCCTCCCTGCAGAGGTGGACGTGCCGGTTGGAAACACCTGTTATGATCCTCAAATCCCCCGGCGAAAGCGTTGCTACCAAATCCACCGGCCGCCGGGAGGCAGCTAAGCATTGATGGACAATTTCCTGAATGGTTCGCTCATCCACAGTGTTCATTACTGTATCTTCCTTCCCACAGCGGCATTATTCCAGATAGGGAGTCCCTGCGCATACCGGCTCCTCGCCCATCATCCTCAGCGCCTTAAGCGCAATCTCGCGGCCCGTGAGCACCGCCTGCTTGACTGCTCCGGAATCACCGCTGAACGTGACAATGTACTCGTTGGAGTAGTTACAACCCTTAGTAGGTGACATTGCCGCGACTATCTCTACATCCGCC
>Ga0153942_1001149_pt1 | contig 10552 bp, 8 predicted proteins | sample TSNJ026MetaG_FD_104731 | JGI IMG/M metagenome (GOLD analysis project Ga0153942, IMG submission 104731) | Attine ant fungus gardens microbial communities from New Jersey, USA - TSNJ026 MetaG | ecosystem: Host-associated > Fungi > Mycelium > Unclassified | place: USA: New Jersey, Brendan T. Byrne...
GGTTAAATCCGAGCTTAACAGCACTTTTTTGTCACATGCAAATTAGGAAGTTATTCCATAGGCTGACATATTTACGAATATGTCGCGTGCCTCCCTCAATTGATTCACCAGCAGAATTTGTTCAGAAATCTAGAAGATGCCGAGACACGGGTATTGCCCCATGACCTCCATAACAGAATACCATATTTCTGACTACGTGAGAAGTTCAAATTGTTATACCCCATTGGAGAGTAATAAGTATGGCAAGAAGGCCCAAAAAAACTACGAGAGTCTACATAAACTACGCCCAAGCACCAGGAAGTTGAAGGAAATTGTCAAGAAACGATTTGCTGACTAGTACGTACTCTAGTTCTAGACTTGATCTTATGCATTGACAGCGGCCTTCCCCTTGCAAGCCATGTGATTCTGATGGAGGGCTGAGGTCAATCTGAGTCATTATACATGGGACCGACAGCGAAGAACGGTGTTTACCTTGATTAGAAGAGCTTGCCTTGAGCTCATCGGACTTTCCTTCAAGTTGAGGACTATTCATGTGTCTTCCTCTCTTTTCAACCCTGGTCTGAACGCAGCGAGGATCGAACTGACAATTGATTGATCAAAACTTTATCTGTCGAAACTGAAAACAAATAACGACTGTACCTCATGGTGCAGCAGACAATGGCGCTTTTGTGTATCTATTATCGAAGATATGTCTTGCGTAAGATTCAATCTATCCCTGATCTGATCTCGAATCCACGTTTTTGGAACATCAGCAACTGCAGCGCTAAGAGTCACATCAGTCGCTTCAGTTTTACCTTCCCCTTTCAGTAAAGATTCCCGAACTTGCGAGATAGGAGCGACGAGATCAAATCCAAGGCGAACAGACTCTTCAAGAGATAGGGATGCCTCGCGAGTGCAGAGTTCAACATAGAGAGGCAGCAGATGCTCAAAGGAGACCGAACAGTTGGTGTAGAGAACGATTCTGTCCACAAGTGGTAGAGACAAATGGTTCAGGTTGTGGAGAGCGAGTGCATGTATCCTTGGAAAATCCCATCTACCCGGGGAGGACATTGAGAGTACTGAACTCCAAATTGGTGATGTTGCATTGTACATATATGTCCTGCAGATAATGAGTCACTAGACCGTTCACAATATGCGTACATACGGATCATAAAATATCCACAGGAACTGCGAGAATTCTTCAACCGAGGTATTTTTCACAGGTATCGCTGTATGATCTGTCCTCCCGTCGTGAGAAGAAGTCCTTGCACATTCTATCCCTGCCATTTGCTCTCGGAACCGTGGCGATTCACGAGTAAAAAAGTAGCTATGTACACGGAAAATAGTTTGTTCAACCTGATGAAGAGATAAATGGCATTCTATTAAGGCGGCAGAGATAATCTGCACCTGAAAATGGAGGTCCCCGTTGGGTAGATAGTAGTCCGGATGGAGAGATAAGCCCTTCATTGAGTTCAGCATGGAGAATCTAGTTGCGGACACGATTTGGTGGGTTGGGATTCACAAGTAAGCGGTTGTCTTCATGAGTGTATTCATAGTGGCTATCTAAACAGCGCGTGTCGAGGAAGAAGTACAAGCAACGCTTCCTAAGCTACTAACTTCTGAGAATAGGTCTTCAGTTGCCGTTCAAGGATGTAGAATTTCCAGTAATTTCTAGAGAGCTGCGTTCGCTGAAAATCCATCTCCTTCTGTTCCAATTGTCAGGGATCCTCTCACACACAGACCAGACGATCATCCACCACCGGCAGCAATTGCATGTTGTTCTTGAAAACTCGTATCCATGGAGCATCAAGAATGAGGCCACATTGATCCCAAAAGGGAACAAAAAAAAGGACACCACGTAATCGTGTGGATTCAGAATTTATTAACCGCAACAGTCGTCTAAACAGGATAGAACAATGGTATAATTAGAAGTCAAGGTGATCGATGATTGTGTCAAGTTCTCCAGCTGGAGAAAATTAGAAGAGAGGACAGCAGTTGGCAGGGACAATAACAGAGAAGTACTCATCTGTGATAACGATTGTCATGACTCAAGTGTTGAATAAATCATGCTTTTGACACTCTGAATGAACATCATCAAATTCTCATCAAGATTTATGCATTCATGTTTTGCAACATATACTCATTTAATTAACAATTTGTGGTAATTAGGTAATTCATATAGGATTCACCGGTGCGGTGCAATTGATGAAGCGGTTACTCTTTTAGAAGAACAGCTGTTATTTTTAGTTCGCATCCATCTTCTCCGACTCAATGATCGGGCTGAACATTTCTTTGTAGGTGTTGTACTCTCACACCTGAAATCATGACTGATTTCCCCTTCTAAAAACCAATAAGTCAACAATGATGGATATCCATTCAATCATGTACGTAAAGACTATAAAGGCTTATGATGACAATTTTTCCATTCTGCATCTCACCAAATGCTACCCTCAACAACACTTTCAGATGATCCATCATGTGTTGGGGTCGGACTGTCCAACCCACAAATGTCTCAAAGCGGACGTAAAATGCTTGACCTTGTGAACCGCCTTCACTCCACGGGGTAAAATGTCCGTTCATATTTTCGTACCAAACTACTGACTGTCTGTGTTGTACATTTGACAGTGTGCAAGTCGATATTGATCTACCCCAGATTGCGGTAATCGGGTCTCAGAGTGCTGGAAAATCCTCCCTCATTGAATCTATCTCCGGTATCACGCTGCCTCGGGCTGCAGGCACTTGTACTCGGTAGGTTCCAGAAGCCTGTTGCCACTGGACCACTGACTGAGGTATCTCCAGGTGTCCAACAGAGTGTCGCCTGGCGCACTCTGACACACAATGGAAGTGTACTGTGTCACTTCGTTTCTCAACCGATGCTGGTGGCGCACCCCTTGGTCAGACCCGCAATGAAAATTTCGGACCTCCAATCTACAAAAAGAGCGAGGTTGAAGATCGCATCCGCCGCGCTCAACGCGCTATTCTGAATCCATCTAAACCTGTCAAAAATTTCTTGAATGACGACGAGGACGTGTCCGTTGGAAAGACTGAGCTCAGCTTCTCTCATAACTGCGTATCGCTTCAAATCAGCGGCCCTGATGTCGCTGATCTGTCATTTTGTGACCTCCCAGGTACAGTACGCCTTGTTTTGCATTGACGGCTACAGCTCACCCCCAAGACATGAAGGTCTAATTGCAAGTGTTGGACTTGGCGGTAACGCAAATGACATCAAGTTAGTGGAGAGCCTCGTTACGTCCTACATTAAAAAGCCGAGCTGCATCATACTGCTCACTGTTGCCTGCGAAAGTGGGTTTGCTTTTCTTGAATGCTTATCGATAGCCATTTCCTGATTTTCTTATTATAGCTGATTTCGAAAATCAAGGCGCTCACCAAATAGCTAAGGCCTATGACCCACAGGGTAAGCGTACTATCGGTAAGTTTTATTTCCGTGCCAATTCTTGTCGTCTTCAATCATCTCTGTCAGGCGTTTTGACCAAGCCAGACCGCATTCCGCAAGGTGAAGAGGAAGAATGGTTGAGGTTCATCAAGAACTCCAAGGAGCCTCTTGACAATAATTGGTACTGTGTAAAGCAACCAAGTTCAAGCGACTTGAAACAAAACTGGACTTGGCAAGAGGCACGTCAGAAGGAGAGCGAATTTTTTTCTATGACTGCCCTATGGCATGAGCTCGAGCCCATGTACCAGAAGTACCTGCGTACTTCAAACCTCGTCGGACGTCTCAGTTCTATCCTTTCTGATCTAATAACAAAACGGTACTTCCACCAGTGCCAGTCCTATTTTATATTCTCACATTTGGATCGCTTCCTTCAGTCTTCCCGAGATTCAGGACGAGCTTGAAAAGTCAATTTATTCCACTCACGAAGCACTTCTGCGACTTCCACGGGAGCCATCTAAATATCCGGTGAACGAGGTCGCTAACCTACTCCACCAGTTTGTGGCAGACTTGGGACGACAGATTGCTGGTGTCCCCGATGAAAAGGGCCTTATTCAGTCCTTTCGACCTGCCCAGGAATGTTTTCGTAGAGAAATACGGTCGACGGCGCCCCTATTCAGGCCATATGAAAGGAAGTTTTCCCTTTCTTGGGAAATGCCACGAGCCACTTTTTTGGACCATGAAAATGATATGTCTGAAAATGAAGATGATGTATACGAAAACGACAATGACAAACATGATATCAGGCAACAAAAAGGGCGCATTGTATTTGTTGATGAAGTTTTTGAACGGGCTCAATGGTGCGGAATCATGTGTTTGTACACAACTTACGGTTGATCCCCAATTTTTCAGCTTCCGTACTCGCGAGCTGCCCGGAACTTACCCATTCGTTGTTCAGCAATCCTACATAAATGAATGTGTTGGAAAGTGGCGGGAGCCTGCTCAGTTCCTTTGCAAAAGCATATACAACACACTCTCAGTTCACTTAAAACAGATAATTCACAAACATTTTGCGCACTTCGGTCATGGAATGCTAGAGCATCGAATTTGGTATATATTCTCCAGATGGATTCCCTCTGTTCTAATTGCAATTCATAGTGTTCTTATGCAGGATCACCTGAAGTTCTGCTTCGCTAGAACAAAGCAGAAGATCAACTGGTTAGTCGACCTAGAAGATACACCGTTTTCTCTCAACACCCACTACCTCTATGACTACAAATCAAAATTCCTAACATTTTACCGAGGCATACGTAATAAGGGCAATTATAAGGATATCATGGTCCAGATAGACGCCTACATACCTTCGTCTTCATCACACAACAATCATAAGAATGCTTCAAGTTCCTATGGCATCTCAAAGGTGATGAGCGGTCTCGCCGAAATCGGCCTGATTGGTGTCCAGGCTAGGGACCTTGCGAAGCTTTTCAAGATTGATGATATGGAGCCAGCTCTAGAAATCATGGCTGATGTCCGCGCTTATTTTCAAGGTACATCCTCTAATTGTGACATTCCGTGAAATTCACTGACGCTCGTACTAGTTGCCTATAAGCGTTTTTCCGACAATATTCCCATGGCAATAGACCGGGAGCTTGTTTATGGTGTTGAGCGAGATACGCTTCCGCTTCTTCGAAATGGACTTGGTCTTAATTCCATCGATGCACACAACATTTGTAAGGAGTTTGCGCAGGAGAGTCCCTCTGTTGCTGGTAAGCGTGAGGAACTGGCCAAGAAATTACAGCGGCTAGAGGAAGCATCCCAGCAGTTGCTGCAGGTTGGTGGAGGTTGATCTTTCGAGAAACTCTGTACATGTTTCTATCTTATCGTCTTTTCTGCTTTCTGGTATCCTGCGTCACCTCGTATCCCAGAATTATGACTGTTCATTTTCATATCAGTATCCAATTACCGAACTTTCGAACTTTGACACCGAGACCATTGAACACATATATGAGTATTTATTAGTGATACAAAATTGTTGACTAAGTACCTGGGCTAAGTCGTTGGGCACTGTAATTCGACTCATGGAAGTGACTTTATGCTACAAGGAATTACGAATGGATGGATGATGGATCGATGGATCAGGCAATGAGCCACTATTCTGGGTCCCAGTCGAGCACAGGAATCCGTCTGGACCTCAGGTGCATCTTCTCTTGTGTATATCTCTGATTACTTAATTTGGTCGTTTCCGTCTGGACCTCAGTCCGACATCTATTTTAGCATCCTGAGGACTTACCTGCGCATCTTGGCTGTGAAGGACGTCTAATTTCCTAGACCATTTCCTGTGCCTACAGCCGCCAAGTCTCTATTGAAGTGATTGCAATGAATTTTTTCTCCTTATCAGGTGTCCCTGTTAAGTTACGGCCTTAGTGCATGTGGGCAAGGGGGTCACAACCTGCTTTCGTAGATATACAGCCATGTAGTGAAGATGAGGTGCAACAGTTGAAGCCTCACATGAAGGTGAGGAAAAGTGCAAGGAAAAAGACAATGTCAGCTGAATGGTTCGATGGTTCGATTGCAAGCAGGAAGACGGAGTAACACCGATAAAACAATCCCTTACCTCAACTCTGAATACTTGGCAAAATCAAAACATGGTATTTCCAGACACAGGACACGCTGACTCCTTCTTATCCCTCGTTATAAAGAAGTATGAAGAGAGAAGAGTATTCTATGTTCACCTCAGCAGATAATCTCGCACAATGATATGACCTTTACATGTGTTTAAGAAGTCTAATCTTCTCTTTGCATTGCATAACCAAGGAGAACGAACATATCCGACGGACGTTTTAGATTGTATTTCAACTACGTGTTTGACAAGGGACCGTGACAGCCTCTGTTAGACCACTCCAATTCGTGCAAGTGCTTGCACTGCCATCAAATATTTCAGATCCACCTACACGTCATGTTGCCTCATTCTTGCCTCTCAAGGAGCCCAAGAGGCAGCACAACCCTGGCCAATGCGGTTATTGGCGAGGAGAGGATGTGGGGATTGTATACATGCTTCGAGGTACTCTAGCGTCTGGTAACATGAAGTCCGTCTGAAAGATGGTGAATGGGCTACTGGAGCGTGAAGATCAAGCCACCACGGCAGCGGCACGCACTGGGAGGGGACAGATACAACTCTAAGTTGTCTTCTACAGGCGTCCAACAGGCATCTCGAAGCAGATGACATAGACTGGGACAGGGCCAAAAGGAAAGGAATAGGGATATCTCATGGACCGGTACAGAATCGTGAAGTAGTCCAGGACCATGAAGCATCAAACGAAAGCCTCGGATAAGGTCCCTTCGAGTAGGGTCAACTTGCCGCTGATTTGCAGTCTGTTTGATCAAAGCAGGATGAAAAGCGTTGATGAGGCAAACGGTAATTTATTAGATGAAGAATACCGTTGAAATCTTAGGGCTGGCTTCTAAGCGAGGCTGCCGAATCACCACGTACTTGACACCTTTTTGTTATGCCTCATTCACGACTTGAGTGTCCATATAGTTGAACCTTGTCCAGTCGTTGCCCAGTCGTTCAGAACAAACGAATTTTTTCACGCGGTCGCCCCAATACTGGTTATGTAACCGGTACATCAAAATTAGTGACTCAAGGTGGCTGACTATTTGTCACAGTCGTATTACTGAGTCATCGACACTTAGAGTCGAATGTGAGGTTGCAAAGAACAAGGATGCCTTCACGCAGTGATCAAGCATGCACAGCCCAGAGACATGAGATGTGGTAGAGCGTGGGACTCTATAATACTCTAGTCCAACTCAGACCCTTAATCCAGTCGGCCGTGGCGCACAGAACTCAACAATGGTGATCACACTCCCTGCCAAGGCAGATGATATCCTAGTTCTGCCGAGTGATGGATGCGGCTATAACTAGATTTGAGAAGACGCTGCCGCTGGAGATATTCCAGAAAGTCCTAGCCGCGAACAATAATCTATCGAGCAATGCGCTAAAGTTTGATGCTGGATATTTTTGGCCTTCATCAATGGTTCTCTGACAATTTAGCAGCTTCAAGAACTGTTATCCAGATATTTGTTTCCAGCACAACGGGTCATACTCGATTCGGGTATTCAAATTTTGGAACACCTCATACAGGGGAACGATGAGGAGGCTCGGAAGACAATGTTCATACGGATGCGTGGGGTCGCCTTTCAAAGGAAACAAATCTAATAGTCTAATAGTGCTCTGTGGAACACCAGATGTAATGAGCAAAGATAGCTGACTGCACAAAGATAATGGCTACCCAGCCAGCCAAAGGAGAATGTCGAGGGGGAGCACTTGTTGCAGATCCTACGTTTACAGCTTCTCCGTGCTCCTGATATAACTAGACATGGTCAAATTCCCATACATTCAGTGAGGCAGTAGCAGCTGTTAATTTTCTTTGTGTCCACCATCGGCTGGGAATGTTGCTTCGTACTCACACTACCCATAATATCAATGGCAAACCCGGATGAAACTGCTAATATTACACCATCTATCCGGTGAGTGCTACTCTGTCTCATTGGCTCGATATATCAGTAGGCTTAAGTAGTTGCATTGAGAACACATACAGGAGTATCTACTGGGCTGCTGCTGGGCTGGTGATATTTAAAAGCTGGTAGTCTTATTACAGATGCATGCATGATCGATTGGAAATCAGCGATGATTTCGGACATTCCCGAGATAATCTCGTGACGTGGCGCGCCCCTCAATAGCTGAGTTCGAAATCTTTCACTACTTGCTCATGCAGCTCTCAATCTATAAAGCAAGGGTTACGGTGCCACTACATTCATGTCCTTCACATGTCCTACTCGTTCAGTCAGATTTGTACCCTTCCTCCTGTACCAGAGCTGTTGGATCCCAACTTTCTCTGGGTTCTTCTCCCTTCAGAGGATAGACAACATTCACTAGACCAGCTTACCTCCAAACCTTCAGAATACCTCGCTGCCTCGGTCAACAGCGATGCCACTGGCTTCCGATCATCTTGTTATGATGCGTTTCGGGGTCTCGACGCCAGATCGCCAAAATCACTCCATCGACTTGACACGTTGTTGCAGGCCTCCTGGTTAGAGAGCCCAGAAACAACATTGAAGATCATATGGCATATCAGGAGTATCCGTGATGGAAAAGGCCAGAAGGAGCTGTTCTATCGGTACGCCCTATTCATCAAGTTTGCTCAAAAGGCTCTTATCTGAAGTAACACAGAGCGTTTGGTTGGTTGTATGACCACCATCCTCGTACCGCGATATCAAACCTTTTTATGGTCGTTGCTCCTGTTTGTGTGGCTTCTAGGGATAAACCTGTGGCACATGGATATTGGAAAGACCTTCTCAACATCCTTGTGCTAGTGACTTGTGATGAACTTTGGGATTTCGATTCACGTCCCAGCAATGTTCTTCGCACTTATACTCCAAGAAATTCTTCCAAACCAGTGTTGAATGACAAGCTGATATCTAAAGAGCAAGTTGGAAACGTCAGGAAGGAGAAGCAGCGCCAAAATCATCGGAGACTATTAGAGAAACTCGTGAATGACAAGTACCGTGCTCTATATACTGCGATTGCTAGACTATTTGCTGAACACCTCCGAAAAGATATCAAACTCCTGGATCAAATAAACTCATTGAGCCCTCACTCCGAAGATCAAATCTTGGCTCTTTTTCGAGACATCTCTCTTGCCGGTAAATGGGCCCCTACTCCTGGAGGATCCCATGATCGAACGACGAACATAGTCACTGCGATATGTCAGCTTCTCTTTTCACCAGGGGAAAACACTGGTTCCAATGCAATTGGACCCTTACCGTCTGCCGCACCTCATCCCGTTTCCACTGATCCTGAAAACTGCGCCATCTATCGTGAATATTACCAGCACTGGATCCTCACACCTCTCCGTGAGGCTTTAGGATGCCCCGAGCCTCTGATGTCGGCAGGCAAGTGGACAGACATTCAGTATATCTGTGTCCCTTCTGTCTGTATGAGGCGCAACAAAACTCATTTTATGCGTCATGATCCCGAGGGATATCAGCTGTATCTTGCCTACATCCAGAGCAAGAAGGACAGCTTGTTAGGCGTCTCTTTGACGCCTGTCGAGCTCGTAGCGAAAACCATCGAAATCCACAAAGTCTGGAATTGAGCACAGAAGGAGCAGTTTCCGAAGGTAGCTCGTTTTAAGCAAAATTTTGCGGAGAAGCAGCTACGAACCGTGGATGTTCGATGGAAGGCATCATCTCCCGCCTCAGAGATTACGAGGACACGTTGGCTGTATATGGTATATCGAATTTGATGACATCGATACCAGAATACGACCAAAACAATGTGCATCCCATATACCTCAGTATTGCCCTCTCCCTCATATCACTAAACCTCCTTTGGATGCTGGTTTCATCGCCTTCTAGAACATCTGACGCTTACTCGTCCTCAAGGATTGGAGGAGAAGGACCTGGTTGATCTGGTGAATGATCTATTGGCTATCGAACCAGGTGATAGCATCAATCTCCAAGATCTCCTCCTGAGTATCGTGCTCCCTCTCGCAAAGGAACATCAAATCACAAATGATGATATGATTAAACGGGTTCTTGTACTTTTGGATCAGCGATTTGACGACTTAGCGGGGACTCTCATTGGTCCCTGGTGGTTGAACCAAACCTCAGAGATCGAGAAGAAGAATAGATGGCGTATCACTTACGATCGAATTGAGCGGGCTTTTCAAGATGCTGGTTACGATGTCCCTGAAATCATATTCTGGGAGCTTCCTGGCAACAATTCGGTGAGACAGATGGTGGAGGTGGAAATCGAGAGGAGAGGAATGACTTTAATGACTGAGTACTCGTCAGAAATGGTGAGATCGTTTTTAGGGGATGTTATACAAGAGGATTGGCTAGACATGTCGGAAGATGGGGAGACAGAAGAGGACGAGGAGGAGACCTCACCGTTAGATGTAATGAAAAAGGCACTAGACAAGAAGTCGTACGATGGTTCTGGACTAATGTTCGGTCGCTTTTACCCCTCTGCTTTGCTTGTAAAAGCTGACTTTGTACAAATGTCGATGAGGTTAAATGTATTTTGGAACGACTTATCTCTAATAAGACGTGCATAGAAAACCTAAATCATGATCCATGAGAACCATTCCATTGGTCATCCACGCCAGAGGCACGCTGACA
>Ga0153942_1001152_pt1 | contig 10544 bp, 6 predicted proteins | sample TSNJ026MetaG_FD_104731 | JGI IMG/M metagenome (GOLD analysis project Ga0153942, IMG submission 104731) | Attine ant fungus gardens microbial communities from New Jersey, USA - TSNJ026 MetaG | ecosystem: Host-associated > Fungi > Mycelium > Unclassified | place: USA: New Jersey, Brendan T. Byrne...
CCGTCCCATATTACATGACTGCAGAGCATTTCCATGACCCCACCTGTACGTTAGGCTTCAAGCGAATTCTCAACTGTCTATGCACAGACCCCCCAAATACAATATGAAGCCGAAATGATCGGTGATTTGCATCCTGGGTTGGCTAGGCAATAAATGAGCTCTTTTCACATTCTGATAAACCCCAAAATTCTAAGACAAGTCAGTGCACAAGGTAGTGTTGAGATGCCAACGTCCTACTGTGATCCTCGTCTCCACGAGACTTTTCCGAGACCGGACACAGGTGCTTACCCGGTGTCACTATTTGACGATGGTGGCTTTCATTGATTGCAGTCTGGCATTCCATTGACAACAACTAAAGCTATACAATAGATGATGTTTCTTTCGTATTTAATCTGGTGTTAAGTTCTTTTCAAGTCGAGTCTATAACCGACATCTGATGCGCCAAGATGGTCTAGAATCATACACCCGCAAGACCTCTCGGTATATGGTGACCTCCGAGAAATAACAAACGTGCGCCTTGTCAATTTAAATGATCAGGTAGCCCCAGCTGTCGATTCTTGACTGAAGAGGACCTGTATGTCCGAGGTAAAAGTAGTTCTTGGTCCCCGGCCAGATGACGACCCACTTCATTCATGAAGCATTCCCCCGCGATGATTCTCGTACCCTTCTTCATCCCATCAAACAACTGGTAGAGAACATTTAACTGTTCAATGAAATGAACTATGCATTTCACGTATTTTGTATCTTGTCTTTGATTGATCTCAGCATCATCCAAATGGGTCGATTAGCGATCAAATCCTAGGATTCGTAATTTCAGACTCCGTTTTTCATCTCTGAATGATCATACGCATCAGCTCCTCGACTTCTTCCCGGTGCCAGGGCTCGACGCGTTCTTCATCACTTTTAGAACCTCCCAAGGTTTATTCGACGAGTGAGCCTCACTTTAGGAACTACTAACGCACCTGGAGAAACTTTTTCCCCTGTCAACGTCCGTGTACGAAGACCAGATGTACCTCCACACGGGTGTGTAGTATAGCACCATCTTAGCTCACTTATATTTGTCAGAAGCAGCGAAACTGAAGTTTATCATATTCACGAACCAGACCGTGGACTCCGATCAAGAATTATATAGCATAAAATGAGCCTTCCATTCGTGCTCTCATACTTCCATGTTGATCTTGTTCACCTCCGCCCTTCTCTCACTCCGATCAACCCCATGACTGGACGAAAGATTCACAATGAAAGCCTTCGCTTGTTTTATCTCAGAAAAGAAGTTATCTATCGAAGTACCGACCTGATATCACACTTACATCTTGCTACAACCTGCCTCTTCATCGTCGGCGGTTATAATTTTCACCAGATTACTGATCTGAGACCCACTTCTTTTCTGGATCAATTGCAAAAGGAGTTTAAATGTATCTCTTTAGAACATCGCTTCTGTGGATCTCCATTTGCCTGAGTTGCCTTGTTGATATCAAACTAGGCGAAAGATTATGCGGCTCGAAAACCCCGCCCGGAGACCTGCAGTATGTCTCACGTTCCCTCCATTTCTCAGAGAAGTATCCCCTCTGGGAAAAGTCAATGCCAAAATACATATATCATATTCATGTCAGTCACTCCACCATCTGCAAAGGGATTCCTAGATCAAGTCCAATGCTAGCCGTCGTCTTGGAAGGTTTTTTTCTGAATAAAAAAGCCTCGTTTAGATTACATCTTCCGGGATTCTCGCGGCACCCCTGTTGATATAGTAGAATCTTGAAACCTCTCCGAAGAAATTTTCTGGGATTTGCTCTGTAAGTTGTGAATGGTAGGTGACACTAGGTTTAGCCTGAGAGAAGGCTTGTTGCTATAAATTTACAATCATCAGGTCTTGAACCAGGATTGAAATCCACTGTTGAAGGCATGAGATAGCACTCATTTCAATGTCACGATCCTTGTATAGCAGTGTAACCTCTGGTCCAAGTGACTTGGTATTCCATGACCTTGAGCCTTTAGTATTTGATGGCACCGTCAGCCTCAGGGGGTGGTCAATCCTCAATTCGAAAGTTTATCGCTGTTTGCATAAATTCCTTTTTCAAAGAGCTCGGATATAATCTTTTTTTCCCGTGCGTTCCATTCTCTACTTTACCATCAAGCTCGACCATCATTGAAACCAATGATGAATCGGTTGTTGGGATGGTTCTACAGGGGCATATCAGAACTGTTGGCACGAATCTTGTTATCCTTATGAATTTTTTCCGTTAATGTGTCATATAAAATACCTTGTAGTATTATACACCCTGGCCATATTTGAAGGGGGAAAACACTTTTTGATCATGCAAAAAAATTTTCAGAATCACTCCTATGGATCAAATTTCTTGATCTCCAGTAGGTCAACTCGAGATTTGATACAAACATTGATTGATCCTAGACGAATCATCAGCCTCAAGGTGTATTCTGAATCAATGGCGCTGTGCAGATCTCGTTTTTCTCTTTTCTCTCCATTTCATTTCGACAAACCTAAGTCCCTTGCAAGAATTCTGCCCTTGGACATGACACTATTTATTCGAAACTTTCATCTTTGATTTGGATTTGGCCAGTAATTTTTTCCTGGAACAACAAATTTTCTGGTAGGTCCTCTCTTCCCCCTAAAGTCATTCAATCGCCATAAGAAATGAGCTCATAATCGGTCGTACCTAACTCTCTTTTCACATCCAGGCTATCAATGATAGCTTGCCAAACAAGTGCAATATTTTTAAGAAAATAGTGAGCCCCTTTCCTGACAGACAAAGATAGATCGCCTGATCTCAGTGATGGAGCTTAAGAATGATGACTCTACTTTGAAAACAAATAGTGCGGACATAAAATATAAGGTCCCACCCTAATGAACAAGTCCCACTAGTACCTGAGAGATAGGAGCGTGAGCTGATGGTGCCCTCGAATCCGATGGATGGATGCCACCGCAGTTAATATTCAACTTGTAACGTGATGGTGAATCAACACCAGAAGTGATTGCATGATATTAATATAGTCCCTCGATTCATCCTCCGCCTCGTATGCGCCCTTGTTCTAGAATTCGATCTGGTGAGTCGACAAACTTCTGATGTCAACATGCTATAAATAGCCCTTGAGCCCATCTTACCTCCAGGCAAATAGGCTGTAAGCGGGTATATTATGGCAGAGGATCGTTGCTTAGAGAAAGCTTTTCCCGTTTATTTCCGGCTGTTCTAAAGGATAAGGCGCCTGTTGGTGATATACGTCTAACCACATCAATAGCCGAAATGACGTGGAGTAGTGTAGGTCTAGGGAATCATTGATCACGACATTGCTGCGCCTTCCAACCTCACGAATCCATCGATGGTTTCCCTGCGGATAAAAGCGACTCTGTGGAGTATACAATGCACGATGCAGTTTGCGTGTCTGCAAGTTCTAAGACGAGTATGAATGAGGTTATCTCAGATGAATATAGTAAATGACTTTCTTTCCTCGTCTGAAATTGGGCTATCAGTATACATTGATACTTCAACTGGCTGTTTCATCCAGCACGACATTCTCCAGAAGTGCGGATATATCAATCCTTCGCAATTGACTCCACAGCAAGGCGACTATGCTTACTATGGCGGATTATGCCACAAACAATAAGTTTCTGTTGTTGACCTCCCAAGAAGCTGGACTTTCCAATGCTGATCGATGATCTGTGATATATTTGTCCATGATGTCGCTAAACCTTCAATTCAGCACTCCAAACTCTCTTAGCTTTCTCTGTGATCACAGGTCATTGACTCTGCCCAACGTCATGACCATGTTTGACCAGTAATTAAGCCACGGGGTGCTAGGACCCTGCAGTGCTCTTCTACATGATCCATGCTGCACATTAGAGCAAAAAGTTAATGCGCTATGAAAAACACGGGACTTTGAGTGAAAATAGTAGCATCCAGACTTCAGGGACCAGATGCCCTGGCATGAGCAATGGATATCCTTTTCAGGTTCGTGTGGCCACAATTCAAGAGAAGCACTGACAGGCCAAGGAAACAAGGTTTTGTAACATGTAATTTTGACGTAGATATTACACTTCCTGAAGCCCTGTCCCCTATTTCCTGTCATCTGAATCCACAGAGGACGTCAGACAAGATGGTCTGCCCATCGCTCGGTGCATAAACTAAGGGGTGAGAACTGTAGTCTTGCTCAAAATTGCAGCCCCCTCCCTCCACGTGCAAAGGTAAAAGAAGAAAACATGTAGTTCACCTGCGTTATCGTCGGATATTCCTTCCCTCGCATGCTCTAATATACAAATGCGACGTCTGAATCTGCACACCAATGCCTCATAGTCGAACGCTACGATTCTCCCCTTCCAGAATGGAAGTTATCAGTAAACATAGCCTTCGTAGAACCCGGCTCTTTCTTCTAAATTCAGACTTAGACATACTGAAGATACTTTGTGTGAAGATGATTGGTTTACGGAAGCGCCAGTGGAATGTAGCGATGAGTAGTCTCCCCCTCCTCCGTTGTGTTGCTTCTTGTCACGAGCATCTTGCCACAAAAGCAAAGAAAGTGGGGATCATCTTGAAAGAAAAGCTCTAGTGGGGAAACAATCGAAGCGGTGGCTCATTGGAAGTAATTTTCGGTCAAACGATTGGGTTTTGGGGTTCTTCCACAATCGTCTCGTGGCTGCCCAAGACCGGGGTCTAAGTTATCTAGGGTTCAACTGAAGTCATCGTTGAATATGGACAAATATGGCATTGATCTCAGTCAACGTTGAGGTGACTCTGTCGGTAAGCAGGAACCGGGGAAAAATCACCAGTACCGGTATATTCGGTGAGCTATCGGAAATATCGAATAGCCTCTCTGAGCGCAATGCGCACCCCGTAAATGAGCAATGCATCCGATAACTGGCTTATGGAACAGTGGTTAGGCTTAGATTGTAAGCACATAGGGTAGTAGTCTTGCACTAGCCAAAGGACAATTTCGGAGCTGGGAGGCGTTTGTCGGCAGAGATAACGGAAGCCACAGAAATGGCCCCGAGGCGAAATGAAAGACATGTTTTTTTGTTGACAGTATTGTGTTTAACGGAGCGTGTACAAGAACAAGACTTTTGTGCACTCCAAGGAACAATGGTTTTCCCTGCATCTGCAGCTCCGGCTTGGCGGTGTGCCAATCACAATGGTATGCTACATTGATGCATCCTGTCAAGGTCATGATAGGCGTCTAGCAGTTCAATCAGTGAGGGGATTAAAATGATACTTGTTACCTACAAGAAACTCTGACTAGAGTCGCATAGCGTGAGACTTGAATGACACATTGCCTCATTGGCTGATATCAAGCCATAGCTTGAGGCCTCGAGGTCCAAGGAATCTCAGCGTAATCCCAGGACAGACGGGATTTAGCAAATGTGGAATCCACCAAAAATGGAAGGAACCCGGATCTGTGAGATTCGAAAGAGATCGAGATTTGTAGGCCGGAGCCATGTTGTGGTTTATGCCCTCTTAGTGTGTTACAGTGCGATCTTCACGTATATAAAGGTCTCTGAGATTCATTCTTCCCCCAGTCTTCATCGTCAACCAGCATTTTCTAATAATCTTCCTTCTATTCTTCCAAACTGTCGTCAGACTCTTCCTCACAACCTTCCACATATACAATGCCCGTAATTGCCAACGCCACAAGAATCTGGGAGCTCAATGTACACTGGACAATATACAGTCAATGTGGAGTCTGGGATCAAAGAGGGCGCGGCGTCGATATCTGGGAGTGTATCAGAGACCGTGGGTTATTTTTTGATAAAAAGTGTTCGTTCTCTGACATTTGCATCAGATGACTCGACTCCTGGTAGTGAGGTTAGCATCGATTGTCTTTTTATCAGGAGTATATCTCTAATCAACATGAAATAACCTTAGCCTCCCAATGCCAAATATTGGCGCTACATTGCACGCAGGTGAACTGCATTCGCATGCGGGGTGGTAGCGCCGTGCTGCGATCATTCGCTACCCTGGTCACATAACTTCTTCATTTTAAATCACTGCGCAATTCCAAATTCGCCCTCACATGTGTCCGCACACATATTTATTGGTATTCGCCTTGCATCCCTCACTCGCTGTAACAACTGTCTTCGCCGCAGAGGACTTTCAATCATCGCGCCCAAACAATCTCGACCATCAGTGTTAACCATGGCACGCTCGTGCTCCCTTTCCCGCTAATTCAGCCTTAGTTCACTCTGCATTGCTCTCCGTTGCGTGTCATTCTCTTGACCTCAACTTCTGCTGGGACAGATGGAGTACTCATCCATTATTGCTTTCCCCTTTTTCTTGTTGACATCAGCATAGCATTTCTCCATTTGGACTGAGTGTCCTCGTATTGCAAATTTTTTCATTATTTAGGGATTTAGGAGTGACATCGAATTTTTCGATGATAGGCTCAGTACAACATATGATTACTTCGCATATAATAATAATTATTCATGCCGTGTAAAACTGTTTACTTGGATAGGCCAGATAATCTGTGACGTCAGCGCAGCGTCATTACTCATCTGACCTGACACAGACACTTACGAGGACACTGAACGACACACGATCATAATATGTTTATCACATGAATCTGCTTCATTTGTTTTCCATCACATCATTTCTATTACTAGCGCTTAACTATGTTGCCGAGAAAGGCTGTGCAATTGCTAGTTTTAACATTCCATGACCCCTTTATCCATATCGTGGAAGATAATGATCCTTGCTTTGCGAACGCCATATGTCTCCCGAACCATCTCTAGAGCCGGATTACAGGAAAATCCGAGTTGGTATTAACCGATGCTCTGGTCGGCGGAACACACGTTTGCTTCTGTTCGAGAACCTGCTTTCGTAACGCAAGTCGAATGCCAGGTATGTTTTAATCACGGACCACAGAAGCTTATTGTTATTGTAGAAACAATTACCAGGAAATCATGATCTCCCTCAACCGAAGAAGCCGAGATTTTTCTAGAATTCGCTGAGATAAAAAAAATGTGAAGCTTCGTGTTAGGTCCCTTACTAGCAAGAGCTCCTCGAGAGCTGAAACCTCGAGTTGTGGCTATCCCGAAAAGCACACTTTGGCCAGCTTTTTGGACCAACCAAACACTCGGCACTTTTCTCTATGCAAAATAAGGTGCTGGCCAAAGGTCAACCGAACGTTTCCACGGAGGTGTTGCCTTCGAATGTACTCCATTTAATCACTAAGCCAAGTACAATTTTGAAGCTTCACGGAGGAAATTTGAACCCCAAGGTGATTTCTATAAGTAGCGAATCGGTCTTATGAGCTCTCCGCCGTACTGTATCCCGAAAACCGACGAAATCTGTTTGAGGTTCTTGCAAGTTGCAGCTACCCAGTATCATATTACCAACCGTCCGGCTAGTCTCTTGGTAAACCGGACCCCTTTTGATAACTGATCCACTTTTCAGGAGACCGGTCAAATAGATCAACCTTACCTCTATGATCAACAATGTTGGGTTGAGATCAAGCCTCTTTTCTGTTATTCTTCTCATGTACTTGACGGTCTTTCTTTGTCATCAGCACCCTAATTCTCGTCAACGGTGATGGTTCTGATTAATTTCGCTTGAAGAACCGGGGTTAAGCAGATGTATGCCGTTATGTCTGCGTGCCTTCTGCATGTCCAAATTCATGTCTATGGGGTAAGTCAGTCAACAGATTGGTGGCGCTTCAAGTCCCTCCCGCCGACTTATTCTATTCTTGGGGCCGGGCGCCTCGTCCGTGTAGGGGGTGATATCTGAAGTTCTAGTCTTCTTTTTCGACTGATCGGTAGAAACGCTGCCGCGAAACTTCGGTTTAAACCGTGATAGTGTCTAGACCATGCGACCAGTCACGGACTTCGTGTTCAGAACTTCTCTAGACATCTCAGCGAAGAGCTCCTATCGAACGGAAGAGAGCATTCTACCGCGTGTATGTATACCAAGTGCTGAGTTCTCATTGTGCGCTTTGTCATTCGGATCAGTCTGGTTAGGTGTCGACATCACGAGTAATCCCGCCCTCTAGAATCATCGGCGATCCTTAGTGCTATTGGCATCATACTTACCCAAATTGTTACTTGAGTAACAATCGTGCCATTATGTGGGGAGGTAACTCGTCAGAAGCTATTCATTTGATCATGGAGGTCTTCTAGTCTCCTTTTTGCGTTGATTCGTTAACTTCGCTCCCTGATCGATGGAAAGAGGGAATAATGTTGAAGGGACATCGATCGGCAATGTCAAGTCTCCAAAATCATTTTGTTTGTTTGGTTCACAGAAAACTAGTCTGGTGGAAGTGATGCATGCGATCTCCAGCAGGGCGCAGCACTGAAAAGCACGAGGCAATCCAAGGCACAGACCTGCTCACGCTATAGCTCAAACGACAGGTTTTGAGGTATAGATATCCGATTGGACATTCCCATCACACTGTCCTATAAACTCATTGAAGGAAGGCGACACCCGAGTAATTTCATGTTGTCGACTCGAGCTTTTGCCCACCATCATGCAATAGTTCATCGAAAGTATTCTATATGACCACGCAGACCGGGAATTCCGGCTCTTGGCTTCCAGAGATTGTGGGTGAGATAGATTCGTGAAAGGATTTTTCCTTGGGTGTAGTAGGTTACCACCCTTTCTGTAGCTCCTGAGATAGTTCGGGATTGAAGCTGAATTCGTGACCCGGACAACACCGTAGTTTACTTACAGCATCAAGGTCTAAGCGCATCGGGGATCGGCACCGAAGTTACAACCTACTCAATCCCGAAGCCTATATCAGTGTAGACCCGGTTATAAATTGTGTTTTAATCCAATCGAATTCACAAAGTATTATCGCTTCCTTGTTGGCTGTCAGCCTACAAGGTGTTGTTTGATTTCCATCTTATAGCAGAGCTCCTGCCAACGACTCCTGTCAGGTCATCTTTACCGGTAAGTGGTGTTGAATAATGAACTATTGTATCTCAAGCGACAGCTTGACCATCATTTCCTTGTTTTCTTTATTGTATCAAAACAATGGACAATGTAGCTATTGTACTGTAGCTACTATATATACAGTAACAAATCGAAACACGACCGGTGCGCGTTTGCCGCGGTCTAGTCTTTCCTCAGCTATGTCCAACAAGTGGTATCATAGTATATGTGGGTGTTGTGAATCAAGCCATCCGTAGTATTTCATCTCCAAATCCTCATCATTTCGGATGAGTACATTTCTGTTATTGTCATTAGTAGTCGTGCCACATAGTAGCACTTAGAAACCTCGGTTCAGCACTTACAGGAACTGAGGGTTTATTCTGACAGTTTTCGTCAATCTCTGTCTGCAATAAAAGTGGGTATATACTTCTTTTGGAAGTTAGAGCTGGGAAGAGATGGCGACGACAGACTGAACAATTGCAGGCAAACATCATTTGAAGCACGAGGATAATCGGACCTGCCTTTGCAGCAATGCAGAACAAGTGATGTCGACAGGTTGTCAGGGATATCCACACCCCTTATTCAGACAGAGAGTGATTGAAACAAAGTAAAACAGTCTCTGTCAGGTACTTTGCGCCATTTTTTCGGGCTCGGAATTTCTGTGCCACAACAGGCAAAGTAGTGAGGGGCGTATTTCACAGGCCCTGCGTCAAGGTGTATCAACAGAAGGCATATATAGGCATAACGCTTACAAATAAACGGGTGGGGTAGGGATGTGTCCAAAGTCTTATAGTAGTATGAAGAAAGAAGATGTGGGACAAATGTGACCGAATGGCTCCCAGGCGTATGTCATCAACGAGTGGCATCGAGTAGGGACCTGGTGTAGGCACTGGATCTAGCCAAAATTCCACAGTGACACTTACCCCTCTGCGATTGATGTGCCAGCATATAGCTAATTCTATATCGATACATTTACATTGCGTATGTCACACCAAATAGCGGGCACTTTTACGTACTGCTACAGCGTCCCCTCATTAGTTTACAGGTCCAATTTATGTTACTGAATTATAGGACTCCAGACGCTGAAATTCATATAAATATCACTGGACTTGACAGCCCAGTGGTAATTGAAGGGTCCAGACTCGACTCCTTTTGTGGTCGGGGATAAGTAGTTGCCGATGATTCAGGGCGTAAAGTAGATGGAATTTGATCCTTGCCTCGGTGAGGGTCCTATGTGCAAACTTTGTTGTCTCCTCATGGATGACACGAGGCAGTAGAAAAGTTTGTGCATGGACCACCTTGTAATGCACATGGGGGACTATTTTTCAGCCACTGTCTCTTTTCCTTCAATTCCCATCCACGAAAAATAGGAACGGCCCTACAATGACAAACTAGCGAGTGTTCATGATTTTTGAACCTAAGTGGGTCTCAGATAGAGAGGTCTTGTGGAGATCTTGTGGTTGCTCTGATTTCCAAATGTTCTTCGTCGAATTTCGAGACAAGGTCTCCACACAGTGGCTACCATGACATCAACCTTCCTCAAGGCGATATATGTATATATGCATCTGGTTCAGAACATCTGCGACTCATCCTTTCATCATGCTTGCATCACGTATCGTTCACCAAATGGCTGCCGGAGCTAACAGGGATCCGGGGAGAATCAGGAAAGAGAGC
>Ga0153942_1001157_pt1 | contig 10523 bp, 9 predicted proteins | sample TSNJ026MetaG_FD_104731 | JGI IMG/M metagenome (GOLD analysis project Ga0153942, IMG submission 104731) | Attine ant fungus gardens microbial communities from New Jersey, USA - TSNJ026 MetaG | ecosystem: Host-associated > Fungi > Mycelium > Unclassified | place: USA: New Jersey, Brendan T. Byrne...
TAATGGATTGCATATTGTTGAACACGATACGTATGATCTCGGAAAAGCCTAAGGTTGCAATTGCCAGATAATCACTTTTCAAGCGCAGTACCGGAGCTCCTATAAGTAAAGCGATACCGGCCGCTATAAAACCGCCAAGAAGCAGAGCCGCGAAAAACGGAAGCTCAATTTGCGCCAGAATAGGATTTTGAGGTGAGATATAAAAGATAGCCTCCCGGTATTCCAAGGGTACCGTGAAAATTGCCACTGTAAACGCGCCGATAGCCATAAAGCCGGCTTGCCCAAGAGAAAACAGGCCGGTAAAGCCATTGACCAGATTCATTGAAACAGCCACGATGGAATAAATAGCTGCCAAATTTAATACACGCCGCACATAGTTATCGCCTAATACGCCTTGATCTAATAAGGTGAGTATCACAATGAAAACAGCGGCTAATATTACTGTTAATATGATTCTTGTTCTCTTTTTCATTATAATCACACCTTATCCGTCGTCTTTTCTCCCAGGATGCCTGTGGGCTTTACCAGAAGAATAATTATCAATACTATAAAAGCGAAGGCGTCCCGGTAGCCTGTGAGAGTGGGGAAGAACGCCACAAGCATTGTCTCGCCCATGCCCAGCAAAAAGCCGCCTAATACCGCGCCGGGGATGCTTCCGATGCCTCCAAGCACTGCCGCGATAAAGCATTTAAGGCCGGGCATCACACCCATTAGAGGATATACGGAAGGATAGCGCGCTCCCCAGAAAATGGAGCCTATAGCTGCCAGCAAGGAGCCTATGGCAAAGGTTACGGCAATGACCCGGTTGATTTGGATACCCATGAGGCTTGCTGTTTCATAGTCCTTAGCAACCGCCCGCATAGCCATACCGGTTTTTGTATGATTTATTAAATTAATAAGAAGAACTAATATCAATATCGTTATTATTGGGATGACGATGGACGCCGATTGTACGGAAAGGCTGCCAATATGCAGACCTTTTGTAAGAACCGGCATGTCGGGATAGCCCTTAGGTACGCCGGTAAATATGTAATTAGCCAGGTTCTCAAGCAGATAGGATACTCCGATGGCGGAAATCATAATAGACATTCGGGACGCTTCCCGCAATGGCTTGTAGGCCACCCGCTCAATTAGCACGCCCAAAAGAACCGTTGAAATGATAACAAGTAAAATAGCTGCGTACCAGGGCATGGCGGACATAAAATAAATCATAAAATATGACGACATCATAACAATATCGCCGTGAGCGAAGTTAATAAGCCGCAAAATGCCGTACACCATAGTGTAGCCGATGGCAATTAAGGCGAACAAACTCCCCAGTGAAATTCCATTAGTCAAATGCTGTAAAAAAGTATCAAAAGACATAAGCTGCTCCTATTAAAAATGTGGGGGAGTTTCCTCCCCCACCTCTACTCGTTTACCGTAACAGTACTTAGATATTCGAATTGACCATCCTTAACGGTTTTGATGATAGCTACGCTTTTCTGCGCGTCTCCGTTTTCGTCAAATCGGAATGCTCCGGTGACGCCCTCAAAACCATCAGTTTCGGCCAACGCGTCACGTATAGCGGCTCCGTCGGTGGAGCCGGCACGTTCGATGGCATTCAGCACTATAATATACGCGTCGTAGCCTAACGCGGCCACAGCAGGGATAACGGCGTCGTCTCCGCCTAATCTTTCTTTATAGCCCTTTACGAAGGCCTTGGCTTCATCAGTGGCTGCAGTGTCGTTTTCATCAAAGAAGGTGGAAATGACAACGCCCTCCGCGTCTGATCCGGCTACGTCTATTATGGAAACATTCTCCCATGTGTCGCCGCCCATGATGGGGCAGGTGATGCCAAGAGCTCTGGCTTGCTTTATTATAAGCGGAGCCGTTGCTATGGAGCTTGGAGCAAAAATCACATCAGGGTTGGCAGCCTTTATATTGGTAAGTATAGCGTTAAAATCCTGATCGTTGGTTTGGAAAACCATATCAGCCACAATGGAGCCTTCGTCTCCGGTTAATTTAACAAAGGCTTGCTTGAAGAAGTTGCCGAGACCTGTGGAATAATCATCGCCGTTTTGAGTAATGACCGCCGCGGTTTTGGCTCCGTTCTGGATAGCGTAGTTTGCCATTACAGTACCCTGAAAGGGATCAAGGAAGCATGCCCGGAAGTAGTATTCGTTGCCCTGAGTCACCATGGGGTTGGTACAGGACGCGCCCATAGCCGGGATGCCGGCCTGCTTGATGATATCGCCTGCCGCGATGGAAACACCGGAACCGTAGGAGCCAATAATTGCGACGACCCCGTCTTTTTCGATCAGACGGGTAACAGCGGTAGTAGCTTCGCCTTTATCGGACTTATTGTCCACAATTACCAGCTCTACTTTTTTGCCTAATACCTCGCTATATACTTCATTGGCATATTTAATGCCGTCTGTCTCCTGAGAACCGCCGCCGCCGTTCTCACCTGTCAACGGCTCAAATACACCGATCTTTATTACCTCTGAATCATTCGAGGCAGCCGCCGAGCCTCCGCTGCCTGAGTTGGCGGCAGTGCTTCCACCATTGGAAGAACAACCGCTCAAGAATGTGGAAAGTATCATAACGTACACCATGATAAACGCAATCCACTTAAAAGATTTCTTCATGAAAATATGTACCTCCTAAGTAATAAATAAAATTGCTTCCGGCCTTAAATATTCAGAGTTAATTTAAACCGGAAAGACTTTACACATTATATATATTTTTTTTCTACAAAGCAATAATAAAGTTATAAATCGTAAAATATTACACAAATGAATTTGATTGACCAGGGGAATTTTTATCTATACGATGATAGCCAAAGAAAGGGTGAATTTAAAAATCACACGCCCGCCAATAACTCAACCCAAAGCATGCCGCCGAAATTAAAAGAAGCAAACCTGCTTGGACTGCGGGGAATGATCCGGCTATTCCATCCATAAAATAGCTTGTAAGCGTCAAACGGGTGAAGGGCTTCAAAAAAACAGCCAATTCCTGAATGGGGAATAATACTTGTCCTAAGCCTATATTATAAAGGAATAAAAAAGGAACAGCGGCTATCATATTCACGCCGGATATGCATGATAAAAGCATGGAAAAGCAGGCGGAAGCCAGAGAAAATGAAAAGATCATCCCAAGATTATCCCATAGCTGGCTAAATGGCATAGAAAGTAAAAATATAATCAGGACAGAGAATGATCCGGCGCAAACAAAAGCAAGCATATATTCCAAAACGGAATTTCTGCCCGTCATGCGCAATTGCTTGATAAGACCACGTTCTTCCCCGAAGGATGTTCCGTATAGCAAAGCCAGAAGAAAGCCCAAAAGAGCGGTAAGGCCGGACATTAAGCCTGTTGAGTGTTCGGCCTCTTCATTTAATGATTCGGCTTGGCCGCTTCCGGCCAAAGCTATAACCTCCATTTCCATAGCTGGGCCTCTCGCGGCATACCCGTTAGCCCTTTCCTGTATATCTTCCTTTAAGTTATCCGCTTCAGGAAAATAGCTTTTTAATACAGCTTCCCCTAATTCTCCGGATTGGGTCTGTATTACAGCGGAGGACAGCATGATATTGAATAACTCATGGCTTATTGAAAAAGGGCCGGTGTACAATGTAATATCCAAATCCTTACTTATCACATATCCAAATTCAATGAGCTGCTTGGAGGCAGCTTTCCGCAAGTCCCCGGCATTATCAAAAAACACGCATTCAGCGTCATCGCCCACATAGCTAAGAAATTCTCCTGTTACATACTCTGTCAGCGGGCTTTGCTCATATACTATGCCAAAACGAAGTCCTGCCTCCTCTTTAAAGGCCTGAGCAAGCATATTTATGGAAAGCGGGAATACTACAAGCAGAAAAATGAATGAAGGCTTCAGCAGAAGCTTGAAGCGGACAAGCATTGCCCGTAAAAAAAATCTCATAGAGACGAATTCTCCTTTCCGCTACCTGCAAAGTATACACTCAGTAAAAAAAATATTAAGGAAAAACCGAAAAGAGCAGCCATGGCCCAGCGGTTAGAAGACAGTTGAATCACCCAATGGGGGATAGTGAAATATTTTAGTGTTTGAAATGCTTCCGGCAGGAAGGCCAACGGAACGATCGCTCCTGAAATCAGCATCATTATGCTGGAAGCAATAAATAGAAAAAGCCCGCAGGAAATCTGACTTTCAAACGCGTTAGACGCAAACAGGGCGAACGCGGCAACAGATAAGGCAATGAAGATGATTTTGCAGCCCAGCAGGTATGCCAAGGGGGATATACAAACCAGAGAAACAGTGAAAAGGCCAAATAATCTCAGCCCTTGTACATTAGCGGTAGAAAAGCCGGCCGTGTGAAAGCGGGCGGCAATACCAGGGTTCCATGAATCCTTAAGTATACGTATAAGTACAATAGCCCCCAGCAGCAGGAGATAAACAGAAAACCCATAAACATAGTATTCAACCGGTGAAAGGCCGCTAAAAAGGCTTAGCTTCTCCTCTGTTAGGAAATCTTGATATTGGAGAAGCCTAGCCACAAACTGTAAATTTATGGGTAAAACAATTTCATCATTAATGGTTTGTGAAGGTAATCCGTTTTCATAGGCGTAATCAAGGGTTGCGTAGATGCCAGCTTGGGAATGGCTGAGAAAAGCTATCCCCGCTTTCGACAGCAGCCTGGAAACAGCAAATTGAAGGGATGGCTGCCCGCTTAAACCGTACAGCTTAAAGGGGCTGTTGCGGCCCACCTTGATGTCCTCCGCGAATTGAGAAGGAATCTCCAGATAGGCCGGTATCTCCCCGGATAAGAGCTTGTTCTGAGCATCTTCTCTTGACAGCTTGGTGAGAGTGAGTGTTTCGTTGACTTCCTCCTGCTTATTGAACATGCTGATAAGCAAATTACTCTCCATACTATTATCGTAATCTACTACGCCTATGGAAAATGGCTCAAACAATCTCTGCCGGGCGGTAAGCTTATTGGCGGTAAATAAAACAAGGCCGCCCAGCAGACAAAAGGACACGAAACAGAACAGAACAAGCTTTATATTATAAATATATTTTTTTAATTCCAACCATAGCATGATCATGTCATTACCTTCTTCAGCAGCGCTTATATATACCGAACGGTATACCTCGTTACCTTAATGTCAGTATAATAAGCTGTACAGATCCATTAGAGTGGTTTCCTTAAGAGGCTGGGTATTGGAGGGCCACTCAATCATGCCGGGTTCCACGGCCTTAGCCCGATATACTACGTCATCGCTGCTGTTGATCGGTTTTAATACCACGTCGTCACCTTCAATTGCAAAGGTCATATTATAAGTTTCATATTGGGTTTCTACTTGGAGATTATTTTCACCCGCGGCAGGATCCCAGGAAAAATTATATACAGTTTCACCGTCCACGATACTTTCGGAGGTCATTATGCCTTTGCCTATATGGTTTCCCTTAATCGAAAGGGATATCTCTTCAATATCTCCATCCTTGTCTTTAGAAAAACCGGTAAGTAATATTTCATTAAGACGGTATTCCTTGCCGCTAACGGACAAATTCATCTCTACAGAAGTTATTTCTTCGGAAGGGTTTTGCATTATCATGCTTGTGCGGACTACGACATTTTCGTATATGTAGAAATTCAATGTGATATCTCCGCCTTCGTAGCTTGTTAAAACGTCTTGCAGCGCAGTCAAAAATTCATTATACATGTCATCAAAGCTTCCATAGTTATAGGAATAGGTTGGATTCATTTGATATTGTTCAGCCATATAATCTTTTAGATCCTGGTCGGTGCTGATGGTTTCGTAAAGCTTGGGCAGCCAAAGCTTTATGTCATCTCCCTTGAAGTTAAGCTTTACCATGGAGCAATTCTCGCTTTGACCCTCCAGCTCTACTGTAGCCTCATCCACTAGCTCAGCTTCAGCCTTATCATAAAGCTCATTCCAAAGAGCTTTATACCGGTCAATGATCGGCGTCAATTCTTCAGGCGTTTCGTATTGGAGATCGTCAGACACAATGAACAAATTACTGTATGATAAATCAATTTCATCAACAGCCAGTTCGTCAAATACGGAAGCGTCTAAATCACTATTTACCGCAAATTCACGCACCTCTGATAAAATCGTTTTAGCTTGGGCGGATAAATACACCCCCATCGCGCCCACAACAAGCTCATCATCAGACAAATAAATTGCCACCTCCCCAAGGAGGGGTATTTGTGTCCCTAACGAAAACAGCTTGTTTACAGGGTCGTTTTGAAGAATAAAGTCCAGCTTAAAGTTAGGCAGACCGGATAATCCCATCTGGTAGGCCAAAGCGGCGGCGTATTCGCCTCCGATAGACAGCGTATGTGTTGTAGGCTTGCCGGAAAAACTGGAAAACTTACTAAACACAGCATTATTATCTGCAAGGGTCTTAAGCTCGGAAGAGTATGTATCCCAGGTTTCACTCCAGGCGTTTTCCACATATTCTTTAGGGTTTTCCGCAGTGGCGGAATCATTATTTACTATTACGACTGCGGCGAATACTCCCACAACAGCCAGTATAGCAATAATAATTCCGATCTTAATAGATTTACCCATGACTTTTTTAGGAGCTTCATCATACTGATCGTTTACGTTGTTCGGCACTTCATCAAACTGATTGTTTGCATTGTCCGGTTCGTTATTGTTCATACTTATTGTCCTCCTCATTCATATATTGTGGAACTGGAAAAAATAGCGGATAATCCGCCTCCGCTGAAATTTATATCAGAAGGCGGGCCGGTAAATACAAACCGTCCGTCCTTCAGGATATACAAGGTATCGCATGCTTGCAATTCATCCGGCTGATGTGATGTAAAAATTACGGACTTGCCATGGGTTTTTCTTTCGCTGATCTGCTTGAGCAACAGCTCCTTGAAATTAATATCCAAAGCCGCGGTAGGCTCATCCATTATCAAAAAATCCGGGTCGTGTAGAAGTGATATAGCTATGGACAAGCGCTTCTTCATACCGCCTGAAAGATGCTTTACTTTTTTATCAAGAAATTCCTTATCGAAATCAAGGGTTGGATTTTTTACGCCATGGGCGGCAGCCCAGAATTTTATGTTGTCATGGCTGCTGAGTTCTGTTAAAAGAGAGGTCGCCTGAGGAACGTAGCCTATGCTTTGCTTAATTGATTCCTTAGATATATTTTTACCATCAAGCAATATTTGGCCTTTGTCCGGCTTTAAAATGCCGGTCAGCAATGATAGGAGAGTGGATTTGCCGGAACCGTTTTCACCTGCAATACCGACAACCTCACCCTTTCCAGCACTAAAATTAATTCCGTTTAAAACAGGCTGCTTAAATTTTTTATAAATATTTATACCCTGTAGCATTTTACTCACCGCTTAAATATCTGACTTTTTTTCGTTCGCAGTATATCATCAATTTGGTTCTTTTGCAAATTTATGGACGTGTTTGTTTGAAAATTCTAAAAAAAGATTTTTCAAGCTTGACCAGCCAAGCGGTTGAATATTGTCGAAGTGTGAGGTATTATTATTGAAATAATGTTTTCCTCATTCGGTATATAAGTTAAATAATATTATGAACAGGAGAAATTTATGAGCGCAATGCAAGACAACTATCGCAGATCCAGAAAAAGACGCAGAAAAAGACCGACTGGTTTATTGATATTTGCAGTAATTTTTATTTGCATCGTAGGCTTTGCAGGTTATTATATTGGTAAAGAGCTTTTACCAAATTTTGAATCAATAGCATATTATACTTTTCATAGCGAGCTTTCCAGAAATGAGCTTCGCGTAGTTTTAAACGATGAAGATTTAGATATGGAAAACTCTCCTATGACTCAGGAGGATACGGTTTATCTGCCGGTTGACTTCATAAAGAAATACGCGGATGAATATATTTTTTGGGATCATGTAGCGGACCGCCTTACTATAACCACCTACAATACCGTGATACGGATGAATACCGAGGAGCTGACTTATTATGTAAACGATATGCCTATGACCCTTAATCTGCCGTTATATAAACTGGACGGAGTGGCATATCTGCCGGACAAGCTTATATATGAGCTATACGGAATAGAGCTTGACTATGTGCAGGAATATAATAAGATCATAATAGATTACGGCGTAGAAAATATTTACAAAGGAGAGGTTTCATCCAAGAAAACCAATGTTAGATACGATGCCGATAAAAAATCTCCAATTATGGAAAAGCTGGAGCAGGGGACGAGCTTGACTCTTTTTTCAGATTCAGGTGATTTTACGCGCGTACGGCTTGAGGATGGGCGGCTAGGCTATATAGCTTCCAAGGATATCGTAGAAAAGGAAACCATAAGCATACCACTGAGGGTGAAAGAAGAACCGGTTTCGTCCGCGAACCTTATTGATGGAAAAATTAATTTAGTGTGGGACCCGGTATCAACTGTTGAGGCCAGCTCCAATGCCGGGCGCCGCTCAGCAGCAGAAGGGCTGAACGTCATTAGCCCTACATGGTTTGAGTTCGACTATGACGCGTTAAACGGCGATTTGATTTCCATAGCCGATAAAGGTTATGTTGATTGGGCTCATAGGAATGGATATCAGGTATGGGGATTGTTTAGGGATTTTAGAAATACCGATAGCTACAATAACAACGAGGTGCTTTTAACAAGCACGGAATACCGGGAAAAAATCATCCGGCAGCTATTGGCTTATATTTCTCTTTATGGGCTGGATGGGATAAATATTGACTTTGAATTTATTTCAGAGGAAGTGGCTCCTTACTTTTTGCAGTTTTTGCGGGAGCTGGCTCCTTATATGCGGGAGCAGGGCGCGGTTCTTTCGGTGGATGTTTATGTTCCCAAGCCTTGGTCTATGCACTATAGACGCGATGAGATAGCAAAGGCGGCTGATTATGTCTGTGTGATGACCTACGACGAACACACCGACGCCAGTGACTATGGGCCGGTGGCTTCTCTGGGCTTTGTGGAAGAAGGCATAGTGGAAATCCTTAAGGAAGTGCCGAAGGAAAAGCTTATTATGGGGCTTCCGTTTTACAACAGGGTATGGGCGGAAACAGAACAAGACGGACAGGTATCTTATTCCAGATCTCACTATGAGGCTGATTATACTCATAAAATGTTTAAGGATAACGGAGCCGAGTTTGTCTGGATGAAGGAAGAAGGATATTATTACGGAGAATATACCGTTTCCGATGGAAAGGCTAATACTACTTACCGTGTATGGTTGGAGAATGAAAATTCAATAGAAGAAAAGCTTAAGCTGTTTCAAAAATATGATCTGGCAGGAGTTGCCGGTTGGAGCAAATATTTTGAGAACAATAGCTTCTGGAAATTGATTGCGGAATACTTATCGTAGAAGAAAGTAAATATAAGGAGCGGCGAAAGGCCGTCCGTCATAAGACAGGATTTGTTTAGAAGTGTGGCGTAGTGTAAAAGCTACGCCATTTCTTCATTTATAAAGCCTTTATCGCCCCCAGCTCTCCTGCCTTGTTACGCGACGGTTGGCTCCGACTGTGTTGGTACTATTCCTCCTTCTGTTCATCTTTATTTAACTGTTTTTGAATTTGCGCCTGTTTTTTCTTATTCAGAAAATTAAGGAACGACAGCGCAACAAAAACTAAAATGGTTGCGCTAACAAAAGTAATTGCTAAAACAGCGACAAAATAACCTATTTCATTCTCTTTATAGTGTTCCGCATATTGTGTATAGTTTGAAATACCGTTAATCACCGTTACTACTATTCCGGCCACTATACTGTTCAATAAAGTAATGCCTTTTGCCCGTTTTCCCTCACCGTATATGTTAAGGCCGAGCATCATGTAGCGTACTATCATATAAATGGACATTCCAAAGAAACATATGAACTCGGCGGCATATTGCTCAAACGGAGCGTTTAGTAAAAATTGTTGTACAAGCATTGATATGATAAGCATTATCATTAAAATGCCGTGTGCTTCACTATTTATTTTACGGCGCTGCGCCGCAACTCTTTCGTCATGCATATTTTGTCTTTTCATTTCGATTCCTCCCAAAATAAATCATTTAGTGTTTTACCAAGTGCCTTGCAAATCGCTATACACAGGTTTAGAGTAGGGTTATAATCCCCTGATTCTATCAGCCCGATAGTTTGTCGGGTAACGCCTACGGCTTTCGCCAAGTCCTCCTGTTTCATATCGGCTTCCATTCGGGCGATTTTCATTCTCTTGTTTTTCATGGAATGCCCCCTTTCATAGTCATAGAATACATTATATCTTTCTTTATGTCAAGTATATATTGCATATTATTCTATTCTTTGGATGAGGTCGCGGGCGTTATTTATTAGGACATAGAAAACAAAAAAAGCATATCGCTCATTTGGAACGATACGCTTATTTTTTAGACATCCTTATCATATAGATTCAAGATCTTTCAACGCGGGAAAATTATCATAAGATTCCGCGCTTTTTACAGCATCCATAATTGCGTATTCTATCGCTCTGCTTGCGAGAATCCCAACCGCGTCAAGTGTCGAAGCAATTTCACCTGTACACATGGTGAAAACCGTATCACCGTCA
>Ga0153942_1001162_pt1 | contig 10499 bp, 8 predicted proteins | sample TSNJ026MetaG_FD_104731 | JGI IMG/M metagenome (GOLD analysis project Ga0153942, IMG submission 104731) | Attine ant fungus gardens microbial communities from New Jersey, USA - TSNJ026 MetaG | ecosystem: Host-associated > Fungi > Mycelium > Unclassified | place: USA: New Jersey, Brendan T. Byrne...
GCTTCCTCAAAGATCACGTCGGCATGGGCCTCAAAGACCTTGGCGGTGATCTCCTCCTCCCGGTGCGCCGGCAGGCAGTGGAGCACAATGGAATCCGCCTTGGCCGCCGCCATCACTTCACCGTTGACCTGGTATCCCGCAAAGGCCGCAGCCCTCTCCTTGGCCTCTTCCTCCTGGCCCATGGAGGCCCAGACATCGGTGATCACCACATCCGCATCCTTGGCAGCCTCTACCGGGTTTTGGCCCAAAGAAAAGCCACTGTAATCTTCGGCAAAATCCAGCACCGCCTGATCCGGCAAATATCCCTTGGGGATAGCGGCAGAGACATCCATCCCCACCTTGAGGCAACCCACAATCAGGCTGTTGGCCATATTGTTGCCGTCGCCGATATAGGCCATTTTCAAGCCTTTCAGCAAGCCCTTTTTCTCACGGATGGTCATCAAGTCCGCCAATACCTGGCAGGGATGGGCGTAATCCGTCAAGCCGTTAATCACCGGGATGCCGCCGTAGCCCGCCAAATCCTCCACCTCCTGCTGCGCGAAGGTGCGGATCATGATGCCGTCCACATACCGGCTCAGCACCCTGGCTGTATCCTGTACCGGCTCACCTCTGCCAATCTGAAGGTCGCTGGCTGAGAGAAACATGGGATAGCCCCCCAACTGGTACATCCCTGCCTCAAAAGAAACCCTGGTGCGGGTGGAGGACTTCATAAAGATCATGGCCAGGGTTTTCCCCTCCAGATGGTGGTGTTTGATGCCGTGCTTCAACTCATACTTGAGCTGGTCCGCTAGATTGAGAATCTCAATAATATCCTTCTCGCTCAGATCCCCCATTTTTAATAGATGTTTCATAGCCTAAACCTCCTTTAATACAGATTCAAATATATCCAAGCCTGTCTTTATCTCTTCCATGGTTATGGTCAGCGGCGGCAAAAAGCGTACCTTTTCTTTAGCGGTTAGAACAATCAGACCTTTTTCCAAACAGTGGCCCACCACTGTGGGAGCGTCTATGCCCTCCACGGAAATACCAAGCATCATGCCCAGACCGCTCACCCCGGTCACATGAGGCATAGTGGAGACCTGTTCAGCAATAGCCGCTCCCTTTTCCGCCACTTCCAGCATAAATCCATCGGTCATCTGTTCCAGCACCGCCAGAGACCCTGCGCAGACAATGGGGTTGCCGCCATAGGTGGTGCCGTGGGTTCCGGGTCCCAGCACATCCTTGGCCTTCTCCCCAAACAGCACCGCCCCCAAGGGCAATCCGCCGCCAATGCCTTTGGCCGCCGACACAATGTCGGGTGTTAGGCCAAAGTGCATATAGGAAAAGAATTTTCCGGTGCGTCCGATGCCGGTCTGGACCTCATCCAGAATCAAAAGAATATCCTGCTCCCCGCAAATCTCCGCCACCGCCTGAAGATAAGCCTCATTTAGATTGAGTACCCCGCTCTCCCCTTGAACCGATTCCAGCATAATGGCGCAGGTATTGGCGCTTACCTTGGCCTTTAAGTCACTGATATCGTTGGGGGCGGCATAGACAAATCCCGGCAGCATCGGGCCAAAGGGCTCCTGAAACACCGGCTGGGCTGTGGCGGATAAGGCGCCAAAAGTGCGCCCGTGGAAGGATTTATCCAGAGTGATTATTTCATATGCCTGCGCTCCTTTCCGGTCTATGCCGTACTTACGGGCCGCTTTGATGGCCCCTTCATTGGCCTCCGCGCCGGAATTGCAGAAAAACACCTTTTTCATTCCGGATTTGTCACACAGCTTTTTGGCAAGCAGCGCCTGGGGCTCCGTGTAGTAGAGGTTGGACACGTGATTGAGCTTTTGGGCCTGGCCGGTCACCGCCTCCACCCAGGCGTCGCTGGAAAAACCCAGGGAATTGACGCCGATGCCGGCGGAAAAGTCTATGTATTCCTTGCCATTGACATCGGTGCAGCGCGCCCCCTTCCCCCGCTCCACCGCCAATGGAAAGCGGCTATAGGTGCCGCAGATATACTCATCGTACAGCGCTGTTATCTCTGTAAAATTCATCTGAAAGCCTTCTTTCTGTTAAAAACAAAGGACACCTCAATAAAACATGGTGCCGATGCCTTCATTGGTCATCATTTCAATAATTATGGCGTGGGGAATGCGTCAGTCAATAATAATGGCCTTGGGCACCCCGCTGCGGACCGCCAATACGCAGCTATCCACCTTGGGGATCATACCGCCGCCTATAATGCCCTGGGATTTTAAGTAAGGCACCTGGCTGACCTGCACCGAGGGAATGAGGGAGTCCTCGTTCTCTTTGTCCTCTAAAAGTCCCCGGATATCGGTCATGAGGATCAGGTTGGAGGCCCCCAGCGCCCCGGCAATATGGGCCGCCGCCGTGTCCGCGTTGATGTTGTAGACATTGCCCTCACCGTCCCCCGCCAAGGTGGAAACCACTGGAATATAGCCCTTGTCCAGGGCATCGGTGATAGGGCGGATATCCACATGGGTGACCTCCCCCACATAGCCCAAGTCCACATCCCCCTGCATCTTCTCCGCCGTCAGCATGCCGCCGTCCAGGCCGCAGAGGCCCATGGCGCGCCCCTTGCTGCGCTGGAGATGGTTTACCAGGTCCTTGTTGGTCTTGCCTGCCAGCACCATCTGGACCACCTCCACCGTCTCTTCGTCGGTGTAGCGCAGACCGCCGATAAACCTGGATTCCAAGCCCATCCGGTCCATGACCTGGGTGATTTCCGGGCCGCCCCCGTGAACCAGCACCACCTTGATACCCACCAGATTCAGCAGCACAATGTCATTCATCACCGCTTGTTTAAGTTCCTCGTCGATCATGGCGTTGCCGCCATACTTAATCACCACGATCTTATTGGTGTATTCCCGAATATAAGGCAGGGCATTCACCAATACGTTGGCCTTGTCTGTATTTGAAATCTCCACTTCGCATTCCTCCATAGGATTCTGTCCATTAATCAATAGATTAAGTCCTGTAATCCCCATTGATCTTCACATAGTCGTAGGTCAGGTCACAGCCCCAGGCTGTGGCCGAGGCTTCACCCTGGCCCAGTTCCACCGCGATCACCACCGCGTCCTCCAGCAATATCTCCTTGGCAATATCTTCATCAAAGGATATGCCGGTGCCGTTTTTACAAACCTCCACAGCTCCTTTTTGAGAACAAAGGGATACGTTTAGTTTGGTAATATCAAATTCCGCCTGGGCGTAGCCCAATGCGCAGAGGATGCGGCCCCAGTTGGCATCGGCTCCAAACATGGCCGTCTTTACCAGGCTGGAGGTAATCACCGACTTGGCCAACGACTTAGCGGTGGCTTTATCCGGCGCACCGGTTACGGCGCATTCCAGCAGCTTGGTGGCCCCTTCACCGTCGGCGGCGATCATCTTGGACAGCCTTTCCATCACCTCATATAGGGCGTCTGAAAAATCATCCCAATCCTCTTCCTCTGTGTCAATGACAGGGTTCCCCGCCAGGCCGCTCGCCAATATGCTGACCATATCGTTGGTGGAGGTATCCCCGTCAATACTCACCATATTGAAGGTGTCCTCCACCACAGCGGAGAGGGCCTTTTGCAGCATTGCAGGGGTAATATTTACATCCGTTGTGAGAAAGCACAGCATGGTGGCCATATTGGGATGAATCATCCCGGAGCCCTTGGCGGTGCCGCCAATATGGCAGGCCTTCCCCCCAATCGTGAAGGACACCGCCGCCTCTTTGACCACTGTATCGGTAGTCATAATGGCCTGGGCGAAGTCGCCGTTGCCATTTTCACTCAGGCCCGCGGATAAAGACGGCATACCCGCCTTGATATTGCCGATGGGGATGGGAAATCCAATGACCCCAGTGGAAGCCACAATCACATCCTCCGGACCGATGCCCAAGGCATCGGCGGTCAAATTGCACATGGTTTCCGCCTTCTCCACTCCATCGGCGCTGCAGGTATTGGCGATGCCGCTGTTGCAGATCACCGCCTTGGCATGGCCGTCAGCGATGTGGGCCTGGGTCACCCCAATGGGAGCCCCTTTGACCTTATTCTGCGTATACACCCCGGCAGCGGCGCAATTCACCTCGCTGAACAGCAGAGCCAAATCCTGTTTGGACTGGTTTTTCCGGATGCCGCAGTGGACCCCGTAGGCTTTAAAGCCCTTGGCGACGCACACGCCGCCCTCTATATGTTTGGTCTTCATCTCTACAATCTCACTCCTCAATCACATCAAGCCGCTGGTCTCATCGGCTCCAATCATCAAATTCATGTTTTGCACCGCCGCGCCGGAAGCGCCCTTGCCCAGATTATCCAGGCGCGCGGTTAAAAGTATCTGGTCCTTGTGGCCAAAGACATAGATTTCAAGGCGGTTGGTGCCGTTGCACCCCTCGGCATCCAGCTTGCCCTCCTCCAGGACGACATCTAAAGGCATCACCTTGACAAAGGTATAGCCGTTATAATATTCCGCCAAAAAGCCGTGGAACTCCGCCGGACCCATGGGTTTTTGCAGCAGCCTGGGCAGGAGGGGAACCGCTACGGTCATGCCCTGATAATAGTTGCCCAGTATAGGGGTAAACACAGGGGGATAACGGAGGCCGCTGACGGCCTGCATCTCCGGCAGGTGCTTATGGCCCAGGGCTGTGGCATAAAACGAGGGGGACCGGAACTTTTCCGCGAAATCCCTGTCCCGCTCATACTGCTCAATCAGCCTGCGCCCGCCACCGCTGTAACCGGATACGGCGTGGCAGGTGACGGGGTAGTCCCGGGGAACAATTTCAGCCTCCACCAAAGGCGTCATCATCAGGTTAAAGGCGCTGGCATAGCAACCCGGAACGGCCACCCGCTTAGAGGCCCTAATCAAGTCCGCCTGTCCCGGCCTGAGTTCAGGAATGCCGTAAGCCCAATCAGGAGCTGTCCGGTGGGCTGTGCTGGCGTCGATAACCCGCGTACAGGGGTTGTCAATCATGGCCACCGCTTCCCTGGCCGCATCGTCGGGCAAACACAAAAAGGCGATGTCCGCCTGATTGAGCAGCTTTCTTCGCTCATCCGGATCCTTGCGCTTTCCAGGCGCGATGGAGAGCATCTCCAAATCCTCCCGTCCAGCCAGGCGCTCATGAATCTTTAGCCCGGTGGTTCCCTCCTGGCCGTCCACATATATAGTATATTTCATCAAATCATTCTCCTTTGCCGCCGCTCAATACTAATCTTCATTCAAATCCGCAATAAATAAATTTCTGTTGCGGCCTATTCCGCACGGTTTTAAGAAATTTTATTTATACCTTATTTGAAGATTCGTATAATTCCGCCTTTACCAGCCCAATCTGCATCCTCACGGATTCCGGCGAGGGCCCGCCGTAGGAGGTGCGCTCCATGACGCAGTTTTCCAGGCCAATAGCCCCGTACACATCCTCCTGGAACAGCGCCGACTTGGCCTGATAGGCCTCCAGGGGCAATGCCTCCAAGATAGTATTCTCAGCGATACACTGGGCCACCAGCTGGCCGGTAATTTTATAGGCGTCCCGAAAGGGCATGCCCCGCTTCACCAGATAATCGGCGCAGTCTGTGGCGTTGATAAAGCCCTTGGCAGCCGCAGCCCGCATATTGGCCTTGTTGACGGTGATGGTGTCCAGCATAGGGGTAAAGGCCGACAAGCAGAGTCCCGCAGTATCCACCGCATCAAACACCGCCTCCTTGTCCTCCTGCATATCCTTGTTATAAGCCAGCGGCAGCGATTTCATGGCGGTAAGCAGGCTCATCAGATCCCCGTAAACGCGGCCAGTCTTGCCGCGCACCAATTCCGCTATATCCGGGTTTTTCTTCTGGGGCATGATGGAGGAACCGGTGGCGAAGCTGTCATCCAGCTCAATAAACTTAAATTCCCAGGAACACCAGAGGATAATCTCCTCGGAAAAGCGGGACAGATGAGTCATCATAATGGACAACGCGCCCATCAGCTCCAAGCAATAATCCCGGTCGGAAACCCCATCCAGACTGTTGGCCATGGGGGCGGAAAACCCAAGCAGTTTCGTGGTCAGCTCCCGGTCGATGGGATAGGTGGTCCCCGCGAGGGCGCCGCTGCCCAAGGGGTTTTGATCCATTCGCCGGAGGCAGTCTCGAAGCCGCCCCCGGTCCCGCACCAGCATATGCGCGTAGGCCATTAAATGATGGCCGAAGGTGATGGGCTGGGCCCGCTGAAGATGGGTATACCCCGGCATCACGGTTTCCACGTGCTCACCGGCCTTTTTACAGATCACCTGAATGAGTTCCTCCACCTGCCCGGTGATGGCGGCCAGTTCCTTTTTGAGATAGAGCCGCAGGTCCACCGCCACTTGGTCATTGCGGCTTCTGGCGGTGTGCAGCCGCTTGCCCGCGTCGCCAATGCGCCGGGTCAACTCGGCCTCAATAAACATGTGGATATCCTCCGCCAACGGATCGAAGGCCAGTTCGCCGGATTCCAGGTCAGTCAAAATTCCCTGGAGGCTCTCTATGATCTTTTCTTTATCCGCCTCATTCAACACCCCTACCGCACAAAGCATGGTGGCGTGAGCGATGGAGCCCTGAATATCCTCCCGGAACATCCGGGCGTCAAACCCTATGGAGGAGTTAAAACTGTTGATTGCCTGGTCCAGTTCCTTTTGGAACCGGCCTTCCCACATCTTCATGATGGGCACCATCCTTCTACAGTAAGTAATAATTTATTTTTTCTTAGTCTTATGCCCGGCGCCACCAAAAAACTGCTCAAAGATCTGCCCCGCCTCCCCTTGGCCAAAACCGCCGATTATATCCGGCTGGGGGCCGCACAAAATTTCGATCAACCCGTATTTTTCAAATTGCCGAGTCCGCAGCAGCTTCCCCTTGCCGCCCTTCATCACCAGAAGCAGGGAAGCGCCGTCGGGGACCTCCTCCACCCGGAGGACAAGGGAGCGGTCGGCAAAAACCGGGTTCTGGGGTACAGCGCCAAAAATATAGTGCTCAGAAATGGTGAAACGGCCAATTTTATGGCCGCTGACATATTCATAATGAAGCTTTTCCGGCAGATCGTCCCTCTGCTTAAGCTCCCTCTTCACCCTGTCCAGCCGCACCTTGGAGGTGAGGGCCCGGATCCCCCACATCGTCAAGGTGACGGAGACAGGGTAGAACTGAAAGGCAAGGAGGAAGATAAAAGGAGGGATGCGGTCCGGGCTTTGGGGAAAATACTGGGCTGTCCGGCGAAAGGATTCTCCTTTCAGGGTCAGCTGGCTCACAGTGAACAACAGCAGCAGGATGGCGAAGGCGGATAGGAGTATCCTGGCCGACCGGCGCTTGCTGTTTCTTTTGTATTCCTTTATAAAGTCCACGGGAATTCCCTCCTGGATTGATGCTGTTATTTACGGCTTATTTGACGGACAGGCCCCTGGAGGACACGGAATGGATTTATGCCGGGTCATAAATCCATTCCGGCTGCCGGAAGATGAGTTCAATGACTATTTATTCTCACGCTTCTGGTCCAGCATGGCCTTCACCTTGATGGGCAGGCCAAAGAGGTTGATAAAGCCTTGGGAATCAAATTGGTCATAGGTGTCGTCCTCGCCAAAGGTGGCGATCTCCTCGGAATAAAGGCTGTAGGGGCTCTGCATGCCGGCGTTGATGATGTTGCCCTTATAGAGCTTCAAGGTCACGCTGCCGGTGACGTTCTTTTGGGTCTCCGCCACAAAGGCGGCGAGGGCTTCCCGGAGAGGCGTGAACCACTGGCCATCGTAGACGATCTCGCCGTACTTGATGGCCACATGCTGCTTGAAGTGCTGGGTCGCCTTATCCAGGCAGATGGTTTCCAAAACCCTGTGGGCGTGGTAAAGGATGGTGCCGCCGGGGGTCTCATATACGCCCCTGCTCTTCATGCCCACCAAACGGTTTTCCACAATATCCTCAATGCCGATGCCGTTCTGGCCGCCCAATTCATTGAGCTTGGTCAGGAGGGTCACACTCTCCATTTTTTCTCCGTTCAGGCCCACAGGGAATCCCTCTTCAAAATCAATGGTGACGGCGGTGGGCTCATCGGGGGCTTTCCAGGGGGAGACGCCCATTTCCAGGATGGCGTCCAAATTAGGCTCATTGGCCGGATTCTCCAAATCCAGGCCCTCGTGGGAGAGGTGCCAGATATTTTTATCCTTGGAATAATTGGTTTCCTTTGTTATTTTAAGGGGAATCCCCTTCTTCTCAGCATATGCGTATTCCTCTTCCCTGGATTTCAGTTCCCATGTCCTCCAAGGAGCAATGATGGGCATACCCGGGGCAAAGGCCTTGATGGATAGCTCAAACCGGACTTGGTCATTGCCCTTGCCGGTGCATCCGTGGGCAATGGCGTCCGCGCCCTCAGCCAAAGCAATCTCCACAATCCTTTTGGCAATGATGGGGCGGGCAAAGGAGGTCCCCAGCAAATATTTGTCCTCATAGACGGCTCCGGCCATCATGGTGGGTATAATGTATTCGTCCACAAAAACCTTGGTCAAATCCTCAATATAGATTTTGGAGGCGCCGGTCTTGATAGCCTTCTCCTGAAGCCCCTCCAGCTCATCACCCTGGCCCACATTGGCGGCGACAGCAATGACCTCACAACCATAGTTTTCTTTTAGCCAGGGGATCATAACGGAGGTGTCCAATCCACCGGAATAGGCCAATACAACTTTTTTGTATGAATTTTTATTCATTATTTTCTCCTCCAAGAAGTATTTTCTTGCAACGCCGAAGCTCAATATATCCGGTATTATACACTGGAAGTCCCAGGGTTTCAAGTATAAAAGTGATTTTTATGCATTTTTGTTGCATATCCATTGTTATGCCATAATTTAGAGAGAATATTTATGCATATTTATTCAAATAACTGTTGACAATCAGCTCAAAAAACAGTATTCTATGTAAGAGCAGATTTTTGGGCAATTGAGCCTTGTCTATACATGGGCTGTGTGATTTGTCCGTTAAATTATTTGCCAGAGTCAAACGGACCGGCCCATATTCGTTAAGCCGGTTATGCGCGCAGAGGTCGATAAGGTAGTTTTAGAAAATAAAAGGGGTTTATATAGAGATAACGCTTTGCGTAGATAAGTCCAACCTCTTTAATTTAAATTCCATTATTTTCGTGAGACTGCCCTAGAGTTTTGAAGTTTTTAGGGGTGTTGTCATTTGAAAGGCTTGCTGTACTTAGAAGATGGAACATTATTAATTGGTGAGGCTTTTGGCGAAGCGGGCACCACTATTGGTGAATTGGTTTTTAATACTGCAATGACCGGCTATCAGGAGGTTCTCACCGATCCGTCCTATGCCGGTCAAATTGTATGCATGACCTATCCCTTGATTGGCAACTACGGCATTGATCCCGCTGTCAGTGAAAGCCGGCAGGCTTTCCTCAAGGGGTTTGTCATCAAGGAGCTGTCGGCCATCACCTCCAACTACACCTCCCAGACGGACCTGGATACCTTTTTGAAGGAGCAAAAAATCCTAGCCATCAAGGGCGTCGATACCCGGAAGCTAACTAAAAAAATCCGTGAGCAGGGCAGCCTCAAGGCGGTGATCACCTCGGAGGACCTGTCCCAAACGGAACTGAAGGCTTTGGCGGACGGGCACGTTATGGAGAAAGATCTGGTGGCCGCTGTCAGCCGGAAGGAAATTGAAATGATTGCCGGCGAAGCCGGCAAACCTCACATCGCTGTGGTGGACTGCGGCATCAAAAACAGCATTCTTTCCGGGCTCACCCAAAGGGGCTGCGCTGTGACCATTTTCCCTCACAGCACCACCGCCGAGGAGCTGCTCTCCCACAAGCCCGACGGGGTGCTTTTCTCCAACGGCCCAGGCAATCCGGAGGATCTGCCGGAGATGGTGGAGACCATTCGGGCGCTGACCGGAAAAATTCCCTTATTTGGCATCTGCCTGGGACACCAGCTGCTGGCCCTGGCATTTGGGGCCAAGACCTATAAGCTGAAGTACGGCCATCACGGCGGCAATCACGGGGTCAAGGACCTGCGAACCGGCAACTGCTATATTACCAGCCAAAACCATGAGTACGCAGTGGACTGCGACGGTATGGACGCCACCGGCCTGGAGGTGACGCTGATTAATCTAAACGACAACACTGTGGAGGGCATACGCCACAAAAATTGCCCCGTTCTTTCGGTTCAGTTTCATCCGGAGGCCTCCCCAGGGCCTCAGGAGTCCGGCGCCATCTTTGATGAGTTTTTATCCTTGATTAAAAAATGAACTTTGCGAAAGCCTTTTAAGAAAGCCGCAAAATTTTTTTGACCTTTTTTAAGTTGATGGAGGTTCTGCTGTTATGCCAAAAGACATGTCCCTAAAAAAAGTGCTGATTCTGGGGTCCGGCCCCATTATTATCGGTCAGGCCGCAGAGTTTGACTATTCCGGCACCCAGGCCTGTAACTCTATGCGGGAGGAGGGCATTGAGGTGGTGCTGGTCAACTCCAATCCAGCCACCATTATGACCGACTCCCATATTGCCGACAAGGTATATATTGAACCGCTGACGGTGGA
>Ga0153942_1001163_pt1 | contig 10499 bp, 13 predicted proteins | sample TSNJ026MetaG_FD_104731 | JGI IMG/M metagenome (GOLD analysis project Ga0153942, IMG submission 104731) | Attine ant fungus gardens microbial communities from New Jersey, USA - TSNJ026 MetaG | ecosystem: Host-associated > Fungi > Mycelium > Unclassified | place: USA: New Jersey, Brendan T. Byrne...
TAATCTATATTAGTGCCGGGTATTCTGACATAAGCCACAATGTCCTCGTTGTATTCCTTCCGCAGCGCCAATATCTCCGGCAGGATGCTTTTTTCCGTAATTTCCGGCTTGGGCTCTGCTTTCTCTTCGGTGGGCTCAGGGGTTTCTTCCGCCTCCTGTACTATTTCGCTTATCTCTTTAGATATGTCATCGTTACGTTTAAGGTCTAAGTAGTAATTTATAAGCTGATAGCCAAAAAATATTATTAAAGCAGATAAAATGACGATAATAGAGGTTGTAATTAGTGACCGGCCTTTTTTATTCACGTTAAGGTTCATTCCTTTCGCTTCGCGGGTATTCTTTATCCTGTTTCTATTCTAATTTTACCATTCTATTTTCAAAAAGCCAATTGGTACGGCATAAGTTTTTTATAAGTTAGTACAATAGTGTATTTCATACATGATTCAAATATAATTTATAAGGCGAACAGCATATATTTTCAAAAAGTCCAATTATATGATATAATTTTTCAGCGGTACGAGATTAAAACATTTTTACAATATAAAGACAGGAGTTGATTATGTGTTTAGTTATGATGTGGATGAGGTGAAAAAGGTAGACCCGGAGCTTGCGGATGCTATCAATCAGGAGCTTGACCGGCAGCGGAACAAAATCGAGCTAATCGCGTCTGAAAATTTTGTTTCTAAAGCTGTTATGGCCGCAATGGGCTCTGTGCTTACCAACAAATACGCGGAGGGTTACCCCGGACGCAGGTATTATGGTGGCTGCGAAAAGGTGGATATAGCGGAAAATCTGGCAATCAGCCGGGCAAAAGAATTGTTTGGAGCCGAGCACGTTAACGTCCAGCCTCATTCCGGCGCCCAGGCGAACTTAGCGGTGTACTTTGCCTTTCTGACGCCGGGAGATACAATACTTGGCATGAATCTTGCCCACGGCGGGCATCTCACTCACGGAAGCCCTGTTAATCTGTCGGGGAAATATTACAACATTATCCCTTACGGCGTTAAGCAGGAGACAGGCTATATAGATTATGACGAGCTTAGAGAGCTGGCTATGACAAACAAGCCCAAAATGATCATTGCGGGAGCCAGCGCGTACCCCAGAATAATTGATTTTGAAAAAGTGGGAGAGATAGCAAGGGAAGCCGGAGCTTACTTAATGGTAGACATGGCTCATATAGCGGGCCTTGTTGCGGCAGGGCTTCATCCGAGCCCAATTCCCCACGCGGACATCGTCACTACTACAACCCATAAAACCTTGCGCGGACCGAGAGGCGGCATGATACTTTGCAAGGAACAATACGCTAAGGATATTGACAAGGCCGTGTTCCCCGGTACTCAGGGCGGCCCGCTGATGCATGTAATAGCCGCCAAGGCCGTATCGTTTAAGGAAGCTCTTGATCCGACCTTTAAGGAATATTCGAACCAAGTTATCAAAAACGCCCAGGCTTTGGCTAAGGCCTTAACAGATAGAGGCTTTAACCTGGTTTCTGGCGGCACGGATAACCATTTGATACTGGTTGATCTGCAAAATATGGATATTACCGGTAAAGAAGCGGAGCACCGGCTGGACGAGATAGGCATCACCTGTAATAAAAACGCGGTTCCCTTTGACCCCAGAAGCCCCTTCGTAACCAGCGGCATTCGCTTAGGAAGCTCCGCCGTTACCACCAGAGGCTTTACCGAGGCGGATATGGAGGAAACAGGAGAATTGATTTCCATGGTTATCAAGGATTATGATAATAAGAAAGAAGAAGTCGTGGCAAGGGTGAAAGCCTTGACGGAGAAGTATCCTTTGTATCAGTGATTGGCTGAAAACGAGATAATTGATTTACAACCCATTTCGAGCAGTTCGCGTAAAAAACGCTCCGAATTAATTTCTTAACGCGGATTTTGCGGATTATGCTGATTCACGCGGATAAAAATAAGAAAAAAATCCGCGTTAATCCGCCAAATCCGTGAAATCCGCGTTCCATTTCTTAATCATTAGTCGCTCTCGCAGTAATATTTCTTTAGCGTATTAATAATTTCTTCAACTCTATGATCAGCAATAGAATACGTTATATTTTGCCCTGACTTTACATAATCCAGGATGCCATGAGCTTTAAAATGCCCCAAATGCTGTGATAAAGCCGATTGTGTAATGTTAGGCACTTTTTCGGATATTTTGTTTACCGTCATGGGCTGCTCCATCAGAGCACACAGAATCAACAGTCTGTTTTCATTGGCTAATATCTTTAAAAGCTCCGCTATTTGTTTCGCCTTTTCTTCCATCGGCTTTTTCCCTTCTGTGTTTTATTATACAAATTCCTTGCGTCATCGTTCCCATGGGGCAGTAAACACACCATGTACGAGGCTTGAAAATTATCATGGTGGCAAGCCCAAGCACGGTAGACGTGAGCATTACTCCGTAAAATCCAAAGGCAAACTGTGCGGCCCAAGGCGTTACAAACGAAGTGTTAGTCCAGTTCCAAGGCAGCTTGAATACCCATAAAAGCGTAACCGCTTCCCGTAACTCTATTCCTGCGAAAACAAGGTAGGTATTATAAATCATAAGAAAAAACATTGTCATAAAAAAAGTGAGAAAACCATATCTGAACCATGTGGAACGCAGAAATCCTGGGGGCTTATTTTTCATAGAAAATCCTAATCCACCGCCCAGAAGCTCAAATAATTGGCCTCTGCCGCAATACTTATTACAATACATTTTACTGCCGCCAATAATAGATATTAATAGCGGCGTTATAAAGCAAATCATCCCCAGCCACGCGAATAAAATATTGAAAAATCCCAGAGCCAGATAAACTGACGATGCAACCCAAAGATAATCATACCAATGCTTTTGCTTCATCTTTCACATCCTCCCTTAACGCCATAAAGATTACTGATGCGGGACAAGCATCCTCACATTTTCCACAGCCGACACATTTTTGCTCGTCAATAACGGCACGTATTCCCTTACTAATTGCGATAGCGTCTAACGGGCACGTTTTGACACAACAGCCGCAAGCTACGCATTGCCCGATTATGTTAGCTTTTTTCTTTGATAGTTTCATAATGGCCTCCATGCAGAATATTAGTAATTGCTTATATACTAATATTGTATTTGTATAAATTATATTAGTCAATGGAAATTTTGTATACCCAGAAGGTTAGATTTTAGAAATCGTGTTGAAAGAATTGATATTCGGCAACTAAGAGAATTGTTAAAAAGACTTGACAGCGGTAAATTGATACGATATTATTACATATCTTAAATCATTATATGTAAATTTAATCGAAAAGGTGAACGCAATGAAAACAAGCGATATTGTTCAGCAAGTAGCAGACGGCTTTGCCGACACGTACTCTCATTTCAAGGATTTTCAGCAAAACCCCAAATGCCACATTTATTGGGACAAATGCGTTGAAAGCATTGCGGACAGAGACTTTCTGGTTTGCGTCATATTTTGCAACGATGTGTTCGCCATTCCTCCGGTTAAGACATTCCTAACATATTACCGTGAAGATTTTATTCGGCTGACAGGCGACGAAAAAGCGCGGCTAGACACCTTTATCAAGCGGAGTATCGGAGCGTTTTGGGGAATGGTATTCAAGTTTGTTCTTGGATACAGTGAGCAAAAGAGTGTGTCGGTGTCCATGAACGATTATTTTTTTGTTAAGACCGCCAGTATTTATGACGGCAAGACAAAGCAATTTACCATAGAATAAAACGAGGAGGGCGTGACCATGAAACTTGCAGAAGCACTCATAGCACGGGCAGATATGCAGAGCAAGGCGGCTCAAAACAAGCGCCGAATTGTTCAAAGCGCGAAAGTGCAGGAGGGCGAGGAGCCTATCGAAAGCGCCACCGAATTGCTCCGGTAGTATGAAGTGCTGATGACAGAAATGGAAACACTTGTCATTTGTATCAACAGGACGAACGCGGCAGCAGAGCTGGATGACGGTGTTCTGACGGAGGATTTTATACAAATTACCGTCAATATTGTGAAGAATCAATGCTTACCGTCCAAAGTTGGGACTGAGGACGCTCAAGACTTATTGTGAATACCATCGCCGGATTTCGGACTTTGAGGGCGGGACTGGGGAATTGCTCATTTTATCTGAATGAATTGTGGGGAGGCTCATGTCATGGCGGTTATAACAAACGGTACAAGTAAAAAGTGTGTCACTTGTCAGCATTTCGCATGCGAACGCGCGACGGATATGTCAAAGCGCAATGTACGGTACGAATCTGTGTCAAAAGGTGTTTGCGCAAAAACAAAAGCTGCCAAAGCGGCTAATCAGGGCGGTTGTCCCAAGTGGGAAAAATGGAGTATATTAAAATAATGCTTATTACGATTAACTATTCTCTGGACGGACAAATTGGGTTGTTCTTCGTGGCAAAAGATAAACTGCTCCTACATACTTGCCTCCTTGATGAGGGTGAGCCGTACGGCGACTTCATAAATTATCCCGACAGCCACGATGCAGTATGGCAGCGTGAATATCATCGTAAGTACTGCGTTGACTTTGACTACTTCCCACGTGGGAGAATGATTTATAATCGCATGACAGGTGTGTATTTGCTATACCACGACCCGTGCGCTGCTGCTGAAGCGGAAGCTCTGCGCGGGCGTTACCCGGACGGGAAATGCGTGGTCGCGTTTGATGAGCATTATCAATGTCATCGGTGTAATAGCGGATATATTAGATGATGAAAGGAGTCAACACCATGTCAAATCTTACAAAAATACCAATGAGTAAACTTCCATCTGGAATTATTTTTTCGGAGAACGGCGACACGCTTCTGATGGAAATGAGCCAAACCGGAATAACGGCGAACATGCAGGAAAACAACTCCGCTTTTGAAGCTTGGGCTTTACTCGCAAGAACTGCGGGTTATACACGCGTTGAGTTGTCGGGGAACGAATGTACAAAAGAAATGAGTAAGGCCGAGAAAAGGCACTATCATCGTTTCTTATACCGCGTATTGCGTTTTGAAAAAGGGTTTGACTGGTTCTCTATTACAGACTCTTTGAGAGAAAAGGCGGAAGCTTTTGAAAGGATAGAACTATCGAGAGACTTGTTTGTCAATGCACCTATCGTTGAAGCCAAGCCGCAAACCGACAGCCCCGAGGCCAATATGGAGCGTTTGCTTGTCTGCGATGAAAACCGCGACTTTCTCAACAACAAGCTACATATCAAAATAGATAAGTTTTACAATCAGCTTCCCGTGGGTCTATTCGGCGAGAGCGTGAAAAGTGAGACAGCTATTTTCCCAAGAAGCCATGCAGCGATAGATATTTGGGGACTTGACGGAAACGCATTCCATTTGATTGAGTTGAAAGTCAAAAGCAATCAGAAACTTAGCGTCTTGTCCGAAGTATTCTTCTACGCCTGCTTTATCAACGATATGTACTGCCAAAGAAACCTGGAACGTAAAAGCCCTATTAATTTACAAAAATATGGCGAAAAGCTACGGGGGTATCCTGAATTGATTAAAACAGGCATAACATCCGTTGTCGCGCATATCCTGACGGAAAAAAAGCATTCTCAATTGGACAAGGCTTTTGCGGAACTTCACCTGTGCAAACTAAACGGTATACGGTTTGACAACGCGGAGTGTTATTCGCCGTCAGAGTTTACGGTGAAGCTACAATGACCGCCACCATCTACCGGGGAACCCGTGAAATCGGCGGGACGCTTATTGAGCTTACTAAGGGTACTACACGTCTGCTATTTGACGCGGGGTATCCGCTGTTTCTCAACGGTTATCCAATTGATGACGGCGTTGCGAAACTGCCGCAGGAGGAGTTATTTAAATTGGGCGTATTGCCATCAATAGAAGGCCTCTACAAGTGGGATTCTCCGAACTTTGACGGCATAATAATCTCACATGCGCACATTGACCACTACGGACTTTTAAAGTACATACACTCGGACATTCCCGTGTATATGTCAGCGGGAACAAAAAAACTGATCGAAGCATCGCAGATTTTCAAAATTTGTGAGCAGTATCCGATAAATGCAAAGCTGTTCAAGATGTATGAGTCGTTCAATTTGGGCGGTTTTACAGTTAAGCCGTATCTCATCGACCATTCGGCGTTTGACGCCGCCGCTTTTGAGATTCACGCTGGAGATAAGACGGTTATTTATTCTGGCGACTTTCGAGGGCATGGGCGAAAAACCGCATGTCTTGATAGATTTATCAAGCACGTTGCCAAGCAAGCGGACGTGCTGTTTACAGAAGGGACAATGGTTTCCCGAAGCGACGAACTGACTATTACGGAAGACGAATTGGAAAGCGCCGTCGTCGATGAATTGAAAAGCCAGACCGGCATCACGCTCGTTCAATCGTCAAGCCAGAATATTGATAGGATAGTCAGCTTCTATCGAGCCGCTCTGCGGCTTGGTAAGATGTTTGTGGTTGACGTTTACACAGCGAATGTTTTATACGAACTCCATACACTCGGCAACAAGATTCCTTGCCCGTCCTATGATAAGCTGAAAGTGTTCTTCCCCTATCGTCTGACACAAAAGGTTTTCAATGAAATCAGCGGGAAGTACGCGTGGCGATTTTCAAAATATCGTATGTCGAGAGAACAACTTGAAACGCAGCAAAACGAGGTTGTTATGCTGGTGCGGCCCTCCATGCAAAAGGACTTGGAGCGTAGCAATCTTTCGGGCGGCCACTTCTTCTACTCAATGTGGCAGGGCTATCGTGACAGCGCGTATCAACAAGGGTTTGAGGACTGGCTGAACGGGAAAGGCTTTCGCTATATCTATTTGCATACAAGCGGTCACGCTAAGGTTTCTGATATTCGTCGCGTGATTGACGGATTGGCACCTAAGAAGATTGTCCCCATCCACACCTTGCAGCCGGACACTTTCTTAAAGTATTCGGTCAAGGTTGAGCTTCAAAAAGATGAGAGGGCTTTTGAAATATGATAATGGCAAGAGAATGTCATTTTCGAAATGGAGTGCCAGCATTCAATGGCGGCAATTCACGGGGACTAGTTCGGTTCCCTGCCCAAGTGCTGCCCGACGTAAATAAACACCCCAGTAAACGGCTAAAATTTCTCATTACTTCGTAAGCAACTCCTAGCATACCTTCCTGTATGCGTCGTTGGTGCTTCCTCGTACTGAAAAATTTGATCTCGTTGCCTTGGGTGTTTATTTATATCGGGCAGCACTTGGTTTGTGTGTCGTTCTATTTCTTAATCATTAGTCACCCTCGTAGTAATATTTCTTTATAGTGTTAATAATTTCTTCATAACTCTATGATCAGCTATAGAACACGTTATATTTTGCCCTGACTATACATAATCCAGGATGCCATGAGCTTTAAAATGCCTATTACAAAACATTTTACTGCCGCCGATAATAGATATTAATAATATTCGGCTAAGAGAAAACAAGACTTGACATTTCGATAATACAGGCGTATTATGCTATTGATAACACAAATGTATTATGAGAGGAGGGCAGCTATCTTGGAATCAAACGCAGATAAAATTTCCGATATGGAAGCCGAAGTTATGAAAGTGATATGGAGTAAGAACAGCCCTATAACCTATGCGGAAATCCGCACCGCGCTAAATATAAATTTTGACTTAAAAAATCAAGTTATTAACACAATGATTAAGCGGCTTGTGCAAAAGGGCATCTTAAAAGAGGAAAAACGGGATGTTTATTACTATTCGGCGTTGGTTGCGGAGGGCGAATATATCAAATCCAAAACTATGTCTCTGATAGAGAAGGTGTTTGACGGTAATGTAAACAGCCTTTTATCCGCTCTTATCAGCTATGAGGAAGTAACCCCGGAAGATTTAGAAAATCTTCAAAGATTATGGAAGAAAGGTGGAAACGAGAATGAATGAAATATTCATGATATTTTTATCTTTGTCTTTGTCCGGCTCCTTAATTGCCGGGCTTTTATTCCTGTTAAAGCCTTTATTCAAAGACAGGCTAAGTAAAACGTGGCAGTATTATATCCTGCTTATTGTGATTTTACGGCTGCTTGTTCCGTTAGGCCCGGAAACCAGTCTGGTAGGTATGATTTTTAGCCAAGCGGGGAGCCGCGCCTATACGGAGAATACCTCGGCTGTAAACATGCCTGAAATCAATTTCACTTCCCAAACAATGCCTAAAAAGATACAACAAAGGCCGGAAGACAATGCCAACAGCATGGATTATCTGAGGAGTGCCGGAGAAACGGCCATTAACCTGTTGTGGCTTGGCTGGCTTGTTCCTGCTCTCATTCTTATGTTACGTAAGGTGATTAGCTACCGTTACTCTGTGGGCTCTATCAATTGGGGGAGTATAAAAATTGACGACGGCCATGTAATGGATATATACCGGGAAGTAAACAAAGCAATGAAGATCAGGCGATTCCCTCAGCTTGTTCAAAATGAAAGCGTTGCCGCTCCAATGCTTGTGGGGACTGTCCGGCCTGTTATCATTCTGCCAGATATAAGTATAGAAGACAAAGATATGCGTTTTGTATTGCAGCATGAATTAATTCATTACAAACGGTTGGATATTATTTATAAATGGCTTGCTCAGATTACGCTCTGCTTGCATTGGTTCAACCCTCTGGTGTACCGGATATGCCGGGAAATCAACCGGAATTGTGAGCTGTCCTGCGACGAAGCCATTATCAAACGGTTAGATGAAACCGAAAAATATGCTTATGGGGACATGCTTCTTGAAACAATTAAATTGAATAAAAAATCTTATCTGCCGGTTGTCTCTCTCACACTAAACGAGGATACGAAACTAATAAAAGAAAGGTTGAGCGCGATTATGAAATTTAAAAAAATATCAAGAATATCTACGGCTGTTTCATTAGCGTTAGCGGCTTTCTTACTTTGCGGCGCGGTATATGTAGGAGCATACGCCCAAAGTAATGACGTTTTTACTAACCTCTTTTCCAATGTGGACGAAACGTATGTGCATGAAATACCTGATACAATAGAATTTGGTCAAGTCCTTGTTTCCAGCAACCTGCAATTTGGGTTTTACAAATTAGACACAAACATTGATTATACTCTTACACTTAGTTGGCAAGATGGCAGCGATACATTGAAAATATTTTTAATTGGAGAAGATGGCTATCAGAAAGAATATACTCTGTCAAATGGGGAGCCGGTAAATATAAGCGTACCTAAGAATGAGCTCTATACCTTTATGTCTCCGCGCCATAGACAAACAGGCGATATGAGTTCACTAACTGCCGAATTTCATGCGCCGGATGCTTTAGCGCCTGCAACCCCTGCTAAAGTATCTGAAAATACGCAAACCGTAGTGTATGAAAGCGTTGAAATGCGCTATTATGAAGAGGTTAAGGGCTTTTCGATTCCTGCGCACCCTTATATTCATGACATTAAAACAAATAATACCAATAAGAAAATAACAGAGCACAAGCGAGGAATGCTTGCCTATGACAAGGATGGAAACCCATTAAAGATTGATTGGTTTTCTATGGATTCGGATTTGGATGGTACGTTCTATTTTCTGTATGATTGGGATTCGACGGAAATATTACCCGGTAAAACAGAGGATGTGTCTGGAGGATGGTCGTTAAATATTGATGGAAATGATCCGGTAGTAAATGAAATAGCATATGTCCTGTACTGTGATAAAGAAATAACCTTTGAAGACGGCACAGTTTGGAAAAACCCTGATTTTGATAATTGGCGCAAAACCTATGAGGGTAAAACGATAGATGTAAGTGTATTGGAAAGCTATTATCCTTATGTGCAAAAGATAGAGTTCTGATAGCATCAGATGTTTTCAATATTAAAAAGCCTACGGAATGGTTAAAACCATTCCCGTAGGCTTTGTTTGTGTTCATCAGCACAGCTTTACACTATGCGATATTCTTTCTTAGCCGAATATACGGCCTTTTTGCACAGCTTATATCTATATTTCCGGCTCTATTAAACCATAAGAGCCGTTCTTCCTTCGGTAAACCACATTTACTTCTTCGGTTTCACCGTTACGGAACACGTAGAAGTTATGTCCTAGCAGATCCATTTCCATGACAGCTTCTTCCGGATCCATGGGCTTTATAGTAAAACGTTTTGTTTTTTCGATCTTGCGCTGAGGCTCGTCAGAGGACTCGGGGCTTTCAAAAATCATATTAAACTCATCTTTAAAGGCGGTGTCCCGACGTGAGCGATCCCTGAGCCTGCTTTTATATTTCACCATTTGCTTTTCCAACACATCTACAACCGTGTCAAGGGCTGCGTACATTTCCGTATCAGACACTTCGCCCCTGAGGATTCGCTTTTGTATTGGTATGGTAACCTCAACTTTATGCTCCAGTTTATTTACACTGTAAGTGACTTGAGCCTGGGCATCGGGCGGCAGAAGTTTTTCCAACCTCCCCAATTTTTGCATGGTTCTCTGTTTAAGAGAATCCGATACTGTGATGTTTTTACCTGTAAACAGATAGCGCATACCTACGACCCCTTTCATCTGCTAAGCAGTTTTTTCTCTTCTCGCACCGGCTAA
>Ga0153942_1001167_pt1 | contig 10490 bp, 7 predicted proteins | sample TSNJ026MetaG_FD_104731 | JGI IMG/M metagenome (GOLD analysis project Ga0153942, IMG submission 104731) | Attine ant fungus gardens microbial communities from New Jersey, USA - TSNJ026 MetaG | ecosystem: Host-associated > Fungi > Mycelium > Unclassified | place: USA: New Jersey, Brendan T. Byrne...
AAGAGGGTGAACCAGGGTGACGTGCAGGCAGGCAGGTGCGTTGCGTTGTAGTATGTACAATGTAGATAGATAGCAGCAAACACACATACACGGAAGGCTATGTTCGGACAATGACACGCTTGGTGTGTTTCCCAGCTCGTCTGCGTTCTGCATAAGGGATCGGTTTTCTCCATGATTCGTCGTCATAGTCGTCATGAGGAGGATGGTCGTGGGGAGGGGTGCGTAAACCTGGATTAGGCTGAGAGTTCACAGGAAAAAGCTGGGCAGGTCTTGAAGGGCGTTGGGAGAAGGATGGGGGAACGGCAGAAGGAGATGTGTGGGACCAGGAGCGGGAAGACGGACCGCCTGGATTGGACTGTTCTTGTTCTGGAGGGAGATCGACCTGGACACGGACTCTGATAATTTCCTTCCCGGCCTGGGCAAAAAAGGCACGTTCCTGGCGCTGGAAGAAGCCCGACGTGGGGCCACCGCGAGCCTCCGGGCCACCCTCGGGGGGAGGAGGTGGGAAGAGGGCCATGAGCTCGTGACCAGTAGGGGGTGCGGGGAAGCGGGCACGTGAATGGGCATCGGAATGGGAGAGGTCAACGTCTTGCGATAGTCAGTAGACGCCGGCCGGAACAACAGATACTCACCTCGGAGGCACGACGGCGAGAGCGGCCGGCGGGGATGTGCAGCCTTGGGGCGGGGGCTGGGAGCTGGCGGGGGATGTCCGAGGACGAGGACTGGGGGGCAGGCATGGCAGAGCAGGCACCAGCTGATTAGTTATATACTCGTCATCATTCCCTTTTCCGTCCATCAGATCTCTCCTCCCTCGCCCTGCAATCTTCTCCTCCACGTGCGCACCTGACCACCTTCCAAAGAACCTTCCTAGGTCACCGAAACCCGATTGCGATCCGCCTCCACGGGCGCTGCCTGGTTTGCAGCGTCGGTGCCGGCATCGTCCGTTGAGTCGTCAGTGAATCAAAGATACATACAAGATATTTTGTGACGAGGACACCATTACCTAATACTCCACTCCGAGCCGAAGAAAGAAAGTAAAATTTCCTTTGCCAGATGTTTTCCTTGTTGTGTTATTCATCAAAATCCCTTCCACAGTGTCTTCTAATCTTTGTCCCACAAAGAATTCGCTAAATGGTGCTTATACTTCCATTGACTGTTAGTGAAAAAAATGATCAAGTCAAGCATCGATACTTTGGACATATCCTTTCAAATTATGTAAGCATAGTTGTAGTTTTCAGACTCTGTACTTGAAAGATCATCGTTAGACTCTTATGTAATGGATGGAAAAATAGACTTATATAAAGATCCAATGGCATTACTAGAGAACTGACATTGACACCCTGTTAAGGCCATAGGAGACAAGTGATATAGTATTAGAATACCAGAAGGTAGATGATGTAAGGGCAACTAGCAAGTAAAAGGCCCCTAGGATAATATTCAACATAAGCTTTACCTCTAGGAAAACCTCAAAAAATAGGATAAAGGCAACTAACTATCCTTTATTGTTATATAATTGTTATAAAATGTAGAGTTGCAATGGATAAGAGTAGCTAATGGAAAATAAGCAAAGTGACAAAGATGAGTTTTAAATATATTAAGATTGATGGTATATCATTGACATCAAAACTCTAATTAGTGAGTATGAATACTTATGGAGAACTTAACTTGGAGCTCAGACAATGCTTGGATGAACTTTGCTGTAATTGTTATGAACCTATATTGGGACTATCACCAGCCTTGAAGCAACAATCAGTAGTTGTTAGAAGAGATATTGGTAATAACTAATAAAGCAAGTAAAAATAATACAATGAACATTGTATCAGTATACTAATTATGGTTTGAAAAGAGGCAATCTTAGATCTTCTGGACTTATATTATAACTTTGCAAAACAGCAAGTTAATATTTATTTTTCTTTTCTTTTCTTTTCTTTTAGTTTCTAAAGATCAAATACATAGGAGAGTTGAAAAAAAGGAATGTATGGAACTTTATAAATACTAACAAGTACTAGAATGTGTATAAGTAGTATATAGTAATTGAATTAAAACTATAAGAGCAACTGGAGCAGAGCTTCCAGAAGAATCCTCAGTTTATACATGGAGTCTAGAGTACATTACAACTTACCTTCTAGGAGAATCCTCAGAAAATAGGATAAGGCTTCTAGAGGGGTAATCTACACTATATATACAAGTTCTCCTAGCTATAGAATGTTCTAATGGTTAGAGTCAGGAATATAGGAAGTGAGGCAACTAATTAAATGTTAGGTAATTGTCATGAGTTGTCTTAACTATGACAAAAGGCTATAAATAGAATAAACATAGACTAAAGTTAAACCAGTAGCTGATAAACAACCTATAGTTTAGATAAGGACAAATAGTATACTTGTATATATAGTAGACTACAATTGATCAAGTGTTAGCATAAGATTGTGAGAACTTAAAGCTCAACCAAGGTGGTTGTTCAGGAAGAACTTGTAAGGGCAATATTAGACAGAAGGCCAGAGATCATACTAGAAAGCTAAATAAAGGTTGTCACAAACTTCATTTGGACCATAACTCCAGGAATACTTGACTAATTTCAACAATCTAAATGGCCACCAAAAGCCCTTAAGAAGACTTTTCAAATGATACCAAAAATGTCTCAAAGCAATCAGTATTTACCAAGTCACCAAACACTAAATTGCTAATATCTCAGAAACTACTTGATGTAATCATTTGCTTCAATGACTATTGTAAAGCTCTCTTTAATGTGCTTTTTTCAGCTATAAATAGATCCTAAGACAATGAGATCCCATGGAGATACAAGATCCTCAATATTTGCACATGACACTGATCTTTACCCATAGATTATTATTTGTCCTTGAATAGAACAAAGGACTGCCCTAAGATGGTTAGGTTATCTCTATTTCAAGAACAATAGTACTCCTATATGTAGAATAATAGGTAGTGATCATATGGTAGGCTGTCCTAGTATATAGACTACTACAATCATATATTTAAGGACTGTATGTCTGAGAATAAATCTCAGACTTAACAACATCTTTTGTTACTTGTTTAACTTCATTTTTTTGAACCATTTGATTATCCAAATCAATCAATCACAATCAGTAAGTGACCAATTGTGATAGTTATATTTTTGAAGGTTCTCTATTAAGTTGATGAATATAGATAAGATGTTTTCCTTCCCCAGAGCCAACTTATAACAATAAGGTATTTTCTTATATATAGTCATTTATATACAAAGACTAAGTATTATAAGTTCATTATATTTCTACATATGTAAGTGTGTACAACTAGCTAGATAAGTGGTGACTGGTATTATAGGACATGACAAGCAGATACTAAAAATAATATTCTTTTCTAGGTTTCTATTAGATTTATTTGTTATTTATTAATATTTGTGAGCTCTCTGTTTTCTAATTTATCTTCTCTATATCTACTTGTTTGTATACAACTGTGAAGCAGCTTAGAGTTTCATCTCTGATCTGTTATATTTATTCTTGTTATTTCATTTTTTCCATTACTACCTCCAGTAGTATATATAGGACTCTGTATCAGTAGATCTACCTTTACTTGAATATCATCTTAGCTTCTGGGACTTTGAACTAATTTTCTGGTGTAACCTCTAGTCTTGAGTCTAATATTGCTCTTATATATTCTACATTGGTTTTTATCTTTTTTGTCAAGCCTATAACCACCAATTCAGAAATTTTTTCTAGCCTAAGCACTACCTGTGTGTAGGAACTTAGACTGAAATGCCTTAAAATCACTCCTAGTCCAAGTTGACAAGAAGAACTCAATGGAGTTCTTATTTAATTTCTGTATACTACTTATATACCTACTACATGGTCTGTACACTATTTTCCCACATTCATCATGTGACTTTATTTATGTGACATCACCCTAACATATGACATGTCATGTGATACTTTCCCATACTCCTTCCTTGTGTAGTAAGTCTAAATAAGAAAATAAAATAAAATAAAATAAAATAATAACTTAGCCATTTTGCCAAGTCATAACACTATGCCAGTACACTCCACACAACTGATAAGAAGGATATCAAGAAAGGAGTTGAGTAATAAAGGACTCTAAGTGCTAGGTTGAAAACAAGCTAAGAAAAAGAATTACTGACAACTCGACTTATACTGATAATCCATGGAATAATTATGTCAGCAATGATGGTTGTCTAGAAGGTGGCTATGCTAGGGGTTACAATTGTGACACCTTTTTCCTTTTTTTTTCTACTCATCTCATTTTTTTATCCCTTTGGATCAGTTGTAAGCAATCTGGCTTTCTAGTTGTGTTTGTGAATATGTGAAGTAGAATTCTGTAGTGTATCCTGTACATTACTGTAGACTGCAATTGAGCACTGTGTTATAAATTTCCAAAACCAGGAAGCCACAAATCACAATACAATTAATAGCACTGATTTTCAAGTATAAAGCTCAATAAGTAAGCTCTCTACTGTTTGCAACTTAGTGTGACCATCCCATTTCACAGAACTCACTCAGTGACATTGACATTGATGGGAAAATTTATAAGATGGACATTTTTCTAAAACGACCTGCCCAACAATATCTAGCTCTGTCTCCAAGGTAGATTTGAATTCCCATGAGGAAAATCCTGACGGTCGTCGTGGGATGACTGAGAAACAGTTCCCAGACAAACTTTATTTGCTGTAGCCAAGCCTGCGAATCAGAAACTATGGCAGACAGGCTATACTAAGTATGTACACTATAGTGCATATCACCACATGCTTGTGCCAACAAGTCTCACCAATACGGATGATAATCTCGATAATTCCCCTCGCAGTATAGAATGCTTTGCTATTGCCAGTCGTGTGGTCCATTCATCCATTTCTGAAGGAATATTCTTAATTCGGAAATCACCAGTTCATACTTAATTTGAAATTGGGTAACCTGACGCATAGATTGCGCAATGTATGGTGTGCCTGGTGCGAAAAACACTTCTTATCGTGTGGAAGCAATCCTGTTAAAGGCTTGTTCACAGAATTTAGCGCAGGCTGAGAAGTTGTGGATATTGTTTGATGCAATTTTCGGGAGTCTATGGTTCATAACTTGATGCGGCGGCAGTTGAGAATCCGGCTATTGCATGTCTCCGCGCATCCGAGTTCCTTTTCAACCTGTGATATGGACTGATTCTTCTCATCAACCAACTTTATACACATGAACGAGGGAAATCAGAATAAAGTCCATAGAAAACACCAATCTTGACTCTAGAACGATTTGATTACTTCTTGGAGAAAAAAAATCACACCTTTCTCAAGGAGTTAGCCCAACACTTCCCTTTCCTGATGTCTTCTAGTCTGACGGATTTCTCCGAAACCACAAAAATGATCAATGCTCACGCTTTGACAATGCGTGGTCATAAACTGTAATCAAGAAGGAGACTAGACTGTACAAGCTTATGTTTGGACGACAAGAAGCGAGTTCTCGGAAGCATTGATGTGAAGCTAATGCCCCCGTGCCTCACGCCGATCCTTCCGGTTGCAGCCCTGTCATCTTTGATCGTCTATCTAGGAATATGTCAACAGCACCTGCCCCCTTATCGGCGTCCTCCTCATGTGGGCCAATTTAGTCAGTCGCCTGACAGAAGCTGTGGAAATAATTGACTTGAAGCTCCATCCATCATTACAAAGACTACTGCCGCTGTCTCTCTGCCATGGGAGTAGTGCCAGAAAAAGCGTGAGAAATCATTCATGCCCTTCGAAAGAACTGCTAAAAATTTAACATCTCTACATCATAACAGCATCATTCGGCGTAGACTGACCTAAATATATATCTATCTCTATTCGCATTCGCAAGCATTTTCTTTCGCCAAGACAGTTAATGACTCATCAGCTAACCGGTTCATCAATAGATCGTCTGTACAGTTTACACCATGTCAAGAACGTTGCTATGTGTTAGGCATGGTATCGTCCTCCCGTGGCAACGGATGAGAAGCAAGCAAATGAAATCTCATTCTTGGGAAGGCGATCATACGAGGTTGCCTTCGGTGCCTGATTTCGGCCAGTAGCAGTACACAGTATTTCTGACGTCCAGAAATGCCCATCCATACATCAAAGCGTAGATCAAAGGGTAAAAGTAACAAAAGTCCCAAAAACTGAAATCACAAATCCGGGTCTTCTTCTTGAACCGAATAAGGAACGCTAGATCGACTACTCATGGTGGCGGTATAATAAGTTGTAGGAACGGTACTCGCCCAAGAAGACTGGCTACTTGTGTTTTGTGTACCACTGGGATGTGGTGATGGAGAGTTGATACAATGACTTAGTCGACTAGGAGACGGAGGGTTGTTGCGCTTCTCGTTAACTGGTCGGATCAGTTCCCCTACTTCACTTGCATTTCCTGTCGAATTAACGACATTGCCCGTGATGGAAAGGCTTCCAATGATGTCAGATACGCGCATGGATAGACTGCTGGGACGACTGGGAGCATCAATTGGTGAAGAAAGAGAAACCCGGGTTGGAGATCGGCTACCACTATTTGTCACCCAAAGTCGGTCTTTTGCACTTCCACTATATACGCTAGAGCCTTGATTCGTGCTCGCAAGCTCGCGGGAGCCCATGCTCTCGATAGTTGGCATGCGTCGTACAAATCCATTGAGCATCGGGATTGACTCTTCTGGAGGGTAAGGCTCGCCAAATTCATTATAACCAATGTTCGTAGGTACAGGTGGAAAATCAAGGTTAAGAGAATCGTCATTGGAATAGTGCGTATCCGATGAGGAATCAGAAAGGTTGTCAGAATGCGCAGAGACAGCTGCGTGGTCGACCTCGCGAGGCTGGGAAACGAGAGAGCGGATTCTACCCAAGGTGCCTGCCGTTTCTTGCTCAGCCTCATAGTTGGATTTGAGTGAGATGGAAAGTGGGGTGTGGTAGTCAGTTGAAGTGGGACGTGAGCGTGTAAGATGAAGCGAAGTGTTTTGAGATTTTTGAGATGGTGAGGCAGAAATGATGGTTGATATAGAGGTTTGCTGCTGAAGTGTTGTCACGAGACTACGTGAAGATGCCTCGGCAACATAGGGAGGCACGGCTGCTTGCATTGAGGAAGATTGTCGGTGTCGAGAAAGATGGATTGGATTGATCCACTTTGATGGTTTACGTGTTTTAAGTGTCCGATGGTACGCGAGAAGAAAAGCATAGTAGAGAGCCTTGAAAGGGAAAACGATGAATTCTCTGAAAATCAGGTCCTGCCAAGCAACGGAACACCCACAATGAAGACCGCTGTGATTCCTAGGCGGGTGGTGGCTAATGCTACCAGCGCACCCCATGAGTACGGCTCAGAACACACTTGCTTCGAGACAGACCAGATTACATCAATGTCAATATGACATCGTATCTCCGTTGATAATTCCTTATTGGAGCTATTCCGCCAAACACAGAGCATTATCAAATTGACAATAGCCGGAGCGAGAAGTGTGATAGAAGAAAGGTACAGTGAGCAAGTGGTGATCAATGTGAGAATCCGAAGGGAAATTGAGTGCATGAGCAGGCGGAGTTGGAAGAAGCTGAGAATTTCAGCCGTAACAAGCAACGCAAATGAGATGCAGGTGCAAATGCCAAGCACGAGAGATACAATCTGGCCCTGCTTAGACTCCTGCGAAGCGAATGTGATAAAATATTTTGCGGTATTGTAGATGGCCCAGCTAGCTACTCCATGATAAACGGGAATTATATCAAGGTAATCAAATCACAGGCGCACCAAAAATCAACTTTAATGATCGCATCATATATCGCAAGCGCTTGAGCCGCCTTCCTAAAATTCTCTCCCAATAACTCCTCCTCTCCTGGAGACTTGGCGGATCCCCTAGAAGGGATGGGCGAGACCTCCATTGAATTGGCTCTGGTTCGTCAGTTAATACTGCTTCCGGTAGTAAGGTTGTTGTGTCGGGTGTTTTTGCGTACAAAAGAGGTTCCGTCGGATACGATTGTTCAGAGCCGCTGACATTGAGCGTTGTTCCAGAGTACCTCGAGTGAGGTAAAGGAGACGGAGATTCCGCAAGCTCCAATGGCTCTGGTACATACACGGTATCGAGAAGAGCCATCTAATTAATTATGTTTGCCGAGGACGTGTCAAGGCGTCAACGCTCGTAAATGAACGCAATATGGTTGCTAGGAAGTATAGAAATAGAGTAATGTGGTGTCTGCTCCAGCAGCAGAAGCAGTTTCACGGCCGTGAAGGTCGTCAAATGTCAACTCGAATGCTTGCTTGGCAGTTGCATCAAACTTGCCTTTTTGGGATACGCTTATTACTCAATCATTTCTCCATCGTATCTGGCTTTTATGAGGAAGCGTACAGATTCTTCTCCGATCTTTGGTCGATATAGACTATCAACACTATTGGGTACACAGCCAATATTCTTCAGTAACTTGATTTATTGAGTTTGGGGAGTTCTAGTTGACTATGAATGCCGAGTTACTTCTCTAGCAGTTCTCTTACAGCTGTCTATGTCGGAAACCAGGGTTGGAGAGAACTTATCAGCTCCAGCCTACAAGTCTGCAACCTACTTTTGTCTCTTAATCACAGTACAGTCATTGGAATCTACAAACAGAAAACATGCCGTTTACCCAGGCTTCAGATGCAGAAATGGGCACTCAGGGAAGCTATCCCCTCGTTAGGTGTTTCACGCTCATCGACAATGATACAAAATCATCCGATTCGATGATTATCATCGTCGAAAGAGCCCTGCGGCACGAGAAAATCTCACGTGTTCCTCGGAAGGACCCTTCTGAACCGCTAGCGGAGACAAAAGCTGTCTCTACGATGGGCGGCTTAGGAAGAAGAGCGGGAAAGGACTTTGAATCACATCGACGGCGCTGTTAACCCTAGCCGAGTATTTCTATACCTCATCTCCGTCATCAGTAAATTTGATCGAGGAAGGACTACTTGTCGTTCCGAACATCTAAATTTGAAACCTCCGAATCTGATGCTCACCGAGAATCAGCATATTTTCTGTGATAAGCATCATGTAGAACAACTTGGGAGAGTCCTTTCCTGGAAGTCTCGAGACTTTCAACCTTCACGTTCAAGCCCCATGGAGTTGCGTATTGATAGATCTGTACGACCTTGATTTTGTTCAGAAGGAGGTTGGTAATCGGGGACAGGTACATCTGATTAATATATTTGGGCATCTATCATGATGTAAGTCCATTGTCTCTGCATCCTGGAAAAGTAGCGATGATTGAGAATATGTATTAAATGCGGTCGAACTCAGATGAATCGACTCGGACGGTTAGTCTCTTCGCCAATCGCCAAGGAAAGGAAAGAGAGTCAAGTCCCGATGGAGCGATACTTCGGTCACTGATTTAGAGGAGGGCCGAGTTGATATAAATCATGTATCATGCGACCTGCAAGAGAAGTATGCATAGGCATGAGGTAATTGTACTCAGAAGAGCAGGCAAAATAAACATACTTTCATTACTCTTCGTCTGGAGGCCTGCTCAATACCGATCGCTTTATCCTTCTCTTCTTTGTTGTTTCTTCGTCCGTCTGTTCCTTGGGATTACGGTCTCTTTTTTTCTTCCTTGCACCGTCGATGACATTAGGCACTGGTGGCCTAAGCATTTTTGACTTAGTGAATGTTTTCGTATCCGAATTCCGTGTGATAGGTTCGTCCACGCCCATAGGCTTGAGGAACCCGATCGATGGCGGTCCTTGTTCTTGTTCTTTCGGCGTCCTCTCATGAAGTTGACTGGAAAGTTCTCGTGATAACATCTTCCCGGCCCTCAGATTAGTACCAACACCGCTCAATGAGAAAATTGCGTCCCGAGCACTTCCTGATCTCCGAGTGATCGTGGACGTATCAAAAGTATCAAAACCCTGCAGGCTGCTGCTTCCCAAAGAACTTGCACTGAGCGGAGCGGGGTTTGCATGGACCCGGACTTTGGAACTGTCCATCCCAGTGGTTACTCCTGTACTTTTGTCACCTGATACATCATCAACAATGTCCTAGCGGGATACAAGTTAAAATGAGATTAGCATTAAACAGACGCAAGAGATTGACTCGTCCTAGCTGAGACCGCAAATGGTCTTGTGAAACATCCAAGCCGTGTTTATTGAACGTGCGCCGTCCGCGAGGTTTTGAAGTGGAATTCGTGATATCCTCCCGCTCAGATGAAAAAATAAAAGGAAGATAGGAAGATTCGTGTGCTACAGAGTCACTATACGTCCATTGGAACACGAATGTACCAAATTCGGTGAACACACACACACACCTTGACTGTTTGCTCCCGGTCCCCCAGGCATCCTTTATGTCCTGACCTACTTCCCATTTCGCTTCGTCCTTGATTTCTGCGCGTTCAAGTTCGACCTCTGGTAGGTTCTGCCTCCGAAGAGCATTTTGCATGAAACGAAGACTGAGTGTTCCATTACTCAAAGATTTCGACATACAGTACGATTGGCGAGTGGGAGAGCGCCTATTTCCGTCGAGGAATGTGTGACGATGCTGTGTAAGCGAGTCATGAGATG
>Ga0153942_1001170_pt1 | contig 10479 bp, 6 predicted proteins | sample TSNJ026MetaG_FD_104731 | JGI IMG/M metagenome (GOLD analysis project Ga0153942, IMG submission 104731) | Attine ant fungus gardens microbial communities from New Jersey, USA - TSNJ026 MetaG | ecosystem: Host-associated > Fungi > Mycelium > Unclassified | place: USA: New Jersey, Brendan T. Byrne...
CGCCGCCGTCATACCATGCGAACTGGTTGTTCATATCCATAAGGCACTCCGGATTCCATGCGTTTCCAAATGCTTTTCCGGGAACGGCGACACCGCCGACCGTACCCGATTCGCTGGTTAGTGTGAATAGGTCTCCTACCCTCTCTTCGTTCCCGATTGACGCGATTAGTTGCGGAATTCCTATGCCAAGATTGACAGAGTCGCCCGGGCGGAGCTCCATAGCCGCGCGGCGGGCAATAACCTTACTATCGTCAAGAGGAACCCTGGACAAAGCACTCAGGTTCGCCTTAATGTTACCGCTCAGGGCGGGGTTGTAGAAATAAGCTTCGTTTTGCCTGTGTGTGTCAGGATCTTCATTGACAACCACGTAATCAATCAGGACGCCTGGAACGCGGACATCACGAGGGTGTAGCGACTCTGCCAGCGCGACATACTTTGCTTGGGCAATAACAATGCCGCCTGAATTTTTTACGGCTGTAGCAAGAGCAAGCGCTTCAGAGTTAATGCTCTCTTCGGTAAAAGTCAAATTTCCATTTGCGTCCACTGTTGTGCCTCGGATAAGACCTACATTAATAGGAACGCTTCTGTAGAACATCCATTCCTCTCCTTTAAAATGAATGTGTTCAACAATATCCTCGGTGGTAATGCTGTTCATTTTTGCTCCTTCCAGCCGGGGATCTACATAGGTCTGCAACCCTATCTTGGTAATCAGGCCGGGGCGGCCGGCGCCGATTTCACTATAAAGCTGAAGAATAGTGCCAAAAGGAAGGCAATAGGTTTCCATTTTGTTTTCGTTACACAAGGCGTTAAGCTTGGGAGAAGCTCCTAAGAAGGACCCAATCCACCGTTTGATCATTCCCGGCTGCGCCCACCTGTCCCAGCCAAAGACAGTGATAGGATTATCCCCTTGGTGGGCGCCGTACATCAAGGTAAGCCCCTTCGGATGCTCCGACTCTAAGAATCGTTCCTCCGTTGCGCGGATAACATCTTCACACAATCCCATCACCGCCATACCTGCCGATGCCACGGTATCGCCGTCTTGAATAAGTTCTGCCGCTTCTCTTGCCGTTATGAATTTTGTCATTTTTACCTCCGATCTCCTTCATTATATTTCTCTCGAAAAACTGTTTTGTTGACATAGTTTTCTTAGAGATGCTTTATATTAGAAAAGCAAGGACAATGCCAAAGACAAATGTCTTCGCTTAAAAGCCTTGATATATAAAGAAATATTAGTTTTTATTAACAACATATAAATGATGGAAAATGGAGAAGTGTATTTTTTTGCTTTTTTCTGCTTATGGGACTTTGCAAAAACAAGCAAAAAAATACAAATAGCATAATTATGAAGTGAAAATAGAATTTACTATCTGGTGAAACACCAATAAAAAATGCAATGGCATCAATTTTGCTTATAAACTAATTCAAAACAAGGCTTAAGCCTAGAAAAGAGGGTATGTGAAATGGGATATCGAATGACGGATGAGCAAAAAAGCCTGGTGGTTATGGTGCGGGACTTTATGGAAAAGGAAGTCGCGCCCAAGGTATCTGAATACGATGAAAGTGGAGAGTTTCCGCTTGAGCTCTATCAAAAGGCTTTTGAATTGGGATTGCATGTTTTGTCACTGCCGGAAGAATTTGGAGGAAGTGGGCTAGACTACTTAACCACAGTAATGCTGCATGAAGAAATGGCAAAGGTAGACGCAGGTTTTGTAGTATCGCTGACCAGCACTGAGTTAGCCTTTAAATCCCTCTATGTAGCCGGTACAAAAGAACAACAGAAAAAGTACATGGACATTGTAGTACCCGGAAAGTTCGGCGCGTTTGCCTTGACTGAACCGGGCGCGGGATCGGATGCCGGCGCGGTGCGCACAGTAGCAGCTAGAGACGGAGACAGTTATATCCTTAATGGCAGCAAATGTTTTATTACCAGCGCGGAATATGCCGATGTCTACATAGTTTTTGCCTCCACGGACAGAAGCAAAGGGATTAAAGGTCTTTCAGCTTTCCTGGTGGAACGGTCCTTACCTGGAATTTCGGTTGGAAAGCATGAAAACAAAATGGGAATCCGTATATCTAACACTTGCGATGTGGTTTTTGAGGATGTGCGTGTTCCTGCTGATAATCTTGTCGGCAACGAGGGCGAAGGCTTCTCCATTGCCATGAAAACCTTAGACCTCTCCCGGCCGTTTGTGGCCGCCGCCGCGGTGGGGATTTGCCAACGGGCGCTGGATGAATCAGTCAAATACGCCAAGGAAAGGGTTCAGTTCGGTATGCCCATAGCAAGCCTGCAAGCGATTCAGTTCATGTTAGCCGACATGCAGATTCTCACTGAATCCGCCCGCCAAAGCGTTGTGTATACCATGGAATGCATTATGAATCATGAGCCTTATTCCATGGCCTCCGCTATCTGCAAAACTTTGGCCGGTGACGCGGCGGTAAAGGTTTCCCAAGACGCAGTCCAGATTCTGGGCGGGTATGGCTTCAGCAAAGAATATCCTGTGGAAAAGCTCTACCGGGACGCGAAGATATTTCAAATTTTTGAAGGAACAAATCAGGTGCAGAGGGTGGTGATCGCCAACGGACTGCTGAAGAGATAAAAGGTACAGAGCTGGTAATTTACCTATACCGAACGAGGAAAACATTAACCTCCTCTGTCGCCGATTAGTCGCTGAAACGTTCGCCGAATCGGCTCGTCGTCGGTAAATGTTTTCACCGTTAGGTATATGTCATCCTGCCGCATTTTTATGCCTCAATAGTTTTTCTCCTTGCATTTCCTCTTTTAATAACGCAAAATAGGTATCGCGCAGTATATTTGCTTATACAAACACGCTCTAAGAGAGTGTTTTGGAAGAGAAAGGGATGAGGCGATTTGTATTATTCCAACCTGCCGGAAGAGGAAAAAGAGCGATTAACAAAGATTATTGTTAAAACATTATTTGAACATTTGTCGGTGTTTGTTACGGATGCCCAAGGTAATTTTGTTTTCACAACTGAGCAATTTGCCCGCGGCCTTTGCTTGACTCCTGAAGAAGTTCTCAGTTCAAGTGTACAAGAGATGATTAGACGCAATATTTACACAAAATCAGCTACATTGATCTCCCTTCAAACCGGAAAAAACGGTAAAACCGCTACTATAACCCCTCTCGGCCAATATCATATCGGGCAAAGCACACTGCTGTATAACAAACAAAATAAAATTGAATATGTTTTGACAGAAGGGATGAATATTCCTAATGTTATATCTTTGATTGACGAAATGATGGATCAATCCGAGGAGTCTGCCGAGATAACCCATATACGGAAAAAACTCTATGGCAAGGGGGCTCAAATTATCTTTCAAAGCGTGCTGATGCAAGGAATTATACAAAAATCCAATCGAATTGCCGCCGTAGACTCCAATGTGGTGATTACAGGAGAATCCGGAGTGGGCAAGGATTTATTGGCGCAATATATCCACAATAGCAGCACGCGAAAGGACAGGCGGTTCATCCCTGTATGTATTCCATTAATACAGCCATCGCTTTTGGAAAGTGAATTGTTTGGCTATGTGGGCGGTGCGTTTACCAATGCGAACAAAGAAGGCAAAATGGGCCTGTTCGAAATGGCAAACGGTGGTACTGTGTTTTTGGATGAAATAGGTGATATTCATATGGATATGCAGGTTAAGTTGCTGCGAGTGCTGGAAAACAGGGAAATATTCCGTGTAGGCAGCGCTGATCCAATTAAGCTGAACATTCGCGTAATCGCCGCGACAAATAAGAATTTACAATTGATGGTGTCGGAAGGAAAGTTCCGGGAAGATCTCCTTTATCGGCTTAATGTCTTGAACCTCAGAATTCCTCCCCTGCGGGAGCGACCAGAAGACATTGCTCCCATAGTGAAGCATTTTGTGGACAATATTAATGCCACATACAACTTTAAAAAGAGCTTTTCGGAGCAGGCATTGAAAAGATTAGCTCAATATGACTGGCCTGGAAACGTTAGGCAACTAAAGAATCTTGTTGAAAGGCTTATTATTCTTTCTGAAAATAATGAGATGGAAGAAGACGATGTTATTGACCTTCTTTATGATAACCAGGCGGAAGAAGCAACCCAGCAAAAACAGTTGAAAATTAATAATATGCAGAGATCAGCTTCCCTAATAGATGAATACAGTATGGAGGAGCGCAAACGGATTCTTGCTATGCTGATTGAATGCAACGGGAATAAAAGCAAGGCCGCAAAAAGACTTAATATTTCCAGAGCAAAGCTTTATAAGAAGCTGGAGGAGTTTAAATGATCTCATGAATTATGAAAGCTCCAGAGAACATTTATGTGAGCGCACATAAATAGCGGCGGCCAAACAATATATCTGGCCGCCGCGTGATGCAAACTGTGTACTATAACTGAACGAGGAAAACATTAGCCTCCTCTGTCGCCGATTAGTCGTTGGTCAGGGCATTACCTGGGGTATAGCTGTCTTCTGGGCCACCGACATATTCATTAATGTTAAGCATTAATAAGCATATATTATATATTCTGTATTTGCATCAATTATAACATCATTCGGAACCATAGTTGCCATGTCCGGCAACATATCTATTTTTAGCATGTACTCCATTTCGACCTGTTTATCTTTATTAGGGTATGGCTTAAGCTTGCATAAATCATGATTATCATAGTAACATGAATGACTACGCATTATCGTAATCGGATTTTCATTTTCATCAAAGAATATGGCCGCAATAAAAGGCGTATGTATTTCTCTTTCATATATAGTACTAACCGTACATTTTAAATCTATCGACTTATCGTTTTCACTGACATAATGCTTTATTTTTACGATATTAAAATTTTTCCTTTTCTCTTTAGTTTCTTTGATGGCGGTATGGACAGTACGGTCATCGTTAGTCCATTCATGATTCAATACTATATTTAGTTCCTGAGGTATTTGTAAATTTTTGACATGGAGTATGTCATAATAATAGCCTGTTTCACCCGGTTCGATAATATTTGGGTAGGAGTTAATTGAATTTTCACTTGATATCAGTTCACCATTTACATCCTCCAAGTCATAACGGTTTACGCCCAGATCAATTGAACACGTGCCCGTATTCGTAATTCCAACGATGGATTGCGCGTATACCTTTCCGTTGATGTCTTGGAGGGTCTTTACTTTTGAATATGAGGTTTCATAGGCTATTGGATCTGTTGACGCGCCGCAAATATTCAGGTCATAATAGCGCGTGATTCCCAGACATACACATACAACCAAGAAACAAGCTAGTAATTTTTTCATTGGCAATGCCCTCCTTTTTGATAGTGATATTTTACCAATATCTAACATAAAAATCAATCTTTCGAGTTATTTATCTGTGATTAATCTGTGAGTCACTTATCATTAAGGACTGGCTGACAAGAAAAAAAAGAGCCACGAATTCGTGACTCAAAGATAAGAATTACATAAAAAAGGAACACATTAAGTTTATCTCCGAATAGAACACATTGCAATGATTTTTGAACGACAATAGTCGATACAGAAAAAGAGCCGCGAATTCGCTGTTTTTTCCATTCAACCGCCAATCTTCATTTTATACAACCTGTCACGGTTTGTCCTAAGACCCATATAATAAATTATGCTAACTTAAAAGGAGGTGTACTTATGTGGTGGAATAGAGGCTGGTTCGGCTCCCCTTGGGGTTGTTGCTTTGGATTTGGATTTCCTGGATTTGGATTTCCTGGGTTTGGATTCCCGTGCTTTGGCTTTCACCGGCGTTCCTGGTGGTGGTAATCACTGACTAAACTCAAATAACCTTATTTCCTTGTTTTGGCTGGATGGGGCTTTTGCAGCGCATAAACGCTGCCAAAGATTTGTGTGCAAACGGCAAAAAACTCAATATAGGCGTTTGAGCAAAAAAGGATTTATGAAGATATACTTTAACTGTGTAAATAAAAGCTGTAAACGATTCGTTTACAGCTTTTATATATTAAAGATCCCGGATATTAACGGCGTTATCGACCCAGCCAGTATTCCTGAGGACTCACGCCTGCGACTGCTGCTCAAAGCCGTCCCAGTAAGGCTCAAGGGCATCGGCAATTTTTTTATATTGCTCGTATTTTTTACGATAGATGGGGATATTGGCGGCGATGGGCTGCACAGTGCGCTCGACCTGCACCATGGTACGCGCGGCGGACTCCAGGCTTTCATAGTAGCCGCTGGCCACGCCGGCCGCCATTGCCGCGCCAAACGCGCCAAGCTCCTTGGTGCGGATAATCTCAATCGGCAGGCCGAATACATCGGCAAAAATCTGCACCCAGACAGCGGAATTGCACACGCCGCCGGCGAGCCGCACCGCGCGGGTATGTTCGCGGTTTTGCAGCAGCTTTTCAAGGTGCGTCATATGGCAGAAGGCGACGCCCTCAAAAACCGCACGCATGATCTGCTCCTTGGTGTGGTGGCTGTCCATCCCCACAAAGCTGGCCTTTGCGCGGGAGTTGTAGTTGCCGCCGAAAATATACGGCAGGAATACAATGTTCTGCCTGTCGGGGAGCACACTTTTCGCCATGCGGTCGGTTAGGGCATAGATATTCTCGCCAGTCCGCATGCAGCGCTCCTTTTCCTCTCGCAAAAACATGTTGATGAACCACTCATGGTTGGCCGCGCTGGTAGGGGAGGATTCCTCAATCAGGTAGTAGCCGGGAATGCAATACAACGAGTTCATCATGACCGAGCCGTCAAGCACCGGCTGTGTGGAAATGTACTCGTTGATGCTCCAGGTGCCCGCAATAACCGCCAGGTTTTCACTGTCGGTAATATTCATCGCCACCGCGCAGGCGTCTATGTCGAACATGCCCGCAGCGCAGGGGGTGCCTGGAGCAAGGCCCGTAAGCGCCGCGGCCTCCTCTGTAACAAAGCCGCAGATCTCAGTGGAGTATTTGAGCGGCGGCAGCTTATCGGCGCACATCACAAGGCCGGTAAGCCGCAGAATCTCCGGGTCGTAGGAGGCGGTGCCCAGGTTAACCAGGCTGGAGCCGGAGAGGTCGGTGATCTCGGCTGCGGCAACACCGGTCATGCGGTAGCGGATATAGTCCTTAACGCCGAAAATCCACTGTGTGTTTTCCAGCACTTTAGGATGGTTATCGCGAAACCAGCACAGCAGCGACACCGGCTGGCAGGTCAGCACGCGCTGGCAGGTCATGGAGAACAACTTTTGGGCGGTGCCATCGTCCTGAAATCGCAGGGGATATTCGCTGGCGCGACCGTCGGTGGAGACAATGCCGTTCCAGGCGGGGCGGCCGTCCCGCCCCCACAGGTACAGACCCTTACCGTGCCCCGAAAAGGAAACGCCCTTGACCAGCCTGGGCGCAACGCCTGATTTTTCCATCACCCTGCGCACGACCTCAGCGTTTGCCTGCCACAGCTCCTCCATATCCCGCTCGGTGTGCTGCGGCGCGGGGGTAAGCAATGGCACCTGCGCGGATGCGTGGGCGATCTCTTTCCCCTTTATATCAAACAGCACAGCCTTAGTATAGGTGCCACCATTGTCAATCCCCAGTAAATATTCCATTGCCATCTCTCCTTTCTCATTATCAGCGCCGGGCGTAGTGCGGATATTTAGGATATTGATATATCGTTGGCAGATTTCGTTGCGGCGCTGCGGGTAAAGCGCATGGTAATATCGCGCATTTGGATAATTGGATTCTTCTGCTGAATACTATACTTTTCCAGTCAATGCATTGCTGGCGACTGTTTACCGTCATCAATCCACAGGCAGGCGCTGCCTATGCCCGCACTGGACGCCTGACGGCTCACAGATCAAATTTCTGATAAATCTTCACCCCGCGCCGGTACAGCCAAGCCTTGTAATCGTCCGGTATGCTGCTGTCGGTGACAATGGCGGTAATATTGGCCAGTTCGTCGGCCTTGTACAGGCCTACCTTGCCGAACAGCGCGCCTTCGACCACCAGAATGATATCTCCGCTGGTATGCTGCTGAAGCTGCTGGTACAACAGCATATCCTCGTGGTCGTTCATGGTGACGCCGCCCTCAAAATCAATTCCCTGAGCATGCAGGAACGCCTTGTTTACGGTAATGGCGGGAGAGGAAACTCCGCCGCTGCCCGTCTGCAGCGTCCAGCGGTCAAAATCAACCCGGCCGCCGGTTAAAATCACCCGGTTGGCTTTGTGGATGCTAAGCTCCAGCATAATTTCAATGCTTGAGGTTACAACCACCACATCAGTCTTTTGGTGCAACTGCCGTGCCATAGCCAGCGCGCTGGGGCAGCGTCCAAGAAAGACCACATCGTAATCTTCCACAATATCCACACATAGCCTGCCCAGTTCCTCTTTCAGCGGGGGAATCGACAGCTGCGGCAGGGCATACGGCCCGCTCTGCGATGTGGCTTCCGGCCGCTCCTCCTGGTAACGCGGGTTGAGAATCGCTCCACCATGGGTACGCTGCAAAAAACCGTCCTTTTCCAGCTTCTCAAAATCCCGGCGGATGGTTATTTCCGATACGTTAAAAATGCCGCTCAGATCAATGACACTGACCGACTTTTTTGCTATTAGGATCTGGCGGATTTTCTGCATTCGTTCAAGCTGGAACAATAATTCCCACCCTCTTTATCAACCCCTGGCCGGGATGCGTTTTGTGTGTTAAAGCGGATCTGTTCCTGCTATCTTATCAGATTATATATACCAGTGCAAATATTGTGTCTCTATTTTTCTATGGCCTTGGCAGGGTAGATTTTGTAACAACATCTTCATACCCCGAGAGATATATATATGGGGAGGACTTATCAAAAGCCCTCCCCGGTCATTCATTCAACGAAAATTATTCCGCTTTATAGTCGTCCGGAGGCCCCATGACGACGGTCTTGCCGTCTTCCATGAGCTGGAGCGCGCCGAAGCCCTCAATCTCCATGCCATCTTTCAGCTCCTGGCCATCAAGCAGCGCCTTGGCGACGCCAACTGTGAGGAAGCCGAGCCTTTGGGTGTTCCACAGGCAGCCCACATCCAGCGCGCCGTCGGTCAAAAACTCCTGGCAGTCTTCCTTGACTGCGGTGCCGACCACTGCGATGGTATCCTGCAGCCCCTTCTCGCGTATCGCCTGAGCAGCGCCCAGGGGAGCGGGGGTGGAAACACCGATGATGCCTTTCAGCTCGGGGTAGGTCTTGACAAGGTCAAGTGTCTTGGAATAAGCTTCCTGCTGCTTTTCGTCGGTGGGGATCTTGTCGGTGACAAGGTTCAGGTTGGGGTATTTTTCGGCGGCATAGGCGGTGCCGTAGTCGATCCAGCAGTTAAGGTTAGCGGCGGAAAGACCGCCGGTAACGATCGCGTAATCGCCGGTATCGGTGCCCATCGACTCAACCAGCGCGTCAAACAGGTGCTCGCCGAGCTCCTTGTCGTCGATTTGGTGGATCGAGGCATCCACGACATTGATATCGACTGGGGTATCCCAGTCAAGAATCAAAATGCCGGCCTCTTTGGCCTTATTCAGCGCGGGAACCACCGCGTTGGGGTCATTGGGGGCTACGCAGATGGCGTCTACGCCCTGGTTGATGAGGTCCTCAATCATTTTAACCTGCTCAGCGGCGTCCGCCTTGGTGGGGCCGACGTAGATAACCTCAACCCCAAGCGCTTCGCCCGCCTGTATAGCGCCCTCACCGGTCTGGGTGAAGTAGGGAATGCCAATCAGCTTGGGCATCACCGCAATTTTGTACTTCTTGCTATCAGTTGACGATGTCTGCGCGTCCGTGGAATTCTCCTCGGGAGATGCCTGCTCAGTAGAATCGGCCGCCGGTCCGGAAGCGGGTTGGCTAGTCGATGCGGAACCGCCGCCGCATGCGGCAAGGCTCGCAGTCATGACAAGAGCCAGAACAAGCGCTAAAAGTTTTTTGATCTTCATAGAATATCCTCCTTGTAATTTTGTGCCTGCATCCATAGGGATGCAAGTTTTTATAATTATGCCTTGCCCTGGGCATTTTACCCTGGGCAAAGCTTCTTGCTATAGTTAGAGTAAATTAAATACAGCGCAGTATATATGTCCTAAACATTTGCCCTCTGAGCGGCCCCGCCGCCCTTGAGCAGCTTTGCCGACTGCCGCTTTGCGTTCATGAAACGGATAGTCAGTACGCCCACCAGAATACAGCCTGTTATGATGTCGATATCATAGCGCTCGGCCCCATACAGGTTCAGCCCAGTGGAGGTGACTTGAATGATCGCCACTGCAATTACGGTACCCAGCACCGTGCCGTGGCCGCCGTTAATACTCGTTCCTCCAAGCACAACCGCCGCGACGCTCTGCATCATATACGAGGAGCCGTAGTCCACCTTGGCGGAGTTGTAGCGTGAGATCATCACCAGCCCCCCAAGGCTTGCCATCACGCTGGAAAAGACATATACCTTCAGAAGCGTTCTGCGCGTATTGATGCCCGAAAAGCGGGTGGCCACCTCGTTGCAGCCGGTCATATATACCTTGACGCCCCAGTTGCTGCGCTC
>Ga0153942_1001171_pt1 | contig 10477 bp, 9 predicted proteins | sample TSNJ026MetaG_FD_104731 | JGI IMG/M metagenome (GOLD analysis project Ga0153942, IMG submission 104731) | Attine ant fungus gardens microbial communities from New Jersey, USA - TSNJ026 MetaG | ecosystem: Host-associated > Fungi > Mycelium > Unclassified | place: USA: New Jersey, Brendan T. Byrne...
AAAGGAACTATCCGTTCACATTTTTTACCGAAGCATCCATCAACATCGCGGATGACGAGGAACTGATGGATTTGATGGTCGAAGCCGGATTTAACTGCGTGTTTGTTGGCATCGAAACGGTAGAAGAGGATAGCCTGGCCGAATGCGGAAAGGTTCAAAACACGAAAAGGGATATGGTGGAATGCGTCAAAAAAATCCAGCGGCACGGTATGCAGGTACAGGGCGGGTTTATTTTGGGCTTTGACAACGACAAGCCTTCCATCTACAAGCGCATGATTTCTTTTATACAGCAAAGCGGAATTGTGACGGCGATGGTTGGAATGCTGAACGCTCCCAAAGGCACGAAGCTGTACGAACGAATGGAGGATGAGGGGCGGCTGTTAAACAACTTTTCGGGCACCAACACAGAAATTAACTTTCTGCCGAAAATGGATATGGATGAACTTCAGGCAGGGTATCAAGATGTGGTTCACTCTATCTATTCGCCTGAAAATTATTATCGCCGGATTCGGGTGTTTCTTGAAAATTACCGTCCGCGCAAGCACCGTTCCGAAGGTTTCCGCGCGAGTAATATTATAGCTTTCCTGAAAGCTTGCGTTAGATTGGGGATTTTTTCTAAAAGCCGGACGGAGTATTGGAAACTATTGTTCTGGTCGTTATTCAAAAAACCGGACATGTTCAAACTAGCGGTTGAGTTTTCCGTATATGGCTATCATTTCCGAAAATGTCTGCCGGCGCGTCTTCCTTCTTGAGAATTGCCAAACAAAAAATTAATCGCTGTGAGGCGAGTAAAGGAGAATTCCATGACTACAAAACAAGCAAAGCGGTCTCTTATGTTCTTAAACCTATTTGTAGGGCTATTTATTCTGGTACTCCTGGCCTTAAACTCCATATACACTATTCAGGAGCAGGAGCAGGCTGTGGTAATTACCTTTGGAAAAGCCAGTGTTGTCACCACTCCGGGGCCGCACTTGAAGATCCCATTTTTCCAGAATGTTCGGATCGTGCCAATGGTCATCAACGGTTTTTCCATTGGATATACGGGTGACAGCAATGAATCGGACTACAATGAATCCATGATGATCACATCCGATTACAATTTTGTTAATGTGGATTTCTTCCTGGAATACAGTGTGTCGGATCCGGAGCGTTACCTGTTCGCTTCCGATGAACCTGTAGTTATCCTGAAAAATCTGGCCCTAAGCTACATAAGAGATACCATAGGACTACACGGTGTGGACGAAGTTATTACCACTGGTAAAAACGAAATACAAGCGGAAATTAAAGGGAAATTATCGACGAGGTTACAGCAGGAAGATATTGGTATCCAGCTGATCAATATTACCATTCAAGACTCAGAACCACCCACCACCGAGGTGAGGGATGCCTTTAAGAATGTGGAAACAGCAAAACAAGGAAAGGAGACCGCCATTAACACTGCCAGAAAATATGAAAGCGAGCAGGTCCCGGCTGCGCGCGCGCAGGAAGATTCTGTGCTTAAAAGTGCCGATGCACAAAAGGAATTCAGGATCAATGACGCCAAAGCGCAGATTGCGGTATTCAGCGCAATATTTGAGGAATATCAAAAGAACCCGTTCATGACAAAGCGGCGAATGTTCTACGAGGCCATGGAGGAAATCCTGCCTAATATGAAAATCATAATTGATAATGGCGACGGTTCTACCAGCAAGATCCTGCCCTTGGGATCCTTTGTCGATAACGAAACCAACATCAGCGCGGAGGAGGAAAGATAATGTGGGAACTATTTCGGAAACTCATAAGCAAATTAGAGTCAAAACCCGATATGTTGGATGTGAATGAAAGCGACAAAGGCACTGCGCTCTTTTTAAATGGAATAAAACGACGGGCGGTCGTTGTGGTGCTGCTTCTGTTGTTCGCTTTCTTCTATACTCAATGTGTGGTCATCACCTATCCGGACGAATACACTGTGATTCAGCAGTTCGGCGAAATCAAAAGCATTCTGTACGAGCCGGGCTTATCGCTGAAAGCTCCGTTTGTGCAGACCAAACGTTCCCTTCCCAAATACATCAACATATATGACATACCTATTTCCGATGTCATTACCCAGGATAAAAAGACAATGGTGGCGGACAGTCTGGTTTTGTGGCGTGTATCCGACCCCACAAAATTCATCCGCACCTTGAGCGGTAACACGGTCAGCGCGGAGCTGCGCATTGGCAATATCGCCTATAACTCCATGAAGAATGTCATCAGTCAGCTGCCGCAATCCGAAATTATCAGCGGCCGGGATCTTTTGGCGCAAAAAATATTTGACAACATTGGGAACACCCTTGACCAATACGGGGTAGAGCTCATTGCCATTGAAACAAAGCACCTGGATTTACCCGACGACAATAAGCAGGCAGTCTATACCCGCATGATTTCTGAGCGCAATAATATTGCGGCTTCTTACCAGGCGGAAGGGGAAGAAGAGGCCAAAAAAATCAGAACCGAAACCGACAAGACTGTTTCGATTCTGTTATCCAGAGCAAATGCGACTGCCGCCGAGGCGCTTGCCGAGGGGGAGCAAATATATATGGAGATTCTCGCGGAAGCGTACAATGATCCCGAAAAGGCGGAGTTTTATTCCTTTGTAAGAGCATTGGACGCCGCCAAAGCAGCACTGAAGGACGGAGATACCACGTTGATCCTATCCGGTGATTCCCCCATTGCTCAAATCTTTTATAATATCGAGTAGTATCGGGAAGTGGGAAGCTCCGTATGATTTTATCCCAGCGCCACATCCAGTACCATCATAACCGCGAATCCGGCCATCGTACCGATTGCGGAGTAATCCCCGCCATTTCCAACTTGTGATTCCGGAATCAGCTCCTCCACCACCACGAAAATCATCGCTCCTGCCGCAAAGGCCAAGGCATAAGGCAGAATAGGTATGATCACCGTCACAAGAAGCGCTCCAATCACAGCGAACAATGGCTCCACCACAGCGGAAAGCTGACCATAGTAAAAGCTCTTGGCCCGGCTTACACCAATGCCGCGCAAAGGAATGGAAACCGCGGCTCCTTCAGGGAAATTTTGGATACCTATGCCCAACGCAAGCACCATAGCGCTTGCCAAGGCGGCGTGATCCCCTTGGGCGATGGCGCCAAAGGCAACACCCACTGCCAGTCCCTCGGGGATATTATGGAGAGCGATGGCCAATACCAACAGTATGCTGCGGTTGATCGAATCCGCCTTTACGCCCTCCTTTTCGCTTTCAGGGAAACCCAGATGCAGATGAGGGATAATTTTGTCCATTCCAAATAAAAAGAACCCTCCCGACAAAAAACCAACCAGGGCAGGCACGAATGAAAAGACGCCCATTCCTTCGCTGAGTTCAATGGCCGGCGCCAATAAAGACCAGAAGCTGGCGGCAATCATCACCCCTGCCGCAAAGCCCAGCATGATGTTGGATACCCGCTTGTTCAGGCTGCGCGCGAAAAACACCAGGGACGCGCCAGCCGCCGTAAGGAACCAAGTGAACAGTCCGGCAAGAAGCGCCAATATAACAGGATTAATGGAAAGCAGAGCACTCATATTTTCACCTCTAAAAGCCGCAAGGTATTATGTGGTTTTACGCCCCGGCTGCGGCAGGAAATGGGTTGACAAAAACCCGCGCGCCCATTTCGGTATCCAGAGTCAGCAGCATAGCCGTGTTTTCGCCAATATGCTTCACCTTCTGCAAAATAAGCTCGGCGCTTGCTTCCTCTTCCACCTGCTCATTGATATACCACTGGATAAATCCATATGTAGCATGGTCGCTTTCTCCCAGGGCAAGGGTTGCGATTTCGTTAATAAGCGAGGTTATAAGCTGCTCGTGGGACAGCACTTGCTCGAAAAGAAGCTGCATATTGCCAAAATCTGATTTCGGCGCCTTGATATCCAAAAACTGCGGACAGACGCCCCGGTCAAGGATATATTCATAAATATGCATAGCGTGCGCCATCTCCTCTTGCGCCTGCACATGAAGCCAGTTGGCAAAGCCCTTGAAGCCCTCTCTGTCACAATAGGCGCTCATGGCAAGATACATGTAGGAGGAGTAGAGCTCGGCATTCACTTGTTTGGTTAGAGCGTTTGACAGTGTGTTTTTTAGCATGGAAATCTCCTCATTTCGTCATGATAATTTAGAGGGAATTCAGGCGCGAGGGCAAAGCCGCCCGCGCCGCTTCCCACTACAATGACGTCTGTTTTAAAGCTTGCTGACGATTACGATCCGCTTTACGCGTCGGCGGCGCTTATTTCCACAAATTTCTCCTTTGGCGCGCCGCATGCCGGGCATTTATCCGGCGGAAACTCCCCTTCGTGAATATATCCGCATACAGTACATCTCCACTTTTTCATGGCTGTCCTTCCTTTCTTCGGTATGGCTATTTTTTTGCGTTGCCTCCGCTCAAGCCTCCGCCATCCACAATCCGTGAAGGTTGCAATAGGCGTAAATTGTAACGGGGGATTTGTCCATCAAAAATGTAACGCTGGGCGCGCCGGTATGGTCGAGGGAGGCGCGCTGGGTAAGCTTCCCATGCGCGATGGCGATCCAGGCGATATGGTGCTCCTCCGTCATCGGATGAGCGGTGGAACCTACGGTGACAACTAGCTTGCCGTCCTCCCATTTAGCTACTGGGATATGCTTTTCCTGAGCCGCATCCACTGTGTTGGGCGAAAGCAGCGTCATATCCTGTCCGCAGCACACTATGTTAGCGCCCGAATCCTCAATCATGCCTACGGTATTCCCGCAGATTTCGCATCTAAGAAATTTCCTATCGTTTTTCATGGTTATTCCCCTTTCTATTGTGGTATCAATGCATCCCTGTGAAAAATCCGCAGAGCATATGATGCCGTCGCTATAACAGTATTCCTCCCAATTGTGGGTAAAAAAAATCCACTATATTTATATTGTACAGCGGATTTATGAGAGTACATATCACCCGATGGGTGATACGCGCGGGTGAAGCTATAGACGAAATGCTTCTAAAACCCGTTCGCCTATAAGCTGTTTCGGCTTCAACGCGCAGCGAATTTTTTAGCGCGTTGTCTCTATAAAATCGCACGGCCTCCTGCTTGACATGCCAGGCTGGTGATGCCCGGGACGCAGAAAGGCCACCGACAAAACAATGTCAGTGGCCTCAAATACAATTCAATACGGCATCAAGAAGTAACCAGAAACAAACTATGCCTCTAACTCCCTTCTCATAACGAGAATTATTGTATCTTCTGTAGATGTCTTTGTCAATCAATGTCAACAGGTTAAGGAAAAGTTACTATTCACACTCCCGCCCGTCATTGCGGGCTTGACTCGCAATCCCCACCCCCACGCTCGTAATGATGGGCGGGGGTGTGAATAGCAACCAAATGCTGAAGTCTGAACAAGGTTCAGATAGAAATAGAAGGGATCATGGGTTAGGTTATTATTGTGTCATCATTATCGAGTCATACTGGTGCTGGCGTCACCGCTAAGGGTGTTTTGTATCTCCTCATCAGAAATGTCATAATTATACCAAGTATTAAAAAATTCCTTGACGACGTTTTCCATATTCACGTCACTGAACAAATCCGGATACATTTGTGTTCCCAGCCACAGGGACAGCATACTTCCCTCGCCGCTCCGCACACTCCACAGGTAAACGCCGTATGGGCACACCTGTACATTGCCGTTCTTTACAGCATCCACCGTGGCTAGGGCAGGGTCGGCAAGAATGGCTTCTTTGCCTGCCTGGTTACTGGTCATGATGAATCGGGGATTCCAAGCGACAATCTGCTCTGCGTCCACCGTTAAGCTGTTGCTGCCGGCAGCAGGAGAATAATCCTTTGCCACATTGACAGCGCCTGCCGCTTCCGCATACTCGTTGCAGATATCACCACCGTTTATTGTGGTATAGGCATCGGCGGAATAGAACAGCGACATAAATGTCACCTTGTCCGCTTCGTCTGCCGTGCGCTCTTTACATAGGTTAATATTCCCCTGATAATAACTTACAAATTCCTGGGCGCGAACATATTCGTCCTCACCCAAAATTTCACCAATAATCAGAAAGGCATTGCTCATTCCTTCCACAGTTCTGATGTTGTCGATAGGTACATAGGCGATATCGGCTTCAGCAAGTTGATCGAGTTGATCTCCTGAGAAAATACTGGTTGGGCCATAACACACCTGCGCTCCCGCGGCGATTAGGTCCTCCACCGACGAAGAGTTATAATCGTTTGGATTGCTTAGCACGTAGTCAGGGAAAACCTGCTTGAAATAGTCGCTTATATTGTTGGTAGCGGCCGCGGCAATTTTACCGCCGCCGGCAGTGAGCATCTCGGTCATCTGGGCGAACGCGCCGATTAGGGGGGCTGCCTTGGTAATGGTGTAAGGTATCTCAACCTCGACGCCATTATCGCCTTTCACGATACGTATCTCAGGTGTTGCGGGAGGAGCAGGCGTCGATTCGGCTGCGCTGGGTGCAGGTGTGCCGGCAGCCGCGCCGGATGCGGATGTGTTGTTACCGCCGCAACCCGCGAAGGATAACAGCATACTTAACGTTAATACAATAGACAATACTCTTTTCAATTTAATCTACTTCCTTTCATTTTTCTTATTATTGTTTTTCCGAATTTTCCGGAACAAACAGTCAATTTAACGACAGCCCGTTTTGGAACCTTGGATGAGAGGCCGGCAAAAACATAAGTCATATTCCCGATATTGGGCATTAAGTATCGCCACATCGATACCATAGGCCTTACGAAGATTTTGCTCGGTTATAACTTGTTCCGCCGTTCCCGACAGATGTACGCCGTCATGCATAATCAGCGATACATCAGCCTCACACTGGAAAACATGGTCAGGTTGATGGGTTGTCATTATAATTCCCAAGCCCTGTTCGGCGAGCAGGCATATATTTTTTAGAACCCGTGCCTGATTTCCAAAATCAAGGTTGCTTGTGGGTTCATCCATGACTAAAAAGGCCGGTTCCTGGGCCAGAGCGCGGGCAATCAGCACCATCTGCTGTTCGCCGCCTGAAAGCTCGGTATACACCCTGTTGGCTAAATTGCTAATTTCCAGCCGCTCCATACATTTAGCGGCAATCTGAAAATCTTTTTTTTCCGGCTTGCCGAAAATGCCCAGGTGAGTGGTTCGGCCCATAACAACAACATCAAATACATTAAACGAGAAGGGCGGCGTACGGGCTTGCGGAACGTATCCGATGATTTTAGCATAGTCGGAAGGGCTCAATTCTCGCGCGTTGCGTCCATCTACCATAATGCTGCCTCCCATAAGCGGAAGCAGTCCCAAGATGCATTTGAACAGCGTTGTCTTGCCAACTCCATTCGGCCCCAGCAGGCATAGTATCCCTCCTGATGAGATATTGGCCGAAAAACCTTCTACCACCGTTTTATTCTTATACCCGCACCGTACGTCCTTCATATCAATTTTCACGACCAGTCCCTCCTGCCCTTGAACAGCATAAAGATAAAGAGCGGCGCTCCAATTAGAGATGTGATGATACCCACAGGTAACTCTCCGGGTATAATTGCGCGGCTGAAGTTATCGACCACCAACATAAAGATTCCGCCGCCAAGCATGGCGGTGGGCAGTAAAACTCTGTAGTTAGGGCCTACCAAGAGGCGTGTAATATGCGGCATAATAAGTCCTACCCATTCAATACTTCCGCATAAGCACACGGACGACGCGGTGAGTAATGTGGAGCAGACAACAATGACGGCACGCATCCGATTGATATTTATACCCATTGCCTTGGCTTCTTCCTCTCCAAAGCTCAAAACATTCATACGCCAGCGCATCGCCAAAAGCGGCGCAGCTCCCAGTATCAGTGCGATTAGCATGATTATAACGTTGCGGTTACTGCCGCTTTTAGCGAAGCTGCCCATAAGCCAGAAAGTAATCTCAGGCAATTTATTATCGGCGTCGGCTATGTATTTCGCCAGCGATGTCATGGCTCGGAAAAATGAAGATACCACAACGCCGGACAGTACCATTATGAGCACAGTGCTGCTGCCCCTGCCAATGGCTTTTGCTAAAAGCATGACCAGCAATACCGCGCCAATGCCGAATCCAAAAGCCACAATGTTGACGCCTGCAGATGAAGTCCCAATCAGAATAGCCAACGCCGCTCCGGCTCCGGCAGCGCTGGATACGCCCAATATGTCGGGCGATACCATTGGGTTTTTAAACAATCCTTGAAAAGCCGCACCCGACGCCGATAGAGCCGCACCAACCATAATGGTGAGCAAAATACGGGGGATTCGGATAACAGACAATACCAAATTTGCTTCTTTATTTGCTTCCGATACCCCTTGACCAGTTATGCGCTGCGTAAATATATCAATAATTTGATTAAATGGTACCCCGTATCGTCCAATTGTGAGAGATGCCAGTATGGTTGCAATCAAAACAATAAAAAGCGCAATCAAAATCCAACGCTCTCTTTGACGGCTGTTTTCATGAGCCTGTATTATTGCGTTTTCCGAAGTCACATCGTCTCTGTCCAATCTGTTCTCATTGCCTCCTAAAACTGTTAGTCGTCCAGCGTCACAGGTTTCCACCACAGCACATAGGTTTTGGTTTCACGCCTAAACGTAACTGTTCCATCATCTTTTTGCTCTAAATATGGTTCCAAATTTTTCTTAAACACTGAGAGATATGCCTCGTCGAATGGCCTCAGCTGTCGGAGCCAGGTATATGCCTCGTCATAGCAGCTAAAGTCTTTTGTAAATCCGTCGGTTACAATCCTGATATTGGGGTCTGCTCCAAGGTCGTACACCATGTTCCACACCGCGTTATATCCGACGCGGGGGTCTTCACTCCGCCCAGGTAAGCGCCGTTCACGACCGGTATCGGCAGAAGTACCCGAAAATAGTTCATCCAGAATAGGCGGTATGCTGGGCGCGTTTGCCCAGCAGATAAGCACCGCGTATTTTCTGGCAAAAGCGTTAAGTTTTCTGATGTCCCACATACCAACGCTGCGGGATGCAATGACGATATCGTGCTGCACAAAGTTTTTACCGAGTTCAACATCAAGCCAGTTAAGCAGTCGGGTGTTTACGTTGGATAGGCCTCGGGCATCGGCATTAGCGCGGCAGTATTCCAGCATCTTTGGATACATATCCAACGCGGTAACACTTTTTGCCCGCTCAGCCATAGCGCAGGTAACGCGTCCCGGCCCGCACCCGATATCAAGTACAGTATCCTCGGGACTTGTGTCGAAGCAGTTCACCTGGTTATAGGTGTAGGAGCGCTCCATCTCAGCCATCATGTTGTACATGGGAGCAGTATGATCCCAGTTTGGGCCGCCTGATCCTTGGTCAGGCATCGGCGGTTGGATTAGGCTTTGCAACACTTCCCAATTAATAATCGGCTTCATTTCCTCTTCCTTTCCTGATAGCAGTTAATTGGCGACGGGCATAAAAAAACCACAAGCCGCCTTGTAAACAGATATACAAAACGACTTGAGGCTATAACCGAAAAAATCGGCATATTCGCTCAAGTACCTGCTTTCCTTTTCAAAGCGGAAGGCCACACCGTTTCCAGTTGTAACCCTTTAGGTAAATCTACCTCGGCCATAGCTTCATAGACATTATCGCCCTTAGAAGATACGGCTCGGAAATCAATATTTAGTTGTGTTAATGATACAGTAAATACTGATCGATTGTAGCAATAATTTAGTATGCTGTCAAGAAAAATGTAGAAATAGTGTGAAATGTTGAAATGTAGTGAAATGTTGGTTACTCTTCGCACGCGCACCCGTCATTGCGGGCTTGACCCGCAATCCCCACTCCCCTCCGTCATTGCGAACGCTGCGAAGCAATCATAACCACAGTCCTAATCCGTGTTAATCCGTGGGTAAAATCAAAGTCTGGTCCCAGTAAGCTTCGGTATTCCAGGAGGGTGTGAACAGTAACAAGGAAAATTGTCCACTGCCGTCATCCCGGGCTTGACCCGGGATCCCCAAAACCTCGCCAATATTAAAGGGATTGCGGGTCGGAGCCCGCAATGACGAAAAGGAAGTGGATTTGCTTAACCTGTTGACATTGCTTTGTCAATTACAAAAAATATCTATGCTTGATACGCCAACACTTCTTCCAAAGTCGGCATAGCGGGTATCGCTCCCCGGCGTCCTACACAGATAGTCGCGACCTTATTTGCGAAACGCGTATACTTAACCAACGCATCTTCACATAAATCAGCCGGAGCAGTTTCGCCCCGAATAATTTGATACAGAAAACCGCCCCAAAAGGAATCGCCTGCTCCGGTAGTATCCACAACGGGCCCGGCAGGCGCCGGTACATGGACGCGTCCGCGCGCCGTGGCCGCGAATGCGCCGCGGGACCCCATGGTAATGACAACGCACCCGGCGCCCTTTTCAAGAAGATGCTTTGCGGCAGCGTCAACGGCTGTTTCGCCGGTTATCAACTCCAACTCATCATCACTTATTTTAATCAGATCGATTTCACCGAG
>Ga0153942_1001173_pt1 | contig 10452 bp, 9 predicted proteins | sample TSNJ026MetaG_FD_104731 | JGI IMG/M metagenome (GOLD analysis project Ga0153942, IMG submission 104731) | Attine ant fungus gardens microbial communities from New Jersey, USA - TSNJ026 MetaG | ecosystem: Host-associated > Fungi > Mycelium > Unclassified | place: USA: New Jersey, Brendan T. Byrne...
AGCAGATCAAGATAAATCATTTCCCAACCTCCTCCCCGCTCCCCGCCATGTGGTTTTTTCTTAGCAAAAAATATTGTAAGGCTCACAATTCCGGCTGTCAGCATAATATAGATAGAGGACTGCGAAAGACAGGAACAGCCTTAGTCTAGCGCTGGCGGCATTTGCATTTTTCATGATGTGTGTCAGTCTCGTTCCCCATTTCCCTGCCGTGACAAAATTCTATGGTTTCCTCACTGCAATTTTTCGCGTGGCATTTTTCCTGTTCAGATGAGTGGCACTTGCCGGCTTCCGGCGTACAGGCTTCACGCTCAATAGCCGCCAAGGCTTCTATTGTATCAATAACGAATTAAAGAAAAAACTGGCGTATTATCCATCAACTAATTTGCCAAGTATGGAATAAGATTGGAAAATCATGACTATATTATAATAAGAATATATCGGGAGAAGTGAACGCAACCCATGAGGAGGAAAGCATATGACTCAGACAAGCCCAGCTTTGAATAATAAAGCCGATATAAGAAAAAAATCTTTCAAAACAAACAAAGGGCGGCTGTCAAATGAAGAAATGGAAATCGTCCGAAACCTGGAAACCTTAAAATTGGAGCTGGATGAAACCCATGCTAATCTTGATTATATTACAGATCCCATATTGATAGACAGCTGTATTTATGAGATTTTATCAATAAATATGCGCTACAAGTATTACATTAAGCTCTGCAAGGAAAAAGGCTTGATAGCCGATGGCTTCGGAAGATAGTGAGCGCCGGACAAAGCATTAAAGGGGGATCTTATTATGAATTCAAGTCAAACGATTTTTTTAATGGCGGTTGCCTGCCTTGTTTTCATCGGGCTGCTAATTTTCGTTAAGCCTATTAAAATGATTCTCAGAATTCTTATTCAGGGAATAATTGGCTGTGCCGGCATATTTGCCGCAAATCTTATTATGGCAGCATTTGGCGCCGCCGTAGGCGTCAATCTGATGACGGCCTTTATAGTCGGAGTGCTTGGCTTGCCGGGCTTTGTTTTGCTGTACGCGGCTCAATTTATTCTTTAAAAACCAATATCCGCCGCCAAGCCTTTAAGGGTAGAAGCCGATTTGCGAAGTCCGTCTATTTCCTCGTCGTTAAACGGGAGCTCCAGCACCTTGTCCGCGCCCTTTCCGTTTACTATGGTTGGCAGGCTTAAGCAAATATCATTTATACCGTATTGCCCTTCCATAAGGCTTGAAACGGTAAGAATTGAATTTTCATTACCTATAAGGCTCTCGGTGATGCGGCGTACTGCTAAAGCCACTGCGTAATAGGTGGCTTCTTTTTTTTGTATTATTTCATAAGCGGAGTTTTTTGTCTGCCGGTAAAAATCCTCCTTGCATATTTTTTTAGCGTCGCATCGGTTGCAGATACGGCAATATTCCTCAAGCCTTACTCCGGCTATGGTTGTCATGCTCCAGGCCGCCACCTCCGTATCGCCGTGCTCGCCAATAATATATGTGTGAACATTCCGTGTGTCAATGTTAGTATGCTCCCCTATAAGATATTTAAGCCGGGCTGTATCCAGTACAGTGCCTGAGCCTATTACCTTCTCACGTGGGAAATTGGACAGCTTGTAAAACACATATGTTAATATGTCAACAGGGTTAGTTACTACCATTAAAATAGGCTCGTTGTCGCAATAACGCAGTATTTGATCCACTATATTCTTGAATATGGCGGTGTTTCTTTTTAGCAGGTCCGTCCTGGTCTCCCCCGGCTTCTGGGCGGCGCCGGCCGTTATTATGATAAGATCGGAATCCCTGATAAGCTCATAATCGTCACCGCCGGTTATTTGCACAGGTGAAACAAAGCTTATGCCGTGATTTAGATCCATAGCGTCGCCTTCCGCCTTGTTCCGGTTTATATCTATCAAAACTATCTCCGATACTAAACCGCTGAGCATAATTGTGTAGGCGGTCGTCGCCCCGACATATCCTGAGCCTATTATTGATACCTTTCCCTTAAACATTTTAAAGTCCCCTTTGCTTTTCCAATTGTTAACTGTTATTATAACCTGAATTCTTTTAAATACACTCCTTTGGTCATTTCTTTTACTTTTACTTGAAATATAAGACAAACATATCTATAATATTTCTAAGTTCTACCGACACTGAACAATGAAAAGGAAGGGTGGGTGGTAATGATGAAGCAAGCTAATGATGAGAACGCTCATCCAAATCCGGATGAGCTGTTTAAAACCCTGATCCGCAAAATGCGGTCTTATCACCCTGCCAGCAACTTCGACATGATATATGAGGCTTACCGGATAGCCGGTGAATCTCATGGTACCCAATTAAGGAAATCAGGCGAGCCTTATATAATTCACCCGCTTTCGGTAGCCATAATTCTTGCCGACCTGGAGCTTGACCGTGAAACCATAGCCGCCGGCTTGCTTCACGATATAATAGAGGATACAAAGTTCACATACCAAAACACCGTGGAAATGTTTGGAGAAGAAATTGCCATACTGGTGGACGGCGTTACCAAGCTTGACAGAATTGAAATCGAGCAGGAGCTTCAGAAGAAAAAGCTGCAGGATGAGGAGCGAAAAAGAGCCGGCCATCCCGGGCTTTGGGAGGTGGAAGGCAAGGCCTCCAAAAAAAGTGACAATTATAAGGAAGAAATGCAGGCGGAAAACTACAGAAAGATGTTTCTGGCCATGGCAAAGGACATCCGTGTCGTAGTTATCAAAATAGCCGACCGTCTGCATAATATGCGTACTCTTAAATACATGAGCTCGGAAAAGCAAAAGGAAAAAGCCCAGGAGACCTTGGACATTTACGCTCCTCTTGCGCACCGCTTGGGTATTTCCATGCTGCGCTATGAGCTGGAGGATTTGTCGTTCAGATATCTTGAGCCTGAAGCCTATAAGGAGCTTGCGGTCAAGATTAACGCCAAGCTCAGCGAGCGGCATGAATATGTGGATAAAATAGTAGAAAACGTCCGTGAAAAGCTGGCTAAGGAAAATATTGAGGCCAGCGTGGAAGGACGCCCCAAGCATTTCTTCAGTATTTACAGGAAGATGATAAAGCAGAATAAAACCCTGGATCAAATATTTGACCTGTTTGCCATCCGCGCCATAGTAAAAAACACTCACGATTGTTACGAGGTGCTGGGCGTCGCCCATGAATTATATAAGCCCGTTCCCGGACGAGTAAAGGACTACATTGCTATGCCGAAGGCAAATATGTACCAAAGCCTTCATACCACCCTTATAGGACCGGAAGGCCAGCCCTTTGAGATGCAGATACGCACCTGGGAAATGCACCGGGTAGCCGAATATGGTATAGCGGCTCATTGGAAGTATAAAGAGGGTATAACAGGAGACCAGGATGAAGACAGCGCGGAAGCAAAGCTTTCTTGGCTCAGGCAAATACTGGAATGGCAAAGAGAGCTTTCCGATAATAAGGAATATCTGGACGCCTTAAAGGGCGACCTTAACGTTTATCAGGATCATGTTTATTGTTTCACGCCCAAAGGCGAGGTCTTTAATCTGGCCACCGGTTCTACTCCAATAGATTTTGCCTATGCGATACATTCCGCCGTAGGCAATAAAATGATAGGCGCCCGGGTCAACGGGAAGATAGTCACCTTCGACTATCAATTGACCAACGGGGACCAGGTGGAAATCATCACCAGTCAAAACTCCAAAGGCCCCAGCCGGGATTGGCTTAAGCTGGTAAAAACTAGCCAAGCAAAAAGCAAGATAAACCAATGGTTCAAAAAGCAGAATAAAGAAGAAAACATCATAAAAGGCAAGGAGCTTTTAGAAAAGGAGGCAAAGAAAAAGGGCCTTAATCTGCCTGATTTGCTGCATCCGAAGCGAGTTAGCGTCGTATTGAATAAATATAGCTTTGTGGATTGGGATTCACTCTGCGCCTCCATAGGCCACGGCGGATTAAAGGAGACCCAGGTAATAAACCGGCTATACGAGGAATATAAGAAGGAACTGGAAAAGACAAAGCCCAAGATAAGTCCTGAGGAATTGCCGCAAAAGCAGGTGGCCGAAAGCTACCTAAAAACCGTCAGTAAGCAAAACTCCATTTTGGTAAAGGGTGTAAGTGACTTATCTGTCCGTTTTTCCAAATGCTGCAGTCCTGTTCCCGGTGACGAGATAATTGGTTATGTGACCAGAGGACGTGGAGTTTCCATACACAGGACGGACTGCGTCAATATTATCAACATGGCAGAGCTTGAGCGGTTCCGGCTTATTGAAGCCGAATGGCAGCTTCCTGAAAAGGGGACGGACGGCGTATACTACCATGCGGATATCCGCATCATTTGCAGTGACACAATGGGGCTTTTAACAGAGATATCAAGAATCTTTACCGATGAAAAGGTAGAGGTAAAAACCATGAACGCCAGAACTGAGGAGACAGGCTCCATATTCAACGTAGGCATTGAGATTACCGGACGTCACCAGCTTGATAAGATAATTAACCGTTTGCAAAAAATGCAAGGCATACGGGAAGTAGTAAGAATTACAACTTAATAAGAGGAGTGTATTGCATTGGAATTAAAAAAATTTTCAGATTCTATGATGGATGAAAACCTGTATGTTTATTACGACCCCGCCTCAAAGGAGGGAGTTCTCATTGATCCCGGGTTTTCTGGAGACAAGGCCCTGTCCTTTATCCAAAAGGAAGGCATAAAAATAACGGCGATTCTTTTGACCCATTCACACGCGGATCATGTAGCCACTTTAAACCAAATAAAGAGATTTACTAACGCTGACATAATGGCTCATAAGGATGAAGAAGCCCTTCTTAAAAACAAGCATCTTAATTTCAGCACAATGCTTCCGGACGGGCCTATGGAAATAAAGCCCGAGCGTTATTTTGAAGACGGCGATATGCTGCGTGCAGGGACTGCGTCCCTGAAGGTCATACACACGCCGGGCCACACCCCCGGAGGAGCCTGCTTTTATGATGAAGAAGCGGGAATGCTGTTTACCGGTGACACTCTATTTTACATGAGCATAGGCCGGTCAGATTTTGAGCTGGGAGACGGCAGAGCGCTGATCAACTCTATCAAAACCAAGCTGATGACCCTGCCGGAGCGGGTAAAGGTATATCCCGGACACGGACAGGCAAGCGCTATAAGCTTTGAAAAGCAAAACAATCCGTTTTTTTGAGCATGCGCGCGATAATCACAGGCCACAGCTACGATAATGAAATTCAAACGATTTCCCAGGTATTTTCCCCGAATGAACGGTTTATTAAAACGGAAATCCCCGAGCCGGAAGGGTTGACTATAGCCAGTACAATAGAGGGGGATTTTTTTCGTGGAGTAATTTATGAAAACGGAAAGAAGCTGCTGGAAAAGGAGCTTTCTTCAGATGCACAGGATGAAAAGGAAAGAAAGCATCTGGCAAAGCTTGCGATGTATCTGGCCCTTTCCCAATACACCGGTATAAGGCCGTCTTGGGGCCTTCTGACAGGTATCCGCCCGGCTAAGATAATCCATCAGCTTTGGCGTGAGGGCTTGAGCGATGACGAAGCTGTTGCCCATATGGAAGATAAATATTTGGTAATGAGGTCAAAGGCGCGGCTTTGCCTTGAGGTAGCCCGCCGGGAAAGAAAAATAATCGAAGGTACAGGGCGTAATCAATTGGGCCTGTACATCGGCATCCCATTTTGCCCTACCCGTTGTTTATATTGCTCCTTTACCTCCTACCCTCTTAATAAATATGTCTCTATGACCGATGATTATGTAAAAGCTCTTGTAAAGGAGCTGGAATTTTTAAGCAAGAAAGCGGAGCCTTTTGAGCTGGAGTCCATATATATGGGCGGAGGTACGCCAACGTCTTTGAGCGAGGCTCAGCTTGCTTTGTTAATGGATAATATCCGGCGGCTTTTTTCCTTCGATAAGCTTAAGGAGTACACAGTGGAGGCCGGACGGCCCGATACCATAAGTTTGGAAAAGCTGGAGACGCTAAAGCGTTCTGGCGTAACCCGGCTTTCGGTCAATCCTCAAACCTTAAAAGACAAGACTCTTCGGCTTATAGGCAGGGAGCATACGGCGGAGCAGTTTTTTCAAGCCTTCGCCTTGGCAAGAGAAGCAGGCTTCCAGGACATAAACGTTGATATAATACTGGGGCTTCCGGAAGAAAGCCTTGAGGATGTACAAGCAACTCTTGATGGCATACTGGAACTTGAGCCTGAGGGTGTCACTGCTCATACCCTTTCGGTTAAACGGGCGTCCCGGCTGAAGGAGGAATTATCGTCCTATCAGCTTACTCAGGCCCAGGCGGTGGAGGAAATGCTTCGGCTTACCTCAGATACCATGTCAAAAAGCGGCATGTTTCCTTACTATATGTACCGGCAAAAAAACATGCTGGGTAATTTTGAAAACGTAGGCTATTGCAAGCCTGGCTTTGAAGGTATATATAACATACAGATTATGGAGGAAAAGCAAAGCATATGGGCCGCGGGAGCGGGAGCCGTCACCAAATTAGTGGAGCCGTCAACCGGGCTTATCAGCCGGGTCTTTAACGTAAAAGCGCCGGAAGGATATATAAATAGAATAGATGAAATGATTAATAGAAAAGGGAGATCCTTATGAAAATACAAACCCCAAAGGGAACCAAGGACATATACGGGCCGGAGGCTCTTGCCTGGCAGAAGCTGGAGGCCGATATCCGGGACATATGCCGGACCTTTGGCTTCGGCGAGCTGCGTACGCCTATATTTGAATATACCGAGCTTTTTGTGCGTAACGTAGGAGAAACTACCGACGTAGTTCAAAAGGAAATGTATACCTTTAACGATAAAAGCGAAAGAAGCCTTACCCTGCGGCCGGAGCTGACAGCCGGCTTCGCAAGGGCCGTAGTGGAGCACAGCCTGTATTCCGCCTCCCTGCCCTTGAAGCTTTACTATATAGGTCCCTGCTTCCGGTACGAAAGGCCCCAAGCCGGAAGGATGCGCCAATTTCATCAGTTTAATTTGGAAGTGTATGGAGCCTCCGGCCCGGAGGCGGACGGCGAGATACTTGCCGTAGGCTACACGGTGCTTAAGAAGCTTAAGCTTAAAAATATTGAGCTTCACATAAACAGCTTGGGTGGCCCGGCCTGCCGTAAAAAATATAATGAAGTGCTTAAGGCCTTTATAGGTGAAAACATTGATAAGCTTTGCCCAACCTGTATGGAAAGACATAAAACAAACCCTCTCAGGGTATTGGATTGCAAGGAAGAAAAATGCCGGGCGGTTCTGGCAGAGGCGCCTTCCAGCATAGATGCCCTGGACAAGGAGTGCCGGGAGCATTTTGAAGCCTTGCAAAAAATACTTAAGGCATATGGCATTCCCTTTGTGATAGACCCTAAGCTGGTTAGGGGGCTTGATTATTATACCCGTACAGTGTTCGAGTTTATATCCGGCGACATAGGGGCCCAGGGTACGGTATGCGGCGGCGGCCGTTATGATAATATGCTGGAGGAATGCGGAGGGCCTTCTACTCCCGCCGTAGGCTTCGCCATGGGAATGGAAAGGCTGCTTATGGCTCAGGGGCTGGAGGAGTTTAGACCGTCCTGTGGCCTTTATCTGGGGCATATAGGAGAAGCCGCCGGAGAATTTGCGCGGAAAACCGTCTTTGAACTGCGGCAGCAGGGCTTGGCTGCGGAAGGTGATTTGATGAGCAGAAGCGTAAAGGCCCAGATGAAATACGCAAACAAAATAGGGGCGAAGTATGCGCTGATAATCGGAGATGACGAGTTGGGCAGCGGCCGCGCCAATATAAAAAATATGGAAACCGGGGAGCAGGAAAACGTGGAATTGGATAAGCTTGCGGAATTTTTATTAAGATAACTGGAGATTAACGATTATGCTGCCTTGAAAACCTCCTTGACTTTTTTTATTGTAGTGTAGTATTGTTTTGCGTGAACGATATATCTGCAGACATCCTGTTAAACACTAGAAGGGAGCCGTTCTTATGAACGACCAGGAAAAAATATTATCATTACTTGAAGTGCTGATGTCTAAGGTTGACAACCTTGAAAGCAAGGTTGATAAGCTTGGAGATAAGGTTGATAGCCTTGAAAGCAAGGTTGATAGCCTTGAAAACAAGGTTGATAAGCTTGAAAGCAAGGTTGATAGACTTGAAAACAAGGTTGATAACCTTGAAAATAAGGTTGACAAGCTCGACCAAGGTCAAATAAGGCTCGAATTAAGACAATCCAACCTTGAGATAAGACAATCCATACTCGAACAAGGTTTAGCTAGTCTTAAGCAAGAGGTTGAAGCAACTAGGAATACGGTGTTGCGCATAGAAAACGAGTACAGTAAAAAATTAACAGCTTTGTTTGACGGCTATAGCCAGCTATATAGCATTTCTTCAGAAATACGAAAAGATATTACCTTAATGCAAAGCTCCCAGGAGAAACAGGAATTACAAATTAAGTGGCTTGATTCCAAGCAAAAAGCTGATGAAATGAAAAAAACCGAATTGTTAAAAGCTGAGTGATCGGCTAGTGCTCTTCATATTCAATAACTCAAAAGAAACGGGCTGTTGCACATTTTTCTGCAGCAGCCCTTTTTTATTTATGTCATAGGAAATTGCGCTGATTCCAGCGTTTCGCCCAGAAGCGTGGCGAAACGCAAAAGGTAGCAATTTCCTAGACTAATCACGGAAAACAAATACGCGCGCAGCGCGTTTTGTTCTTAAGAACCTGTTTAATTGTATCTCAACACACCCGTCGAGTTAGTGCGCCCAGTGTTTTTTTATAGAAGCTGCAACAAAGATAAGACATGGAATAAACGAAAACAGCACGCAGAATAAAGCGTATCGAAATTTTGCCGATGCCGATATCGCTCATATAGAAATTTATCATGTAAATGAACAAGCTGTGGGAAAAGAAAATGCCAAGACTGATATCATTTATTTTTTTTACCCATTTTGTCATTCCCACGCTTTTTATGTATCCCGCGATTTGGATCAAGCACAGGAGCATTGACAGGCTATAAAAAAGATGCAGGTCATGCCGTCCTCTTTGATCTAATTTGCAATATAAGTCCAGGCAGCCGCTTATGATTAGCATCAGATAAATGAAAGCCCTGTTTTTTTTCAATAGAATTATAAATTCATCATAATTTGACCCGATGTAACAGCCTGCCATCCAGTAAATCAGATAAGTTGTAAAAACCCGGTCATTATACTGCGATACAATAACCTGCCGCACGACGATCGTAAGCAGTAAAGCGGCAGGCAGGACAAAGCAGGGATGGTACGCGGGAATGATTTTCTTCCATATAGGCATTAGTAGATAAAACTGTAATATTACAATGATAAAATAGAATGGGCTGATCATATTTCCAATAAGAGCCGAGCTGATAAGCTGTGGAAAAGAAAATATATACAAGGCTTTGTGACAAAAATACAGGTAATATATAACCACCCATATTAGATAAGGAAGGATGATCCTTTTTGACCGGTCAAGCAGAAATTTCCTGTAGATAAAGGGATCGCTGTTGTATTTCAAAAACACTTTGATCCCGCTTAATAATACAAAACCCTGCATTGCAAATGAGGACATTATCCACGGCACATACAAAAGCAGAGTTTTCCAAGAGTCCTTATCCGCAGCTGTAATGCTTTCGGATGACACATGAATAAACACAACAAGTAAACACAATAACGCGTTCAAGACTGATACCTGATGTCTCTTTATCTGGGTACTCACAATGCAACCTCCTTTTTAATTAGCCAACAGTAGTTACTATACCGAACGGTGAAAACATTTACCGACGACGAGCCGATTCGGCGAGCGCATCAACGACTAATCGGCGACAGAGGAGGTTAATGTTTTCCTCGTTCGGTATATTAAAGCATATCATAAAACGGGGTGAAAATCTTTCCCTCATCAAACAGAGCCTTCTGTGCGGGCTGATTGAAACCTTTCGCCCGCCCTGATATAATTGCCGGAAAAGGCATATACGGGAGGGATCGGTTTGTATAAGGTATTAATAACCGATGATGAAATAAAGATGTGCAGATTGATACAAAATGTGATCGATTGGGACTCCTTAGGCCTTGAAATCGTCGGATTCGCCCATGACGGCATTGCGGCCTTGGAGCTTATTAAGTCTGAAAAGCCCGATATACTTATTACCGATATACGTATGCCAGGCTGTGACGGGCTTGAGCTGATCGCAAAGGCCAAGGAAGCTAATCCTGGAATGTATTTTGTGATTATAAGCGGGTACCAGCATTTTGATTACGCCAGAAGCGCTATACGGTTCGGAGTAGAGGATTATCTGTTAAAGCCCCTGGACGAGGAAGAGCTGCTTGAAATTCTGACAAAAATGACTAAAAAGCTGAATAAGGAGGAGGATATCTCAGATCGCCTGCAAAAAAGGTTGGAATCCGATACCCAGCGGATGAGGCAAGCGTTTATTGAGCTGCTGATTCGCGAACCGTCACGGCTGCC
>Ga0153942_1001174_pt1 | contig 10448 bp, 12 predicted proteins | sample TSNJ026MetaG_FD_104731 | JGI IMG/M metagenome (GOLD analysis project Ga0153942, IMG submission 104731) | Attine ant fungus gardens microbial communities from New Jersey, USA - TSNJ026 MetaG | ecosystem: Host-associated > Fungi > Mycelium > Unclassified | place: USA: New Jersey, Brendan T. Byrne...
ATTTTTCCGCTCTGCCGCATAAAACCAAGGGTGGAAGCTACCTGCTCCATCTCAGATGCATCCCAGCCTCGGATGGCGGCAGCATTTGCAATGCGCAATTGCTCTTCATATAACTCATCATTTGTATATCCAAATGATTTGTACGTTGACCCGACTCCGACAAGATCATCATAAAAAAATGGCGTCTGATTGGCCAGGGCTATCGTGTTGTCAAGATATTCCTGTGCACGATCTTCGTTGCCAAACATGTGACGGAGTTGAACCCCGGTTTTTTGTCTGCCCATCGCAATCGGGATTGCCAATGATAACTCAGATTGTTGCTGCGCTAACGCGTTCTCAACTATTTCCTGTCGTACAGCCTTAAACGCATCATCTTCTTTTTGAAAATATCCAGCCGCGGCGCTGATGCCTCCGGCCGCAGTACCTACAGCAGCGCCAATAGCAGTTCCAAGGCCGGGGACAACAGAACCCATGATGGCTCCGGTCAAGGCTCCAGAAAGAGTGGTGCTTATAGCGCTTCCCAGATTGCTGCCAAACGCGGAGGAAATCCCCACGTTGACAGCTCCGGTCAGAGAGTCGCCCAGCATTTTCCCAAGGCCGACTTTAGCTAAGGAGGATAATACACTCTGTTCGGCATCCTCTGTGCCACCGGATCCTCCGCCAACGCGGTTTTCCGAACGGTTGACGGCATCGGTCAACCTCATGATATCCCGTTCCGCCTGCCTGGCATTTTGGCTCACAAGCCGCAGATTGCGCTGCGCGTTCTCATAGTCCGCCTCGGCAAGCCTTACCGCCATCTCATCGGCGGCGCTGCCGGTTTGAGCGAACTGGCGTTGTGCATCCTGAAGCTCACGCCGCAGTTGACTGGTTTCCATCTTGAGATTAATGCGCGTATTATTAAGAGAGTTGAGCCGGGTGGTCAGTCCCTCTAAATCCCTGTTAAATGACTGATTGGCATTGCGCATGGTCGTGATGGCCTGCGTGTAGTTATCCCGTGCGGAAATCGCAATGCTTATGTCCCGACCCATGCGCTATCCCTCCGTTTCTCCATGGTGTACACATAAAATGCGCGGTAGACTTGTTTCTGTCCTTCAGGCGCCGCGCGAAAATCTTCAAGGGTTATGTTGTGTTCATTGAAAAGCCAATAGGCTACCGTCAACTCAAAATCGGAACCTATTTTTTTTTGACGTCATCCACCGTTTCAAAGGTCGGGACACGGTACCCGCACAGTTTTTCGATCTCACGGGAAACATCTTCAACCTCGCCGGGCAAAAACAGTTTTTTTACAAGCTCCACCGGCGTCGCGGCATCATGCCGATCCAGCAACGACTGATCCCGCAGGTTAGGATCCACAACACCGGCAAGCATGATATGGACATTCATCTCTTTTTCCTGTTGAAGCTCCGCGACACGGGAATACGGGAGTTCCTGGAGAATCAAAACAACATCCGCGCCCCAGACCTTGGAGAGACGCTTGTTTTTTATACGCTTGGTCTGGGGTTTGGGAATATCATTCTGCATCAAAATATCAAATACACTCTTTTTCTCATTCATATAACGCTCATCTCCTATGCTGAAATTGTATCGAGGAATTTAAATCCCCGGAATGTAAACGGGCACTCAACCTTGCCAACCACGCCAGCCTCCCAGTCGGCCAGGGTGATGTCGTCCATGCTGACATCCTGGACAGAAACACGCTCCGCGCCATAAGCATCCGGGTCATTCAGCTTGGAAATTAATGTGCCGCGAGGGTCTTTTCCGTCAGCAATATCACTGGCAATTTTTCTAGCCATACGGGAATTTACCTTGTACAGGCCCATACTGCCTTTTCCACTGACACTTTTGACCTTACTGTCCGTCCAGATGACTCCGCACATAGGGACATCCTCTTTATTGAGGGTGACTTTTGCCTGGAACTTGTAGCATTCCGCAACCTTTTCGCCGTCATACCACAATTCCCCAAATGTACCGGAAATCGCTCTTTTTGCACTATCCAACTATTACGCCTCCTTAAATCGTGACCCGGATGGTAATGTCCTCAATGGCATCCAGGATAGTAACGCGAACCAGCAGAAATACACTGCTGCCGGTATCGGCTTCTTTGATTTGCTGCTCCGTCATCTCCGACGTGTCAATGCCATTCTGTGTCAGGTATAAGCCATTGGATTCCACGTCAATTTCAACATCGGAAGTACCACGGGCAAGGATTCCGCTCTGTTCCAGTCCCTTTAAATAGCCCTGAATCGCAGTGATCAGCAGACACTTGTTGTCGTAGGAATTGGCGTATTTGCCGATGTAATTTTCCTGCGTGGTGGTGCGGATATCGTTGGCGATCATATCCATGACTTCCACCAGCTTGATCTTTTTGAATTTATCACCCTTTTCCTGTGATGTGGTGGTCAGCGAATTGACGGCGCGGCCGGTCAATACCTGCTTACCATCGTGCCAGATGATAAATTTGCCGGCGTCAATCGCCTCGTTCCGCTCGGCTTTTGTGAGACGCGAACAGTTGGTCACTTCCGGCAACGGCGCGTAAGTGGCTGAAATGGTCATGGGGGTACCGGCAATTAGTCCGGCGATTCGGGAACAGTATTCGGCGGTTGTGAATGTCTGCGTTCCCGCCACAATCTCCTCTGTTACAAAATTGACAACGCCCTCGGTATCTGCTGTGATAATAGGCAAAACCGCTTTGGCAAGATGGTTATTCTGCCGCTCGGACTTCACCCAGGATACAACCGTTTGAGATTCGGCATCGGTAATGTCATGAGGTGCTACAAGGTAGTCAAACTCCTGAGTAGCAAAGTATGTCAGGGCATCGTTTAGCGTTTTCTCCGTCCCGTCCACCACATAAACCATAATCTTGCGCGGCGGGTTTGTATAGCCCATAAAGGCCAACTGGATCTGCGCCTTGTTGGCGTTCGCAAGGTTCGCCAACTTCCCGGATGCGATGTCCGTGACGTTCGTCAAAATATGTTCTCCCTTAACAGTGGAGCTTGTGTCAACGATAATCATGCCCAGCACGCCCTTTTCGGAGCGCTTGATAGCCGTTATCCCGAGTTGCTGGAATGTGATGGTAATGCTCGGCATTGGCATCCTATATCACCCTTTCGTGTAGTAATTTGTTTCGACATGCTCCATCATTGGAGTATTGTCAGGAGTTTCATCTCGGTTGTCAAAAAAGCTTATTTGCAGGTCAATGTACGCCCGATCCCAATCCCGGCCGCCTGTACTGGCCTCCACATGCAAGGCCCGATCCTGCACGCGCAGATAACCTCTCCGAAATAATAGCAGTATTTTACCTTGCAGCACGGAGAGATCCTTGGCGCTGGTGTGGGTGTAGTCGTCGGTCTTATCGTATATTGTAAGCGTCAGATATTCGGTAATGGACACAAGTCTCTGACTCACGTCGCCATATTCGGTACGCACAGCTTGGATCAGTATAGACGACCTCTTGAAGTCTTTGGGAGTCAGGTCGGTATAAATACGCTGCAATTCGGATATTTCGGAGGCAAGGAGTGCCTGCATTGCATTAACGATGTCTTGTGTCGTGGTCATCCAGTCCCTCCAATCCTGCCTACTAAGTTGTTGGCAAAATCTTCAGCCATGCGGATTGCCTTCGCCTCTGCCGCAACGCCTGCGGTATTGTAAAAGTGGTAACCGTTTACATGCGGCACCCTGATACGAGGACGGTAGCCTTTCCCACCTTTCGGTGCTCTGATCTTATGACCGCTCTCCAAGTAGTTCGTAATGGCGCCGGGGCCGTTTGATCCTGTCTCGGCTCCATCACTGCTGCCAGCGGGGCGAATGGCAGCATATCCGCCGCCGCTACCCACATGCTTGATTTGGTACCTGCGTACCCGGCTATTGCTGTCATTTAAGCCTGAATTTGAAATGGCCATGCTGATTTCCTGCTCCAGCATAGCGGCTATGCTCTCATGCAATTCCCGCCTACTGCCCGGTGCTTCATCAAGAATTCTTTGGAAATCTGCGTCAAGCTCACGAAAACCATGGATATCAATAGATTGCATTAAACATCACCAACACTTGTTATTTCGTACTCATTCTTGTATTCATCCAGGAAGTGGCATACCTTAACGGCGTAAGCTGGGCGCTTATCGTCCTCCCCATCCCGTGGCGGAAGTCCCGGCCTGACAATATCGTGGACATCCAGAAGCACCGGTTTGGGAGTGACCAACACAAAAGTTTCCTCTGTACGGGCCATAGGAGCCTCCTGCTTGAAGCCCAGGTATTTTTCCGTCAGGCAGGCGGGAAACCGGATATCCTGTTTGGAAACGTAGACGGCGCTCTTGTATTCGCCCTCTTGTTCTTCTACACCCCTTGCTGTAAATATCGCCGGTTGAATGTCCGCAGTGGTGACAACCATCAGCATAGGATCATCCCGATTGATATCGGTGATAAAATACTGCTGGCCACTGTAGGCTATGGCGCTGTGCAGATCAATACCGGATGTTTTCCGCAGGGTAAATATAACTGTTTTTACGCCAATACCCACCTTGGAAAACAGGTTTGATTTGTTCTGGTGCTCCATATGCACCCAGACGCTTTTTGAAGGGTTCCACAAATATCTGTGCTGTGGCTCCTCGCCGATAAAGGTGAGTTCCTCATCAGCCAGCGTCAGGATAGAGGCTTTCTTGTCAAATACCATCGGGATCCGCCTCCTCATGTGCGGTCAACTGTAAGGAGCAGATCAGGCCAGTCAGATAATCCTGCAAAAACTGGGTGTTCTTTGCCCCGTCGCGCACGGCGTAATAACTGAGCCAGACCTGCACCCGTACCGCCTCACTAAACGTGTCTATCTTTTTTCGTTGTTCCCAGTTGAATTCGGAGGCGCGACTGATGCTCTCAATGGCAAAAGCCCGCAGCATGGTAATCTCCGTATCCTTATCGGCATCAACGCCCAGGTAATCCCGAAGCTGTTCAATGGTGACGACTTCCGTCATTGGTGCATCTCCTCTCTTACGGTTTTGTAACGGTAACCGTGTAAAATTCTGTCTTGCCGCCATCTGTGACCACAATTGCCAAGGTGTTTTCGCCCACCTGCCAGACTGCAGAAGTACCATTCTGATGCGCCGCCCCGTTCATCTCGATCTTCACCGTGGCAGAGTTGGAAGCAGCCGTGGCCGTAATGGTGTTGGTGGCGTTGGTTGTTGTGGCTGTATAGTCCATCACCGCCGGGTCAAAGCCCGGCGTGAGCGTTAGCGACCCGATTGTCAGCCCCGAAAGGGTCGCGGTTAAGGGTTTACAGGCTCCACCACCGCCAGCCGAAACGCCGCTTTCATCTTGATCTGGTGATCGAACCATGCGGTAAGGACAAAGCTTTCCAGTCCGGTTTTGACGTTTTTGTCCCGTTCATACAGCATGCCGATGTCATAATTAAAGTGGGAATAACTGAAATCACCAATCACCGGAATGGTCGCAAAATCGCAGAACACCACCGGCTTGCCGATAATATGCTCCGGCTGCACACCATAGAGGGTAGTGCTGCCATTGGCCAGATCCATGAGAATGTCGATATAGTAGGCGAATTGCATAAATACCGTGGCGTTCTCACGGTAATCCTCCTCCAGGTCAGCGAGCGCCGCGAGAATGGCCGCAAACTTGGTAGAGCCGGTCTTGGCGATAATGTCATATGTACCGCTGGTTTTGTTGTAGAAGCTCATGTGCTCCTCGCCGGTTTTCGGGGTTGTGGCGAAGGCCACTTTTTTCTCTTTCTTGGCAAGGCCGCTTTCCAGTCCTCTGTCCACGACAGATACAAGATTCGTATCGGTGCCCAAGAGTACGGTCTCGGAAATATCGACAAACACCTTAAACTTGTGCCGTCCAAACGCTACGTTATCGGGGTTAATTTTCATTTCCTTTGCGGTGGCGCCGTCCTCAATGAATTCATCATCATCAAGGGAGAAAGCCAGCTTCGGTACTTCCAGGTTGGTGATGTTGGTCATGGTGGAGACGCCGCGCAACGGATTTTTTACCGACGGTTCGGTGAGAATTTCCGTCGCAACTGTCTTGGGCAAATACTTATCGCCGCCGCTGGTGGGGGTGTCCGTCAATGCCTTGCGATGCTCGGTGGGCAGGGATTCACCTCGCATGGTGGAGCGGTAAAGAGCGGCTTTGGCGGTTACCTTGGTGTCGCCGGTGCCATCGCCTGTGTGCATTTCCGCCTGTTTCCGGAGGCGGATCTCGGTTTCGGCATCCATAGCCTTGATCTGCTCATTGATGCCTTCCAATCGCTCTTTGGTGTCCTCTACAAGAGTTTTCTGCTTTTGCCGATTCTCCATGGAAGACGTGGAATCTGCATACAGTTCGGAGAGTTTTGTGGTTGCCGCACCCAACTCCTGCGCTACACCAGAGCGCATGTTTTCAAGCTGCCATCTGTTCATTTGTACTGGTCTCCTTCCAAATTCTTAGTGAGAGCGTTTGCGCTCTGTATTAATTCCTCAACCTCCGGGTCAAGGGGTTCGACTTTTTTTATAAATGCGGAATAATCCTTCTGGGAGGATAGATCGACCCCGCACCACATATTTTTCATTTCATGGATTGTGCCTCCAATCTCCTTTACGGAGTTTATAATCCCGTGAAGCTCCGCGAGATAACAATTGCCTTCGTTGGGTTCGACGCCCTTTGTTACACCGGCCGCCGCCTGTGCCGGTACCGCAACAAAACTGATTTCATAGGCCGAAACAGCCTCCTCCAGCTTTATAAAGCATGTCGCGTTGTTGTTATACAACTGGCCGATTCGGTGCTCACATTCGCTCGACCAATACGGCAGCCCACAGATAGAACAGATATTTTTGCGCACTGCACATCCAACGGAAACCTCTTTGCGTATGCCGGTCTCAATTAACTGGATCAATTCTTTGGTGGATTCCAGGCGCGGTATGTAACTGCGAACCTCCAGTCTTGCATATGGTTCACCATAACTGGTTAACTTCCCGGTATCTTTAAAAACTTTGGCGGTATATGTACGGGCACATTGATTTTCCGCGCGCCATCCGTGATTAGAATCAAGAACAGTTTTTCCGACATATAACTGGGCGAGCCCTTGCAGCGTGGCAAGGGTAAACGCTTCTCCTTCTCGATCAATTTCATTGTCGCAAGCGGTGATCTTAAAAGCGAAAATCTCATCCGCAGTCAATTCCCGCAGCGTGTGCAGGTTAATCATGGCCAGTTCATCAGCGTTTAACTCCAGTCCTGATGCTCCGGTGGCGGACTTGGTTCGCAAGAAAACATCATTCATCCATATCACTCCTTTGTGTGTTTGTTTGGTTGACGTTGGTCAAAATTCGTATAGGAATTAAATCCTTGCTAATAAAAAATTCCTTGCCATAGCCACCGGGGATTGGCGGCCGATCCTCCATATCGCGAATTTCATCCAAGCAGAACCAACCGGAGCGGACACCCTTGAAATAGAAATCGCCGCGTGTTTTCATATCCGCCCGGGCAAATCCGTTGAGGGAAAACTTGATTTTCATTCCCGCTGCGCGTTCCTGCTCGGTGAGCAATTTGCGGGAAAATTCCTGTTCGTACATACGGGCCATGGGCAAGATGGTGTCTCGAAGGTAATTGAGGTCGGACTGCTCCGCACTGGAGTAACTGGTTTTTTCCGGCAGAAACTTATCAAGCGGAAGGTTATAGACTCTTGCCACCCGGGCAATGGTGATGTTTTCGACCTCAAACACTTTAGGATCAATAACACTGAGACCTTTGAGTTCCTGTAATTCCTTTCCTGCATCAAGATACAAAACGCCGGATTTTTTAAACCTCTGGACGACTTTACTGTATTCATCCAGTTGGGCCTCGCTTAAATTTCCTTTTGTAAACTTGATTGCATAGTTGAGCCGCAAACCGTTTTGCATTTGATTGATGGAGAATTCCTTGACCTCCCGGTCATAGTCCAGTGTTGAGCGCAATACCTCAATAGGATTAATGGGATTAACTCCATCGGTGCTGATATGATTCACCGCCAATACAAAGGAATGATGAAGGTAGACCAGTTCGCTCCCCAAGTCATCCCGCACTTGGTAATATAATTCGCGGCTTTCACGGTCGATCATAGGGGTGACATTTTCCGTGCGCATCAGCCACAGCGCGTAGATGCTGCCCTTTTGTGTCAATTCCTTGATTGCATAACCTGCGCCGGTGCTATCCCGCAGCACCTCCATACATCTGATGAACTGGAAGGTGCTCATGTTGGGACAAGGACCCCACTCCAACAGATTGGCTACAGTGTGTTCCCCTGGCTGCACGTCAAGGGCTTCGTATTTCAACGCGATTGGCAGCGAAGCAATGGCCCCGGACAGCATGGATATTGCGGAAAAAATGGTTTCGTTACTGGCCAGGGTGTTGTTTTGAAACGTGAAGCCGCCACGCACTAAATTCAACACACCCGTAATCACGGTGTTGGTGACCCAATTACGCAGTCTTGCGAATAGTCCCAAGTGACTCCTCCTTTCTTAAATGTCAGGGGAATAGAATAGATCCCCATCGTCAAATTCGTGTGTAAGCGCCCGCACAAAAGCGTTGATCACGGCGGCGGCCAGGTCAATGCGCTGACTGTCATCTTTGATCTTTTTCTGAAGCTTGATGTTTCCGTTGTTGTCCGCTACCTCCACGGCATTGGAAAAGCACCATATCATTAGCGGGGAGCCATCGTGCACCAGCTTTCCCGTCATGATGTATTCCCTAAAGGTTTTTGTCGGTTCAGATAAGGTAGCAACTCCCTGTCGAATCTCTACACAGGTATATCCCTCATTTTCCAGGCCTTGGGCATAATGCGTAGCCTGGTAGGGGTCGTAGCAAACCTCTTTGATCACCCATTCCTGCTTTTTCTCCTGTTCGTGCATTCTGGAACTGATGAAGTTGTAGTCGGTGACCGCTCCCGGTGTGACCGTGCACCATTTGTCCTTTGCCCACATGCCATAGGATACCCGGTCGGTATGCTCATGGCGGGTGACCGCCTCCTGAGGGATGTACCCATGAGCCGTAAAGGCGAAGCGACCATCTCTCAGAGGAATGACATAGGCGTCGGCGGTGAGGTCGTATTTCTTGGAAAGGTCGATCCCCTGGTATGCCTCCATGCCCCGTGTCAACTTGCGGAATTCTGCCGACTTGATTGCGAGCTTCTTGAACTGCTCCATATGACCGGCCAAATATTTATGCTCAACACCGGACTGCCAGCGGTTGACTCTTTTGATATTCCATTCCAGAATCTTGGAGTAATCACCAGAACTGTAGGCCAGATCATAGGAACTACACACCTCATCATAGAGGTCTTTGGCATACTCGTTGGTCAGATTGCGAAATAAAGGATTTGCCTTCACCCAGCAGCTTTTGTCATGAGGATTGTCGTTATCATCAATCTGCCGGATCATCGCAAAATAATCCTCCGCGATGATTTCACCGCGGAGGATCTTAATAGCCATTTGATCTTCTTTGTAGCAAGGTTTGTTTTCGGCATCTTTACCGGCGGTGGTGATGATAAATTCAAGGCATTGGCGGCGTTTGCCTTTGCCGCTAGCAGTGACATCTTTCACAAACGAGGTCTTATGCTCATGGTATTCGTCGATAATGATAAAACAGGGATTGCCGCCGTCCTTATTGTCAACATCCTTGGATAACCGCAGAATATCGCCGCCACGTTTTTTATGGGAGATGTATGAGTTTTTAATGTTCAGGCGCTTTCGGATCTCCGGGGATTTTCCGGCCATGATTTTTGCGCCTCCCCATACGATCTTGGCCTGTCCTTTGTCTACGGCCCCGCATACAACCTGGGGTTCGTTTTCGTACATTGCAAGCTCCGGATGTCCCGGAGGATATAATGCATCCCCACACATACCATACAGGGCAATGCCGGACATGCCGGTTGATTTTGCGTGTCCACGGGCTACACGATTATATGAAGTCTTGAACCGCCGTTTTCCGCTGTCCTTATGAACCCAGCCAAAAGTACAGCCGTAGTCAAATTTCTGCCAGTCGAGCAGCACAATGGGCTGATCCGCATACACGCCCATCACATGACGGCACTCCAGAAACCAACGAATGATGCGATCTGCCCGGGTTTCATCGAAAACGTAAGGGAAATTCTTTTTCCCAACCCGTTTCAGGTCGTTTAAATGTCTTTCGCAGGCCAGTATCTCCAATTCCCCGCACAATTTCCGCAGTTTACCGTGAACCACATCCCGTGCATATTGCGTTACGGGATGCATGGAATTTTTACTCACCCGGTATCATCGCCGTACAAATCGCTGTTGGGCGCGGGAGGCGGAGCGGGTTCTTGCTTTGGCAGGTTTTTTGTACGGGCCACAGGATTTAGGTAAAGGCGGTCGGATAGCTTAACAATTTCCGTGCGCTTAAGCCTGATTTCGGTATCTAGCGCAAGGAAGTCGCCAACCGCTTTTTTCTGTGCGACTGGATCTTCACTGCGCATA
>Ga0153942_1001176_pt1 | contig 10436 bp, 11 predicted proteins | sample TSNJ026MetaG_FD_104731 | JGI IMG/M metagenome (GOLD analysis project Ga0153942, IMG submission 104731) | Attine ant fungus gardens microbial communities from New Jersey, USA - TSNJ026 MetaG | ecosystem: Host-associated > Fungi > Mycelium > Unclassified | place: USA: New Jersey, Brendan T. Byrne...
ACCGGGGACATAACCACCATCCATGAGCTGGATCTGAAGGACTACATTTTAAAGTACATCACCGACTACTCCGTCACCTGCAGCCTGACCGACGAACCGGCCGTACTCACGGAGCATATTTACCACGATATGGCCGGATTGTCCTTTATTACAAGGGAAAAGCTTTTTGAGCTGGAGGACTTTGAGGAGCTGGACATCAACGCGTGGAACGATGTGGATATGATTGTGGGGGGAAAGCGCGTCAAGACCGGTTACCGCTTTCTAAGTCCCCAGCATGCCAATGATATCCACAGGCGAATGATGCAACCCACCAATACCGTTCTGGATGACGCCATGCCCTATGCGGTTACAGACCTGGGGAAGGGGATCCGCATAGCCTGCCTGAAAACCCCGCTGGTGGACGAGGAGCTGGGCGTGGCCTCCAGCATCCGCATGGTTTCCGGCTCCACCATCACAAGGGAGCGGCTGACGGCAGCCACATTGACCGACAAAATGCTGGACTTTCTTTCCTTATGTATCCGCCACGGCATTTCCGTCTGCTTTTCTGGGGAAACCGGCTCCGGAAAGACCACCGTCGCCGGGTTCCTCCTCTACGATATCGCCAGGGATTTGCGTACCTTCACCATCGAGGAGGGCAGCAGGGAGTGGAACTTTATCCGCAGGGATGAGAACGGGCATGCTACCAACAGCATTGTGCACATGAAAACCCGCCCCAGCGATGATCCCAGGCTGAACATAAACCAGAACAAGGGGCTGCAAATCGCTTTGCGGTTTAACCCCACCATCATTGGCGTGGGTGAAATGCGCAGCGATGAGGCGTATGCGGCGGCGGAGGCCAGCAACACGGGTCATACGGTGGTTTCCACCGTCCATGCCAACTCCGCCTCCGACGCGCCCGATCGGATTGTCGGGCTTTGCAAAAAGGCATATGACTTTTCCGATTCCACCCTTATGCGGCTGGTGTCCAACGCGTTTCCCATCCATGTGTACCAGGAGTTCTTGACCGACGGAATGCGCAGGGTGACCGAAATCATCGAGGTGCTTGGCTTTGAAAACGGCCAGCTGAAATACAACACACTGGTGGAATTTTATGTGGAGGATAACCGGACCAATTTGGTAACCGGGGAGACAAAGGTGATCGGTGATTTTATCTGGCGTAATCCCATCTCCGATAAGCTTCACCAGAGGCTGCTGAAAAAGGGGGCAACCAGGAAGCAGCTGGAGCCGTTCCGGAATGTGGGGGGATAGGGGTACGGTAGAATCAACCAGACCGCCCGGAGGCGGTCTGGTTGATTCTATTATTGGGTTGAGAGGGGATCGGCAGTAGTGATGTGGTTACAGAAGTTTTGGCAAATAAGGCGAACCTAAAGGGTTGTGGTTAATTTGCAAATATCAATTGCCAACAAATGCACCAAACAAACTTATGTTCTTATTTTTGCGATAAAAAAAGGCCTGCACACGATTTGCCACTTGACTGGAATCCGTGTACAGGCCTTATCTTACCATCCAATCCCTCATAGCTTAATTCACCTTATTTGCCGATAGCTCGCGAAGCTGCTGGTCGATAATCTGATTGTCGCTGTTGAACTCGGCCATTACGGGTTTTTCGCTTGAGTTCCAGTTATTGAGCCCGAGCGGTGTTTTGTTTGTTGACATTATTGTTTCCTCCTAAAATTTATGTTTGTTGTTTTTAATAGAGTATTACTTGGTTGAATCTGCTGTGGTTTGATACGTTGCAGGTTATCCTCCTCCTGTCTGCCGGTTGCTTCCGGTCATTGATTATATCCTCTCTGCGCCGGTGACCATCCCCTTTATGTTAAGATTTGAAGCAATTATTGTTTGCCTCTGATTTCATTATAGCTTCGATTCCTAGGCTTGTCAATACTTTTCAGAAAATTTGTTCCAAATATTTTTTTCCTGAAATGTGTGCATTGCCGAAAAGCGCTTTAAAAAGGCGTTTTTCATGTATTTTCAATCCCACATCTTCCGTTTGTTCAAAATTCTTGTCCGGATTCCCATGAGGCGATAAACATGCCTTTCATTCCACAATGTTTACAGAAGAAAAAAGGCTTTTTATCTAACCCCGCGATGTGAGCGAGCCATTGGGGAATAAATCGCGCTGTTTCCCGGGCAGCTCCCTCCCACGGTCAATAGTCGAAAGGTTACTCAAGAATAAAAAAGTGGTTTTGTAACCTGTTATGCCCGGCCAGGCGCATTGATGTGACGTTTCAATCCTGAAAAATTGCGCACTGCCCCCTTGGTTACACGTTACTCTTGTTTTGAACAATACTGTAAGTATGGCTTATTCTTTTTTATTCTCCTGTATAAACTTATGGGTCTGGTACTTGTTTTGTCAGGATTAGAGTAGCCTTGTAAAATGGAAAATGCCGTCTGGCCCCTATCTGCAATCAAAATGGCGAAACAACATATTACTGTCTTGACAAACAGGCATATTTTTAGTATTCTGGAGTTGTTGTTAACGACTTTGTTATTCTTATGAGGAAACACGCTTACGGGGCGTGTTTTTTCTTTGCCCGCTTTGGGGTTTTCGGTGATATTCTTAAATATTGCGATACGGTATTGGTTGTGACCAAAAGCATTGTTTTTCTTGATGTGGGTTCGCTTATGGATTAGCCCCAGCGATACCAGCGCTTTTATTTGTGTGACAACCGTCTGAATGGTACAGCCTACGGCCTTTTTGATTCCTGACAGGCTGGGAAATGCCCGGTTATGCTTGTCCGCGCATTTTAAGAGGTAGCAGTAGAGTTTAAACCCGGAGGCTTTTACGGGCAGCGACAGAGCCCACAACGGTAGCTTGGTAAAGCGCCCGGAAAGAGGGCAAAGAAGATATCCATTCGCAAGCCTGTGGCCCTGCCATCTCCGGTCAACAACCTTGACTAGCCCCTTTTTCCGCAATTCTCCTACTCCCCTGGACACGCTGCTTTCTGATAGCCCGGCAGCAGCCGCGATTTTCCGGTTGCATACATTGGCGTATCCTGTGGACGTGTTGGCAAACTTAAGCAATGCGCAGTATACTTGAAACGCGTTGAATTTAAGATCATAATCCCAAAGGCTGTGATATATTTTTACAAATTCCATAATCCTTCTCCTCTGCCATTATATTAGAAAGGGAGCGCAGCTCCATGGCCGCGCTCCCTTATCACATGTAATCCGTTGTTCCGCCAAGCCGCCGGGTGGCAGCTGCGTAATGCGGTTACATTTTTATTCTTTTGTACGCAACTTGTTCCCGAAGCCGGGAGGCAATGTGCCATAAACCGGGGTTATTAGGCGGATCAAATTGGTTCTTGTGGACGGATAGCATTTCCGGTGCTATTGGGATTTGTCAAGTCATACGGTAGAATAGTGCCTGAAAAATTTATAAGCATTTTTTCCGGCTGATGATATGCTTCCAGGATAATAAGGACAGATGTATCCCGATCAATGCCATATCCCGAATAAATTCTATCTTGACCCTTTTGAAATTCATCAATGGATATTCTGCTATTGCTATTATTTTTAATGTAAATATAGTTAAGGGAGTTTGGATCCGCCGGTTCTCTGGGCGTTGTGTAAGGAATCACCTTCCATTGGAAAGCATAGTCTGTCCTATTATCAATCAGATTTGGCGTATTTAATTGAAAAATATTTTCTGCCGCAAGATTAGTATATTCCTGGATTCTTTCCCTATGTAAAGCGTGGCTGCCGGGGCGAAGCGGACACACTTCAATGTTCCATATGAGAGGACGATTGATTCGCTCCAATTTTTTCGAGGTGCGGTGATTCCGAACAAGCGCAAAAATGGAGCACACCAAGCTTAACCCACTGATAATCTCCAGAATCATAGCCGGGTAAACACGTCCTTTCTGCCCCGAAATGGTTTTGTAATGATTTTGCTATCTGGAGCCCGGTCTTCATATTTGGCAAAAAGAAGGGTATGGATCAGCCTCGCCTTATCAAACCAAGTGTCCTGATACTGAGTCCTGGAATATACAATGAGGTTTCCAATGTGATTTTCAAAGAAGTACGGTTCAGAAAAGAGAAGATAATGAAGATGCTGGATTGTAGAATAAACGCTCCCGGGGGATGCTAAAACCAATACATCAAATTGCTTTCCTCTCACCAGAACATAGCCGCCCTTAGTCAAATCATAAATACTGTACTTCCCGTTGTAACGATGGGTTGTTGTCAGAAAATCATGATAAGCAAGGTAATCCTGGGAACGGCTGCCGTAATAACAGAAAAATTCTTCTGTTTTGCAATAACGCAGTGCTGCGCCGAGGGAATCAAAGCGGTTGAGTTGTGGATTTATAAAGGTTAGCGTACGCCTTACATGATTGGCCGAAACAGCATCGCTTAACAGTATTTCGGGATTCTTCTCCGCCCGTGATTCAAAAACGCTGCCCAAATGGCTTTCAGTCACATTGCCGTTTTGGTCAAAATGAATCTCAATCCCGCTTTGCCACTTCCATTTCTCTGCTGTTTCTTCTGATATCCCCAATACCGTCAATAGCCGAGCCGTGCTGCCGGGGCCGACGCCTCCGTATCCGCAATTTATTGAATAAATCCCCAGCACAGTTCCGTCCCATGATTCCAATATGCCATAGGGTGAATGCTCCAGTGTATAAGGATAGTCTAACAGCCAAAAATTCACCATATCAAAGTAGGTATAAAAGCGTTTGAAGGGTTTATGCTTTTCCAGCGCTGAAAGTAGCACATCTTTATGGTTACCGTCAATCCATTCTATGTTCTTCACTCTCCCTTCGTTTATCCATATGCATAGCGAACCAAAACTCGCTTTTTTCCTTAAGCTGGCAAATGACTTTTCTTTGATAAATAATGAATCCTGCCAGAATCAGTGAAAATGAGATTGCCACTGCAACGAATATATGCATATCCGACACCTCCTATTATATCGTTTTTTGATCGCGCGTCAACTGCTGTAAGGTATACACAAGGCTTGTAATACTACTTGTTCCCGAAACCGGGGGCAATGTGCCAATCCTGATAGACGTTGCCGTCGATGGTGATGTCGCTGGCCGTCAGGACATAATAGAGTTGGCCAGCTGGCGTCCATGCGTCCAGCACTGTAAAGGTGACCGGGAACACGGTGTCATCCGGGTACCAGATGGGCGTGAAATGTACCGGATTCTCAAACTGGCTGTATACATTGGACTTAAAATTCCATGTCTTGTTATAACCCACACTGCCTCCTTCCGGAACCAGGAGGCGGTTGTAGGTATCAAAATCAAACTCCGGGAACACGGTAATGATGTGTTGAACCTCGCTGGTATTATCGCTGCCGCCGTTGGTGTTCATGTTGACCTGCACCTCGGCATTGATGCCGTAGCCGCTTTTGATGGTGTTGCCGTTGGCGGTGGGGACACGCTCATCGGGCTGGGTTTGTACGTTGACGGCCAGGCTGGCCTGGTAGCTCCGCCAGAAGAAATCCCACCAGCCGTGATCCTCCCACCAGCCGTGATCGGTGCTGCAATCATCATCATCGCAATAATCGCTGATCCACACCCAATAGGGATGCCACTGCGCCCACCACTCTCCCCAGTTCAGGGAGGAGACGCTTTCATTATTGGGGTGAGGCTTGAGGGAAAACCCATCGTTTCGGTCGCGCCCCTCGGGATTCGGGGGAGTGTCCTCCTCCAGCTTGGTGATCTTGCAGGTGATGATAGCCTTGCTTACATTGCCCTTATTGATGTCCACCGGGATGGTAACCACTGTGTTTTCATCAGGTGTGCGCCACTTCACCCAAACAAGCTGGCTTTCCCCTGAAGGAATGACATACTCCTTGGTGATGGATCCGCCGGGCAGATTGAATCTTGCGCGCCCGGGGCCGTCCGGGTTGATCTCGCTGGCGGTGCTCACGGTGATCGCGGTCACCACGTCGGTGTCGGCGCGGTATTTGTAATCGTAGGTTTCCGTCACCGGCGGCGGAGTTAACGCTTCGTCCCCGAAGTTTACTGTGCCGACGCCAAGGTATTTGATGATGTTGTCATCGCTGATAATGCCGCCGCCACCGCCCCACGCGGGGATCCCCAGTTCGCTGACCTCCAGGAACATGGAGAGGGGCTGGTTTTGGTGGGTTAGGTTGCCCATTGCTTTGCGTAGGTTGCCATTTTCAATACGGTCATATAAGGCGGCTTCTGTGGCGGTCATGGCGTAGTCAACGCCGTTGTATTTGAAGTAGGCGATAGGCTCAATTAAGATTGTGAACTTGTCGGAGATTAGATTGTCATAGGTAATCGAAGCATCTTTTGCTATAGCCCGAATCCGACCTTCATCTGTAAAATACGCCTTGACTGCGGCTATATTACTGCTTGCGTTAGAACTAATTATTTGTGGCAATGGTACATCTGGAATTTTCTTGTCATAGTCGCTTGAATTTGGCGCTAGATTGGCTCCGCTCAAATATTGAAGCTTATTTTTGCGAGCAAAAGATATTATTTTGGAGGGTAAAGATATATTGGTTCTGTCAAAAGAATTACCAACCGCCTTTCGCGTTTTCTTTTCTATAACTGTTATTCTTACACCATCGTGTCCAGGACTCCAATAACTTTCACCTGTTCCGCTCCCCATACCGCCACCACTACCATCCATGTTTCCATCAGCGGCTAGGACATCCAGCGGTTCGGACAAGAGAAACGCCACGCATAGTAGCGTGGCGAATAATCGTCTAATCATTAAATTATAATCCTTTCCTACAGAAAAAGCGGACATGCAATGCACATCCGCTTGTAATATTTAGTAGCCTACTGTGTTACCTGTTGTCGGGGCATGTTCATATTCCGTTGTTCCGCCATTGCCATCCTTAACCCATCCAAAACCCGAAACATAGGTATAGGATTGACCGTTAATAGTCTTTGTATCGCCATTATTCGGGGTGCTGCTGCCGGTCGAGCTGCCGTCTGAAGGAGTTGAACCCGTACCACTGCCCTGACCACCACCAGAAGGGGTAGAGCTTGTGCCGCCTTGGCCGCCGCCAGAGGGAGTGGAGCCACCACCATTTACATATTCCGGTGTACTCTCAGGGTTGGAGAGGTCTGTACCCGGTGCGAGTTCTTTTTGCGCTTCCCAATTGGGTGTCTGAACGATGTTGCCATCCTCATCCACGCTTTCAGTAAGATCCGGTGGCGGTACGGTGTCCGAAGGGCTGCCGGTCGCGGAATCCTTTATGACATCCGGGGAGCTGGCAACGATGGGAGGTACATCATACACGGATTGCTCTGCCTCCACCGGGGTTAAGTCAAAGCCGCCAGCATCTCCCTCCGCCGCAAGCGCTTCCGTGCCCGGGGCGTTCCTGTATTGGAAGAACATGACTACCGCAAAGGAAAGAATCGCAACGCTTAATATGGAAAGCCCTAGATTCCTCGCTATTTTCTTATCCATGAAAAAGCTCCTTTCTCATAGCTTTTACAAAATCATTTAATGTTTTACTCCAATATTCACCTGTCTTTATTATAGCATATTTTTGCTGAACGTCAATGGATTTTCCGCATTATAATAAGGAAAAATGAGATTTTACAATGGTTGAAACCTGTTGAAATGTTGAAAGAATTACATGCCCAGATTAAGATCGTCCTCATTCTCGGTATGGATTTGCTGTTGGCTCCAGCTTCGTTGATTTACCAGGGTATTGTACCGTTCCCGCAGATGAAGAAGCTGTTGCTTGAGCTGTATGTTTTCTGAATGTACCAATATCCACTGGTCTTTGAAATGTTGCATGTTCTCTATGCTACGGGCTAATTCCTTGTCGTTGTCTTTCAGGGCTTCCATTTGCAGTCGTTTTTCTGTGGTATCCCGCACCTGATCCTCCCGAACCATAGCCAGGGTGGTTTCTACCTTCTGGATATCCCTGGTACCTAACTGGATGTCCGACTGTATATCAGTGTGTTCCTGTTTCCGGTCTTGATGCTCCTTATCCAGTCGTAAAGTGTCAAGCCTGTTCATTACTCTTTTCGCCATAAAAATTTCTGTAATAAAAGCCGCCAGAAGTACCCCGCCTGTAGTGATAACCGCAATAACTATTGAATCCATAATAATCTGCCGCCAATCCATAATTTTACTCCTATTTCTAGCAAATATTCGAGCAATCGTCCAGTTATTAAGACATATCCCTGTTTCTTCACAATAGCGGCTTTTCCTCTGTTAAAATAACGGCGTGTAATAGCTGATCAAGCTGATGGGCTTCTTGACATGGAGCAGCGCCCCGAGGTAGTACAGGGGAACCTCCGCCACCACCGTGGTTTTAAAGGTGAGGGTTACACTGTTCCCTTCCGCCCCCACCTCCACATTGCTGCAATGGATCTGAATATCCGATATGGCATATTTCAGCGCCCCTTCCTGGTATTTGTACAGCCCGTTACCTTTCCGCTCCAGCTGAAGCATATCCTCCAGCCTGGTTGTGATCTCCGAGGTGGATACCATTACGTTCCAAATTCCGCTGCCAGCATAGAGGTGTGCGGAGGAGTTGCCCTCCCGGACGCCGTTGTAAGCGTTGTAGGCATTGCTGGTTGCCGTTTGCAGGATAGCCTGCTGAGTGTAATCCGCGATGCCGCTCACCATGGAATACAGGTAAATAAAGTTGCTGAGCAAGATTAAAAAAATCATGCTCAGCATAACGGCCACAACAGGGGTAAACATGCCCTGCCCATCCTTTTCCTTGAGCTTGTCCCAGGCTTTTCTAAGTATCGCCTTCAATAGACCTCACTTCCTTGACTTTTTTTGTTATTTGATGGTTCAATCCTGTTATATAGAGCGGCTACAGTATCAACCAGGCTCAACAAAAGCTGCACATACTCCCTGTCAAACTGTGTTCCCGCGTTTTGTTGCATATAATCGCACACATCTTTTAACTGCCATGGGTTTTTGTAGGCCCGCTTTGATAATAACGCATCGAAAACGTCCACAACAGCAACCAGCCGTGCATAAGGATGAATCTCGTTCGCGCCAAGGCCATAAGGATAACCCTTACCGTCAGGGCGTTCATGGTGAAGCGCGGCCATAGTGTTCGCAGCCGTGAGTATCCGTAAGGCGTCGCTGATTCGCTGTGCTCCAAGTACGGCATGCGTTTTAACGATCTCATATTCCTCCGGCGTGAGTGCGCCGTTTTTTTGTAGTATGCTCTCGGGCACATAGCTCTTCCCTACGTCATGAAAGGCTGCCGCCTGTTCAATAATGTCGGCTTCCCAGGACGAAAAGCCTGCGCGTTTTGCCAGCATTCCGCTGATCTGCGAAACCTTCCGGCTATGCTCGTAATGTGTTAATATCACAAGGTTCTGTAAATTCATACCCTGCCTCCATATGTAAATAGTTTTTTTGCCATTGGCCGGGGGATAAACGATCACCCGCAGACCTTCGCCCACGCCCTTACTATTGCGATAGGTAATCCTTTGAAGTCATCTTTGGATTTTCCCCCGCACCGCACCGTGCATGAGAGTTTCCCCTCACACGGCGCTCCAGACGTTTCAGGGCGTTACCCCATCATTCCATCCGTAGGAATATCAGTTCTGCAAAGCCTTTATTCACCTGTCTTTCCATGCTTTGCGCCTAACCTTTTCAGTTAGGAACGTGTCGCACTCCAATACACCTCACTCCTCCCGGTGGCCACCGCCTTAACCGTCACAGGGATCACCTGTATGCTGCCGATCCCGAATTTCTCCGGCACGGAAACAGTAACGGTAAAGGGCTCCTCTAACGATAGTTTTCCGCTGCGGTCAAAATCCACCTGGGCATTGTGATACCCGGACGCTGATTTCAGCCTTTCAAACTCCGCATAGGTGCCGCCGTCGATTGTCCCCTTGATCTCTACATAACGGGCAAGCTCATGGGCCATGACGTTCACCAGGTTATGCTTGGCGTATACATTCAAAAAAGAAACCGAGGTGGTCAGGAGCATCATCACTACAAGAAACAGAATTGTCAGCTCTATGCATGTCCCGGCGCCGTCCTTGTTCCCCAGGAGTGCTTTTACCTTTTTCAGTGTCCTCATTTCATCCCCCCTCTCAAAACAATCCGGAGCTTGCGTCCATCAGATAGCTTCCAATGGCGACAAAGAACATGGCCATCATAGCCACCAGAAGCATCACATTGTTGATGGTAAGCTTTCCGGGACGCTTCAGCAGCTCCTTTCTGGTTAGTTCCTTTTGCATGTTGTTAAAATCCTTTGTGATGATCTGGAAGTAGCTGGCCTGGTCATCTCCCCGCAGCAGGCCGATCAGGCCCTGGGCGAGCTGGGTAAACGCGCCGCTGTTGATGCGCACCGCAAGGTTTTTAATCGCCTGCTCATGGTTGCCGGTGCGCATATCGTTTAACGTCCATTCTATCTCTGTCCGCAGGGAAGCGCCGCATATTTTCTTGTAGCTTTCCAGGATATCAACCACATTCCGGGTATGCTGCAAGCTCTGGAGCACGGTTCCGGAGAATTG
>Ga0153942_1001180_pt1 | contig 10412 bp, 8 predicted proteins | sample TSNJ026MetaG_FD_104731 | JGI IMG/M metagenome (GOLD analysis project Ga0153942, IMG submission 104731) | Attine ant fungus gardens microbial communities from New Jersey, USA - TSNJ026 MetaG | ecosystem: Host-associated > Fungi > Mycelium > Unclassified | place: USA: New Jersey, Brendan T. Byrne...
GGATTATACTTTTGGGTATTCCGAAGAAGAATTAGAAGACGCTTTATAAAAATTACCTGTGCAACTCAAAAACGGATGCTATCGAAGCACCCGTTTTTATTGCTGATTTGCTTATGTCTTTATCTCCGTTCCATCCTTAAAAGTAAAACTTGGCAACCGAAGGCGGACATTTTTATTCGGTATCCACACCCATCAAGTCGCGTAGCTTTTCGAGTACCTTTTTCTTGCGTTTGCCGATTGCTTGGTGAGAGATGCCGACTTCTGCGGCGTAATTCCACTCGGTGCGGTCGTGATAAAATAGAGCATCGATAAGTGACCGCTCGTCCGGCTCTAAATCGTCAAGAGCTGCGACAAGCTGTTCGAGTAGCAGTTTGTCCGCAACCAGTTCAGCCATGTCGATAGAATCGGCAATGTCAAAGCCATCATCAGAGAACTTATCTAATGATAGGTCACCGCCATCGCGGAGTTTGGGGCAGGTTTTACAGTCCCTGGTGCAACGGAAGCCGTTCTCGTCACGGCAACGTTTGGCTCGTTCTTTTCTCTTGTGTTCTGCCCAGAGTGGGCGCTTGTAGGCACGGTAGACATCTTCAGTGACGGGAATTTGCTCTCCGTCGATTTCGATGTACCATTGTTTTTCCATGTTTGACTCCTTTGGTTTTCAGAAATTTCCTGAATCCGCCGGAGTCGCTGAATCCGCCTACAGACAGAAAAAGACGACATCGTGAACGCCCTTTCGGGTCGTCCGCGCTGTCGTCTATGCAATCTGGCGGATTCAAGATTAATGCTTAGGGGTTATTGGTTACACAAATGCGGCTACTGTCGGCAGGGGGACGTATACTTCCTCTGCCGTGCCAATGGCTGGAACAAATCGGATTTTAAGTCCGTCTTTGGGAATCTCAATCATCGTGGTTTTCTTGCCGTCACGGATGTGCAGGGTTCTTGTCTGCACATCAACTGTTCCGACGAGTTTCCCGTTTTGGGTTCTGACCTCGCTCATGGCTCTGACCTCCTTTCTTGCAAAATCACGGTTTGTATGACCGCCTAATACAATTTTACTTATTAGGTCTGTTCAGTTCCTTTCATGGTGTGTGAGGTTGGACAGCAGTAAAATAGCCGTTTTTCGATGTTTTGCATTATCACGGTTTTCATTGGAACGCAAAAAAGCGGGGTTGCCGGAATTACCGACAAAGCCCCGCCGAAAACTCCTCACACGGCGTGTGAGAAATTTTGAAAAATATTTTTTTGCCCTCAATTTGGCTTCCCGCCAATGAAAACAGAGGTTGCATTGAAAATGCACCGTAAAAAGAGATTATAATTGTAATTGGTTTATGTTATACTATTAATTGAGTAATTATGATTGGCTAAGGAGGAGTCTCAATGCCGGAAAATAAACCGATAGAACCGATGGAGCATCATAATATAGGTGATTTCTTGAAAGGACAGTCTTCCAAGATACTTACCTCAATATCGGACGATGACAAAACAGCGTTTGTCCTCAAAAACGGCAAACCTATAGTGGTTGTTATGTCTAATGAACGATATGCGAGGCTTTTGAAAGCCGGGATTGATATCAATGATTATTGATTTGGAGGCCTATAACATGGCAAAAGCACGAATTACCGAAGTTATGATGGATGACACCAGCATAAACGTCAGCAAGGAAGTTGACCTTGTCTTCTCAATCGCCAACAGTTTGAGAGGCGCTTATAAATCAGACAAATACAAGGACGTTATTATCCCTATGATAATCATACGTCGCTTTGAATGCGCTCTCGCAAAAAGGAAAGATGCCGTTATTGCCGCCTTTGAACGTAAACGCGATACCCCACCGCAAATACTGGAGAGCATCTCCGGCTACAAGTTTTATAACACGAGTCGCTATACCCTTGCCGAACTCTTGAACGATGCCGATAATATCGTCTCAAATTTCAAGAGTTACATAGAGGGCTTTTCATCAAATGTCCAGAGCATTATCCGCAATCTTGATTTTGAGAAACAAATCGACTTTATGGATAAGAACAACAGGCTTTTAGGTGTTGTCCGCAAGTTTTCCGAACTCGACCTAAACCCCAGCACCATAGATGGAATAAAAGCAGGATATATGTTCGAGGAGATTATTCGTAAATTTTCTGAGAATGCCGAAGCGGGCGACCACTATACCCCACGCGAGGTTATACGGCTACTCGTTAACATCATACTTGCGGAAGGTTGTGACGACCTTTATACCGAAGGACGCGAAGTCACCATATTGGATATGGCCTGCGGCTCCGGCGGTATGCTTTCGACGACATATGACTTTATTACGCGCATGAACCCCGACGCCAACGTGCGTCTTTTCGGGCAAGAAATAAATCCTGAATCCTACGCTATTTGTCTTGCTGATATGCTTATCAAGGGTGAAAACGCCGATAACATACGTTTGCAAGACACAATGAAAGCGGATTGCTTTGAAGACCAGTCAATGAGAATCGTAATCACCAATCCACCCTTTGGACAGGCTTGGGGCGGGAAGGATGCCGGCGATGGCGTTGAATCTGCCGTGAAAAAAGAACATAAAAAAGCTGAAAACAACGAGCATAGTCGTTTTCCGTGGGGATTACCGTCCTCCGGCGATATGCAATTGTTGTTCATGCAACACGCCATCAGCAAAATGAGCAAGGAAGGTCGTGCCGCTATAATTTCTAACGGCTCTCCGTTATTTAGCGGCGGAACCACAAGCGGCGAGAGCCAGATTCGGCGATATATGTTAGAAAATGATTTGATAGAGGCAATTATCGCTTTGCCGACCGACCTTTTCTATAACACGAGCATTGGTATCTACGCTTTTATTCTCTCAAATAATAAGCGCGCAGAGCGTAGAGGTAAAATTCAATTTATAAACGCCGTGGATATGTGGAAACCTCTCCGCAAATCCCTCGGCAAAAAACGCAAAGAAATCTCACGCGAAGATATGCGCTGTATTACGGAGATTTATTCAGAATTTGAACCGGGGCCGTTTTGCAAAATCTTTGATAACGAAGAATTTATGTACAAAGAGTATGCCGTCTATCAGCCGCTTCAGCGGAGGGGGGCGATATCTGCTTCCACCGTTTCCGCCCTAAAATCAAGCGTGACGTTTACAGCTAATGCCCATATTTTCAATGAAGCGGACTACGAGACGTTGCTTGAAACTGACCCGCGCGAGGGTGATGATGAGAAAAAATTCCAAAAACTTCTAAAGGGTAAAAAATTCACGGAAGAAGTTATTGCCACACTTGAGGAGCATACAGATGAAACCGAGTATGACGACTTTGGCGAGTTCGTTCAGAAACTCAAAGAAATCATAGGTGATATTGAGGGTATTACCCCAAGTCGTTTGAACAGCATTGCGATGGAAATGTCTGTGATAGATAAGGCCGCCGTGGTGCAGAAAGACAGAAAGGGTAATATCATAACCGACCCGACAACCAAGGATACCGAAATTATCGGCTTGCGTATTGATGTCGAAGAATACTTCAAACGTGAGGTTTATCCGCACGTTCCTGATGCCGTCTATGCATACGAGTATGATGGAAACAAGAAAGTCAGTAGCACCAACAAAGAAAAACTGGGCGCAGAGTTCCCGTTCACACGCTATTTCTATGAATACATTGCTCCAGAAAAAGCCGATGACCTGCTTGCAAAATTCTCTGAGATTGAAAGAGGGCTTTCTGAAAAGGTAGCGACTCTCCTTGGAGGTACGCAATGATGGATATGTTGAAACCGAGTGGTGTTGAGGGCTTTGGCGAAATCCCTGTTGATTGGGAAGTCAATAAAATGGCGTTTACCTTTTCCTTTGGTAAAGGTCTGAGCATAACAAAAGAGGATTTACAAGATGAAGGAATCCCAAGCATCACATATGGCGATATCCACTCGCGTTTTGGGTTTCAAATAAATCCAGAAGTGGATGAAGTCAGATGTGTTGACCCTCGCTATATGAAATCCGCTCGAAATTCCTTGCTTCAATACGGAGATTTCATATTCGCAGATACTTCCGAAGACATCGCCGGTTCGGGAAATTTTACGCACTTTAATAGCCACGCACCTGCTTTTGCAGGATATCACACGATAACAGCAAGGGCAAAACGCGATGTAGATGTCCGTTTTATAGCCTATCTTTTTGACTCTGAGCCATTTAGGAACCAAATTCGAAATAGCGTGTCAGGAGTCAAGGTCTTTAGTATAACGCAGATCATTTTGAAAAGCGCAAAACTATTGCTGCCACCCCTGCCGGAACAACGCGCTATATCTGCTCTCCTTGATAATTGTTGCGGTCAAGTCGATGGCATCATCGCCGACTTGGAGCATCAGGTGGAGATTCTTCGGAAATACAAAAAAGCCCTCATCACCGAAACGGTCACAAAAGGCTTGGATACGAATGTGTCGATGAAAGACAGCGGAGTTGAGTGGATTGGTGAAATCCCTATGCATTGGGATACAAAGCGATTAAAGTACGGGTTATCTGAGCCGCTCCAATATGGCGCTAATGAAAGCGGAGATGAATTTGATGAGCGCTATCCTCGCTACATCCGTATTACTGATATAACGATGGACAATGCCCTTAAGGACGAAGGAAAATTATCGCTGTTTCCAACAGTAGCCAAGCCATATCTTTTGAAGGATGGAGATGTTTTATTTGCTCGAAGCGGTGCTACGGTCGGAAAATCGTTTTATTACGACGAAAGTTACGGAATAGCTGCGTTTGCAGGTTATCTAATCAAGGCTCGCACGAATCGTAGAATACTGATGCCGAGATATTTGTACTACATAACGCTCGGTAGTGGATATGAAACATGGAAAGACCAAGTGTTTTCGCAAGCTACGATTCAAAATATTGGCGCTGACAAATATTCGCAATTATTAATTACCGTCCCACCTACAACTGAGCAGGCGTCTATAGCGACCTATCTCGACAGCAACTGCGCCGAAATAGATACGCTTGTTGCTGAAAAAATGTGTTCAATCGAAACAATGCGGCAGTACAAACGGTCGCTTATATATGAATACGTTACGGGCAAAAAGAGAATTGCCCATTGAATAGAGGAGGAGAAACCCATGCCGATAAGAGCCAACCAGCTAACCGAAAAAGCGGACTATCAGCACTTGATATTAGAGGAACTGCGTGACCGCAACGGGTACGTTATCCGCAACGCGCAAACTGACTGGAGCGCGGAATACGCTATGGATACGGGTATGCTGTTCAAATTCCTGAATGATACTCAGCCGGAGCAGATGGACAGGCTACAAAAATTCTACGGAGATAAGACTGAGAAGACGGTGGTCAATTTCATTAACAATGAAATTACCAAGTCAAGTCGTTCGCTTGTTGACGTTTTAAAGAACGGCGTAGAATTCGGTAATGGCGTCACAGTTCAACTTATGTATCGCCGCCCTGCCACGGCATATAACGAAAATCAAAATAGGCTTTACAGCTTGAATATACTCTCTGTGATGGAAGAGGTCTACCACAAAGAGGGTGAGCGTATAGACCTTGTGCTATTCCTAAATGGTCTGGCTATTTTCACTGTTGAATTGAAATGCAACACAACTGGTCAAACATACGAAAAAGCAATCAAGCAGTACAAACAGGAGCGCACAGACAGCCGCACTTTCCGATTCAAGAGCGGAGTGTTCACTGCTTTCGCTATGGACTTGAATGAAGTATATTTTTGTACCCGTTTGAAAGGTGCAGATTCATTCTTCATGCCGTTTAACATCGGAGAGCAGAAGGCGGCGGACAAGCCTTATTCCGTAAGCAAAGGCAACCCACATAACGAGGACGGCATCAACGCGTCCTATATGTGGGAAAAAATCTGGACAAAAGAGAAAATCATAATGCTCATCGAGAGGTTTATATTCATAGAGAAAAAGTCAGAAAAAAACGCAGATAGTGGAAAAGTCACCACGAAAGAGACGTTGATTTTCCCACGCTATCATCAGCTTCGAGCAATTGAACGGCTGACCGATGATATTCGCAGAAATCGAACGAGCCAGAATTACTTGATTGAGCATTCAGCGGGTAGCGGTAAGACGAATACCATTGCTTGGCTTGCGCATATTCTCGCATCTATTCACGATGCCGAGGATAAAAACATTTTCAATAATATCATTATCATCACTGACCGCATTATAGTTGACCGTCAATTACAAGATGCGGTTAAAGGCATCGACCACAAGAGCGGGCAGCTTAAGGTTATGGACGACAAGTGCGATTCAGCCGACCTTGCCGCCGCGCTTCGTGGAAATACAAAAATAATCGTTACCACGATTCATAAGTTCTTCTACATAATGGAGAACAAGCTATTGACCGCGCTCAAGGATAAAACCTTCGCTGTGTTAATTGACGAAGCACACTCATCTACCGAAGGCGACCTCATGAGGGCTGTTACGACTACATTTGCTGGCGGCGAAAACGGCAGAGTTGTGAATGACGGAAAAGATGATGCCGAAAACGGTGAGAACGGCGAAGAAATTACTACTGAGGATAGAATAGTTGAAGAGGTCAGGAAGAGCGGCAAACAACCGAATGTTACCATGATTGCATTTACCGCCACGCCGAAGCCCGGTACATTACAGTTGTTTGGAACAATAAATGACGAAGGCAAGAAGGTATCATTCGACCTTTACTGTATGCGGCAGGCTATTGAGGAAGGGTACATCCTTAATGTGCTGGATAATTATGTAACATGGAAAACTTACTTCACGATTAACAAGGCGATTGAGGACGACCCCGAATTTCAATCTATCACAGCCAAGCGGAAGATCGCCAGATTTATCGACCTGCATGATACGAACATTTCCCAGAAGGTCGAAATAATCATCGAGCATTTCCGTCAGAATATCGCAAGAAGTCTCGATTGGAAAGCTAAAGCTATGGTGGTGACGTCATCCCGACCTGCCGCAGTAAAATATATGAAGGAGTTCGAGCGATACATCGAATTACACGGATACTCGAATATTAAGGCACTGGTGGCTTTTTCCGGAAAGGTAAACTTAAGCGGTGAAACATACACCGAAGAGGGAATGAACGGCTTTAGCCAAGAAGCCCTCCGTGGCGAGTTTGACAAGAGTCTTTATCAGGTATTGCTTGTCGCCAATAAGTACCAGACGGGTTTTGACCAGCCAAAGTTGGTAGCAATATATGTGGACAAGAAACTGCGGGGAGTGTCGGCGGTTCAAACGCTCTCACGGTTGAATCGGATTTGTCCGCCTTACGATAAGCGCACCTTTGTTCTGGATTTCAAAAATGAGGCAAAGGACATTATATCTGCGTTTGCTCCGTTTTATGAGGAAACAGAGTTGTTTGAAACAATATCGCCGTCTGACATCCGCAAGTTGGAAGAGGAAATCGAGATGTACGATATTCTCACCGATGAGGATATCGTTGAGTTTAACGACTTATTGTATCTGCCGAAACGAACATCAAAGCAAAAACAGCGTATGTGGGCGCTGTTAGACAAGGCAGCACGAGAGGTCTATAAAAAACCTGTAGATGAGCAATTTGCTGTCCGTACAACAATAAGGCGATTCCTCAAGGCTTATTGTTTTCTAATTCAAGCTACCTGTTATGAGAATGTAGACCTCCATAAAAGATATAACTATCTGCTCTATCTGGTTAAGGAACTCGATATCCGAGGCGGGAACGACTTTGATATCGCAGACAAAATTACCGTCAGCGACTTCGAGCAGCAGCAGACCTCGGAGACCACCAACCCGGAAATAGAATCGAAGCCGGAGTTGAAAATGAAAACTCCGAGACCGGCTACGCCGGAGGTCGAGCAGTTAAAAATGCTCTCCATAATCATAGATGAAATAAACGCCATTTCCGGTAATAAGAGTGATCCGACCGTCGTATCTAAGTCAGCACTGCAAATTCGGGAACTGCTCCTGCAGGATGAAAGATTAAAGGCAAGCGCACGAAGCAATCCGCTTTCCGACTTTAGATTCACATTTAAGGACAGCGTAAATGACGCCCTTGTTGCCGGGTATGAGCAGAATGTGGATTTTTACACGTTCCTTTTAGGAAATGCGGAATACCGTGAAAAATTGACGCAAGTGTTCATGGAAGAAGTTTATAGAACATTGCGTGATAACAAGTAACTTTTTTACCTTTGACTTAGGGCTGCACGAAGCCGCCCTATCTCTCGTGGTGACAATTAGCCAAGGAGTGCGGGTGGATGGAGTATAAGTACAATGCGTCGTTTGTTCCAGTAAATGTCTACAGGGACAACTACGATGAGGTAGCTGAAGACTTCCTCAAACATTACGAATATGAAAAAGCATTGACGACGCCCATGCCGGTGCCGATTTTTGAGATTGCCCGAAAACGCATGGGACTTGAGGTTTTTACGACACAACAGCTTTCTCAAAGCCATGATGTTTTAGGGACTATAGCGTTTGAAACAGGTGCCGTCGATGTTTATGACCCCGGCACTAAGAGTGTCATATCGTTCGGCGTGAAGCGCGGTACGGTATTAATTGATTGCAATATCAACCATGAGGGGCGAGAAAATAATACAATGGCACATGAATGTGTCCATTGGCATATTCATCGGTATTATTTCAACTATCTCTTGAAAAAAGCGATCGATTCGGACATTGCGTTTCGTTGCCCTGTAAAGAGTATCAAAGATACTGATAACTCATTACGAGATGAAGAGCGAATGGAGAAGCAAGCGCGAGGCATCGCTCCACGGATACTTATGCCCAAGGAAGCAACAAAAATCAAGATTCGTGAATTGCTCACCGCCAACAACTATTCAACGGATATGCCTGACCGTATCGCTGTCCTTACACAAGTCGTTGATGAGCTGGCTGAGTTTTTCAAGGTTTCTAAAGTTTCAGCAAAATATCGCATGGTAGATTTGGGCTTCATGTGCCACGAAGACTCAAAGGAAATTTACAACTTCGAAAGTAACGGTGTGTACGATTGGAACATGGATGAACATCCATTAACAGTCAAGACGAGTAATCGTCCGCTTACACGGCATATTACTCTTGAACACGGTTTTTACGAATATAGTCGAAATGCAGCTTTCCGCGAAATGCTTCAGAGCGGATATTTTCGCTTTGTAGAGGATGCCTTCGTAATAAATCATCCAAAGTACATATGCCAAGATGAGGAAGGCATATATCGCCTGACAAAATACGCTATTGAACGTCAACAAGAATGCACCCTTCTATTTGAATATGCCGTAAATTTGAGTTATGGCGTAGTGGAAAAAGCCACGCCGAGCCTAAGTTTCATGGCAAGTGTGGAGACGAGTTATAAAAAGCTGCCGAGATATGTCTCTAACGTAAATAACGATGCGGCTTTTGATGTTGCGAAAGCATTAGATGCAGTCAATGAAGAATTCGAAAACTTTAAAAAGGAGCGAGCGGCGACCGCATCTGCCACAGATTTTTGGGATAGGACAAATCAAATCATGGCGGCAAAGGGTATTGAACTTAGCAAGTTTAAAGAGGATTCTGGTTTAAATGACGCTACAGTTAGTCGGTTGCGTTTGAAACAAACTACGGTGACAATGCGTGTCGGTATAGCTGTTTGCTTTGGATTGAACTTAGACATTATAGAGGCAAAGAAGCTGTTAGAACTGGCAAGATTAACTCTCAATAACGATACAGAGTGTCTTGCATACGAGTTTGTAATCACAAATTTTAAAGACTGTCCGCTTTTTGAAAAAAACGATATATTGATAAAATTCGGGATAGACCCTATAGGCACTCGCTCGGCGGATGATTAATTGGATGGAGGTAATGGCGATGGCGACGAGAGGAAAAAGCATAAATCTGTTCTTGATGGATGGCGACCCAAGCGGGCGCATCAAATGCACCCTTGCCAACTGGACGGGCGTTGCATATAAAATCCCTCGCACCGAACTGGAAAAATGCAAGGGACGTGATGGCCTCTCGCAGAGCGGAGTCTATTTCCTGTTCGGCACATCTGACCAAACTGGAGAGAGTATCGTTTACATTGGGCAAGCAGGAGTCAGGAAAAACGGCGAAGGAATTTTATATCGCTTGCAAGAACACAAACGAAATCCCGATAAGGACTATTGGACTGAAGCGGTTGTATTCACTACGTCAAATAATTCCTTTGGCCCCACAGAAATAAGCTACCTTGAAAACCGATTCACAAATTTGGCTTTGGCGGCGAAACGCTATGTTATAAAGAACGGGAATGACCCTACACTTGGTAACATTACAGAAGAAAAGGAAAGCGAACTTGAGGAGTTCCTCGACTATGCAAAAATTGTAATGGGTACGCTTGGGCATAATGGAAAACAATAAATAACAGCAAAGCGCAATTGATAGTAGATGCCTATATACCAAGAGATAGCGCCATTCAGAAACTGAACCCCTGCATGCTCTTCTGCCCTCCTTCCGAAAACGGA
>Ga0153942_1001187_pt1 | contig 10357 bp, 10 predicted proteins | sample TSNJ026MetaG_FD_104731 | JGI IMG/M metagenome (GOLD analysis project Ga0153942, IMG submission 104731) | Attine ant fungus gardens microbial communities from New Jersey, USA - TSNJ026 MetaG | ecosystem: Host-associated > Fungi > Mycelium > Unclassified | place: USA: New Jersey, Brendan T. Byrne...
AACGTGCTTGCTATGAACTTGTGCCTGAGGCTCAAAGTTCTTTGCGCTTTTTGGCTCGGCTGGATTTGTACCCTTGTTTTACGTGGTTGCACGAAATCCCAAGCTTTCAGCAGACCCTAATTAAGTGTGACAATATAGTTGCCCACCGCCTTCAACGCGGCTTGCATGATCTCCTCCTTGGGAAGAAACATATCGCTGTGCAGCGGATATGGGCAGCCTGCCCCCAAAAAAAAGTAAAGTATAGGCAGATGATCACCGTAAAAGCTGAAATCCTCGCCGACCAGTGTCCGCCGGACGGCATCGTCCACATTATCGTCCCCCAGAGTCTTCTTTGCGTCGGCAGCAAAAGAAATTGCAATCTTTTCGTCGTTACACACGGCATTGTAACCCTTTTCCAGATGCAGCTCGTGGGTAACCCTGCAGGCTAAATCCAGCCCATCAAGTATTTCCCTTATCCGCGCGTGCAGCCTGTCACGCAACTCCGGCTCAAAGGTGCGGATGGTGCCTTTAATCTCCACCTCGTTGCAAATGATATTGTAACGGCCATTGGAATTGAATTCCCCGATAGAAATAATTGCCGCCTCCAACGGATCCGATTCCTGTGAGATAATGCTTTTTATCATGGATACCGCCTGGATACCAACCGCAATCGCATCCACACCCTTGTGCGGCTCGGCAGCGTGGCTTTTTTTGCCCCGTATGGCAATATGGAACTTGTCGGAGGCAGCCATCAGGTAGCCGGGCCGCACTCCGATTTTACCTGCGGGTAATTCCGGCCAGACATGCAGCCCTATCAAGAAGTCAAGACCGCGCAGGCAGCCTCTGTCAATCATTTTTTTGGCACCGCCTTCCGGATTGCACTCCTCAGCCGGTTGAAACAGGATCCGGACATTGACCGGCAATTCCGTTTTCATACCGTTTAATACCACAGCCAGTCCCGCTGCAATAGCGGTGTGCATGTCATGTCCGCAGGCATGCATCACACCCGGGCATCGGGATGAAAACGGCACGCCGGTGTTTTCCACAATCGGCAGAGCGTCGATATCGGCGCGAAAGCCTATTACACGGCTTTTTTTACTGTCAATGTGCGCCACGACGCCTGTCGTATCGGGAAGCAGCATTTCGGCGCAGACACCGTGGGCTGTCAAAAATTCATATATGGTTTTGCTTGTCTGTGTTTCTCCGTAGCCGAGCTCCGGGCAGCTATGTATCCTTTGCCGAAGAGCGCAGATTTCCGGATAAATCTCCTTTATACGTTTCAAAAGCACATGTTGCACATATTCCCCTGCTTTCTGGACTAAGACCCGTAACGAATCTTCCGCTTATTTGGTAAAGACAGATTCATCGACCTCAATACCTAGGCCGGGTGCGGTTGGAACAAGCACCTGTCCGTTTTCCACGACAAAATCCTGCCGGATAAGGTCATATTCGTGCAGCGGACCGCCAAGCAGCAGATCGTTGGGCATATCGACAATTCGTGACGAGGCCACAAAATGGATGCTTGCGGCTGAACCGATCCCCACCTCCAGATTGCTGCCTGCCGTGGCGGTAAGGCCCGCCGCCTCCAATACGGCGGTTATTTTTTTGGCTTCCCACAGTCCGCCAACCTTGCCCACCTTAATGTTAACGCAATCCGCCGCCCCTATCTCCACAAGGCGGCTCGCGTCATGTGGTGCTGATACGGCCTCATCCGCCATAATCGTAGTTTTGAGACCACGTTTGAGAGCAGCCATACCCGCCGTGTCCCAGCGCTCCACCGGCTGCTCGATGCTTTCGAGGTCAAATTCCTCCAACCGTTGAAACAACCGGTATGCCGTCTTAAAGTCGTAGCCTTGGTTTGCATCCAAACGGAGCACTACCTTATCGCCCAGTGCCTTCCGCACCGTGCTGACCAGCTTGTAATCTACCTCCGGCGATATGCCGACTTTCAGCTTCAGCACCTTGTAGCCGGAAGCAACCGCCCATTTGGCCTCCTCGATGGAACCCTCCATATCTTGCATGCCCACCACCCAGCTCAGATCTACCTTGTTGCGGTAGCACCCACCCAACAAATTGTGCACCGGAACCTTCAGTACCTTGCCCATGATGTCGTACAGAGCCATGTCAACCGCCGCGCGGGCGGCAAGATTACCATATATGGCGTACCTCATCCGGTTGTGCAGCATTTCGATATCAAAGACATCCTGCCCCTCCAGCACCGGTGCGTAATACTTGTTAATTACCAGTGCCACCGTGTGGCCCGTCTCCCCCATGAAGGCGGGAGAAGGAGCAACCTCCCCGTATCCGACGACCCCTTCTTCCGTTGTAACGCGCACAACGGCGTGCGCCCTTGCAGCGGCCTGATACAGCGAAATCTTCCACTGTTTTTTTAAAGGCATATCAAGCACCATTGCCTCCACATGTTTGATTTTTGCCCCCATTGTTTTACTCCTCCTGTTTTTCCATCTCTGCGAACAGCATAGCGCCGGCCGCGTTGAAAAAACGCAGCCCTTGGATGTTGTCCGCCAGCCCACTGCACATGATGGCTATATCGTACAACTTGCCCTTTGGTGTATACAAAAAGCCAACATCGTGCAATACACCGGGCAAATCGCCGGTTTTGTGCGCAAAACGAAATGTGGGCGGCATTAATGCGCGAGGAAATTATTGTATAATTGCCCCAGTAAAATTTCCTCCATTTGCTTGCGGAGTGGTGGCTCAATGCGTCCGGAATCACGATACTGCCGCATCAGCCGCACCATATCCGAAGGAGATGTATAATTGTCCAGCCGCCGCTCCCTGGCAGCCGCATCCATCATCTTGCGTTGCAGGATGGTCTTTTCCATACCGCAGGCCCATATCTCTTCATTGATGAATTCCATCCCCAAAAGGTCGATCAGAAAGTTTGCGGCAATGTTATCGCTACAGTGGATCATCAGCGCGCACAAATCCAGAACGGTCAGCGTCACACCCGGATGAATATTTTGGAGTACGCCGTAACCACCTACTATGTCCCTGTCCCGCAGCGGGATCATCCGGGTAAGCGACAGCTCGCCATCGCTCACCTTGCGGAATACCGCCCACAATACCGACAGTTTAATGATACTGGCCGAAGGGAATACCTGCTCCTCCCCATTGCGGATATCCACCTTGCCGTCCTGCGACGCAATAATGTAACCCACGCGGCCATCCAGCGCGTCCGTCATGCGCTTCAGCTTGTCTTTCATACCCACTCCGCCTTCTTCAGGATAGTATTGGGATAATCGGCCGGGCGCCTGTCGTAATACATAGGAATTTTTTCGCGTACCGCCTGTACCGCGGCCGGATCCAACTCTGCATGCAGAATCGTCTCCTCCTCACCGGCCTCGGTGAGGACTTCTCCCCACGGATCCACAATGATGGAGTGGCCGAAATAGTCGGAGGGGCCCGCTTTTCCAACGCGATTGCAGGCAACGACAAAAAGCTGGTTTTCAATGGCTCGGGCTTGCAGCAGCAGGCGCCAGTGGTGGAGCTTGGGCTTTGGAAAGTTGGACACAACAATAATCATCTGCGCACCGCCCACCGCATAGGTGCGCGACAGCTCCACAAAGCGGATATCGTAACAGGTCATCAGGGCCAATTTGCCGAATTCAGTGTCAAAGACAGGCATTTCTGTACCGTGGGAAAAGCCTTTGTCCTCGTCCATGGCGCTGTACAGGTGCATTTTACGGTACCTGCCCCGGATGTCGCCCTGCCTGTCAATCAAAAAAACCGTGTTGTACAGCTTGTCGTTGTAACGCTCCACCAGCGAGCCGCCGGCAATCCATATCCCGTTGGCCTTGGCAAAATCCCGCAGCATCGTTACACTCGGGCCCTCGGCAGTTTCTGCATAATTGGCTGTGGTGGCAAATACCTCTTCTGAGTAGCCGGTGGTCCAAGTCTCCGGCAGTACCAGAATGTCCGGCTGCCCCACGAGCGCCTCCTGCATCAGGCGCTTTGCCAGCTTTCGATTCCCTTCGGGATCCTTATGGATGATGTCCATTTGGATGGCCGCAATCTTAACTCCCATGACTCATTTCCTCCTATATCGTGTAGACAACGGCACGTATTACCACATATAGAATGGATAGCGCCGTGATGCAAAGGCCATTTTTAATCATGCTCTTCAAGTCGGTAGAACGTGCAAGGCCCATCTGGCCAACCATGTCGCCGGTCGGGTAGGCGAAAAAGGTAATCTGCGAGCCTGTAACCAACACCAGCGACCACAGCTCTATTGGAAGGCCCAGAATGGCCACGATGGGCGTAAACATATCAAAGATAACCTTTTCCTGCGCAACAGCCGCGCCCGATACGCCGAATACGCCCACAAGCGTCGCTAAAATCATGAAAACAGCCGCTCCACCCGTGTCCACCAACGGAGCAATTAAGTCGGCAATGGCGGTAAAGGCACCGGATTCGGTAACAAAATTAAGGAAGGGGTCATACAAAATAAACATGAAAAACAGCCAATACATTTTGGAGCTGCCCGCCACCAGTGCCTTCAGTGTATCCGTGAAGCTGACCTTTCCGGCAATGCCTGTCAGGAAGGAAACAGCCAGCATAACCGTCAGCACGTACGCAGCGCCGCCCTTGGAAACAATGCCATAAACCACCAGAACGAGCATGGAAAACAGGAAGACGGCGGTGGCACGGTTGGATTCCGCGGTTGGCTGAAAACCTTTGGCTTTTGTATCGCTTTCGTCGTAGGCGTTTTTGCCTTCGGTTGCCTTTTGGGTTCGCACCGCCGAAAAAAAGGTGCACACCCAGATAATAATGGCAATGGGTAAGCCCACATGCAACAGATAGGAGCCGTAGCTTATACCTGTCAACTGCATAGTGGTTACAACTGTTGGCACGAATGGGCCAAGGATGAGTCCGGTGGCGCCCGCGCCATGCAGTAGCACGCCTAAAGTGTTGGGAGTAAGACCGAAGCTCGCCACAATGGGAATCACAATAGGGGCTAAAATGGCATTTGCACCTGCCATGGAACCCAGTAGGCTGACGAGAATCACGGAGGAGGCCATGGTAGCAACCATTGCTTGCTTCTGTGTTTTAACGCCTGTCTTGTACACCACGAAATTGACAATACTGTGGGCGACACCGGTGCGGGTCAATACCTGCCCCAGGCCGGCACCCATCAAAATAATAAAGCCTATAAGTCCCATGAAAGAGCCTAACGCCGCATTTATGGCGTTACCGAAGGTAATTGGCGTTTGCCCTGTCATTATTGCCCCGATGACAACGCATATCAATACAACAAGCGTAATGTCTTTACCTTTAAACGAAAGGATTATGTAAATCAGCAACGGTATAAACCCCAATAGCGGTGGCAGATCGAATATCATTACAAGCCCTCCCTAAAGTATTGTTCATTTTCAAAACACGGACCGCAACAATTTTCCGGAAATTGTTTAGCTTAGCCTTACTTTATCATATTGAAAATAATATTTCAAGTATGAAATTTAATTTTCAATATGTTTTGTGAAAGATGCCTCAAAAGCCCATATCCTTTTTGGATATGGGCTCAAAAAAATAGGCATATTTTAGATATTGCCGGATATCTACATATAGATATCATTCTCCAAAACCAACGCCTCGCGCTGCTTCATTTCTTCAAGTGTGCCCTCTTTATCCCTTCCCCCAACAGCGATAATCAAAGCATTTAGCACCGTTATCGCAGAGGAAAAGGAGTATGCGTTGTTGTTTGGCACGATCAAGCTGGCGTCCGCATAAGCCGCCAGCGGTGAGGACAGACTGTCGGTAACCGCAATAATTGGCGATTGGCGATTGTGAAAGTGCTGGGTAACCTTTGTGGTCAGCTTAGTATAGCGGCTAAATCCCACAACCATAAGCACATCCTTGCAGGAGGTGTAGTGCAGACGGTCGTACAGGCTCTCGCGGCCGGATTCCAACAACTCCACATTTCCCATAAACTGCGACAACATGAAGGAAGAATAATACGCCATACTATAGGAAGAACGCATGCCGAAAATATAGATTTTTTCCGCTTGCAGCAAAATATCAACGGCCGTTGAAAAGTGCACCCGCAGCTTGTCGTTATAAACCGTCTGGAGCCCCTTAATATTCTGGTTAATGGTCTTTAGCAGCACTGCTCCATCGTCACTGGCCTCTCCAATAGAAACCTTAATTTCCTTCATAGGGAGAATATCCTGCTTTAAGTCATTTTGGATTTCCTTTTGCATGGCCGGATAGCCCGAAAATCCCATTTCCTTGGCAAAACGGGTAATGCTGGCGGGACTCACGCCGATTTTCACGCTTAATTCCTGTATGGACAAAAAGGAGATATTCGCATAATTTTCTGTAATATAATCATAAATAGATTTATTTACTTTTGAAAACGCATAATATTTTTTATTTGATACAGCAATCATGTTTTGCACCTTAATTAGATTTCGCGACAATTAAGCCGCAGTTTCTTAATTGATATATAGTTGCTAACCAGTCCATGACCCGCTTTCATGTGTGCAGTTCCGATTATAGCATAAATGTGTTTGGCTTACAATATGATTATGGTTGTCAGCTTAGCGGCGGCAAAGGAATAAAGCATAAAAATATAGGCAATAACGCGCTATTTAACGGATAACTCTTGTTCGCCGCTTAGAGCGCCTGTACGGTGCTTGATATATTGGTGGGAATCCGGTATGGTAAAGTTTAGCAAACAGCCATTACCCAGGTCTTGGGGCGGAACATGAAAAGCTTTCCAGGCGAAACAGCGCGATTATGCCGCAAGCCAGCAACAGAATGATCCAGCCAAATGTCACACCCGCACAAACGCGCAGCCCTTCTTATCGCCTAATTTGAACAAGGCGTAGGCATTATTCCATAGAATGTCTTCTTTCTGTGCATCGGTAAGGCCCTTGCATTCAAGCACATCCTCCGGCAAAGATCCTTCTCCGGCCCACAATATTCTATGAGAGCCCAATATTTTAACCATATGCTCGATCCATTCCTGAATCGTCACGGCCGGAAGCATTCTGTCCAAATAATGTCTCAGCCACGAAAGGTCAAAATATGCGTTCGGAAAACGTTCGCATAGGCCCAGGTATTCGCGGTACCAATTGCCGCCGCCATGCGCAAATATAATTTTTAAATGGGGGTATTGCTCTAGGACGTTAGCGAAATCAGCAACAAAGCCATGTTGGCTGTATTTGAGTACGCTTTCCTTTCCTGGCGGATCAAACCCATGTGTGCTGTATGCGGTGAAACCAGTATGAAAGAGCGCTGGGATGTCTAACTCCATACACGCGTCATAGATTGGATATACCTCCGGGCTGTCAAGTTTAAAGCCCTTAATATAGGGGTGCATTTTTGTGCCGCGGAAAATTCCCTCTTTGGAGTATTTATAGAAATTGTTGAGCGAATGGTACATGTTATGTACATCTATGTACCCTATGCCAAAAAGCCTTGGGTTATTTTGTACCTCTTTCACTGTCTCCTCGTTCTGAATTTCGGAACAGGCAACACAGGAACAATACTCGATGTTATGCCTGTCCATATATTCGAACATGGGGAAAGGGTGGCTCTGATCGTTGTGTTCATAGTCGTACATATCAGGGATAAAGAAAACGTGCGCATGGGTATCGATGGCTTTCATTTCAGTTCCTCCAATCATGTTGAGACCGCATTCCAAGTCTTATGTGGTTGCTCACCCGATCAAAAAGGATAATGACTGACCAATCATTAAAGCATTATTGATTAAACGCGGTTTTTCTTCATGTCAAACGCTACGGCGATGCAGATAATCGTGCCGCGTATGATTTGTTGCCAGTGCGGGCTGATTCCGATAAACGTAAGGCCATAGTTTATGACGGTAAAGATTACGACGCCTATAACGACGCCTTGAACCTTTCCTATGCCTCCCGCAAGAGACGCTCCACCGACAACGCAAGCTGATATTGCGTCAAACTCATATGATAATCCATATGAGCTGTTGGCTCCGCTGGTTCGCGCAGCTTCCAAAATACCTGCAAACGCGACGAGCATACTCTCAATAACATAGGCGGATATTAATACCCGGTCTACGTTTACGCCGGCAATCTTTGCGGCAAGCTTGTTTCCACCTACTGCGTATATTTGCTTACCATATGCCGTCCGCTTCAAAACAAACCATACCACTACCGCTACAAAAGCAGCAATAATGATAAGCATATTAATTTCTCCAAAAACCTTTATTTGAGCAATATTGGTAAATTCAAATTTTAATCCGCCCAAAGGCTGTGAGTTATTGCGCTCGCTGCTATAATACAACAGGTTCACGCCGTAAACGATGGTGGATACACCCAGCGTGGCGATAAAGGGCGGCAAATGAAATTTTGCCACCAATATGCCATTTAGCGCGCCAAACAATCCAAGCACCACGAATGTAACAATAAACGGTACATAAATAGGGATATCGCCAAACTCTGGAAAGAATCTCGCCGAATAGGTAACCGACTGCATCAGAGTAGCGGTAATGACGGCAGATAAACCAAGCTGCCGGCCTGCCGCAAGATCCGTTCCGCCAGTAAGCAACACAAATAACATTCCCAGCGCGACGATCAGTTTTACCGACGATTGGGTAAGAATATCCACAATGACCCTGTATTGCACAAAAGAAGGATTCAGAATAGAAATAATAACTATCATCACTAACAGAACAATTATCAGGACTTTGTCTAGCAAATAATTTTTAATTCTGTCTTGCAGCCCGTCTCTATTCTTCATTTCTATCCCTCCATCACATATGTTGCATAGCAAGCCGCATAACTTCCTTTTGGGAAAACTTATCCTTAGATAAAATGCCGGTTGCCTGTCCGGCGCACATCACAAGTATTCTATCCGACATGCCCAAGAGCTCCGGCATTTCGGACGACACCATAATGATTGAATATCCTTGCGCCGTGAGCTCGCGCATGGTTTTATAAATTTCATATTTTGCGCCAACATCGACTCCTCTGGTGGGTTCGTCAAGTATCAAAATATTGGATTTATTTAATAGCCATCTACAGAATAATACTTTTTGCTGATTTCCCCCCGACAAAGTCATGATTCTTGAGTCGATTGAAGGCGCCTTAACCTGTAGCAGTGTACAGGCCTCCGTAACCTTATCTATGGCTTGTTTCGTTTTTACCGTGCCAAATTTACTTGTAAATTGTTTTAAGTTTGAAATGAGTATGTTATCCTTGACAGACAGCATAGGGATAATTCCCGTTGCTCTGCGTTCCTCCGTAAGCAGCCCGAATCCATGGAAAATGGCGTCTATCGGGCTGCGGATCTTAATATCTTTGTTGTCTTTCACGATTTGGCCGCCTTTTATCCTCCTTAACCCAAAGAGTGTTTCAACCAGTTCTGTTCGCCGGGAACCCACAAGTCCGCCAATACCCAATATCTCTCCCTTTTTCAGCGTAAAAGAAATATCCTCGAAGCCATTATCCGCAAAGGACGTAAGATTCTTAACCGATAACGCCGTTTCTTCTTTTGGTAAAACCTCCTGCTGGGGGAACCTTTGTTTAATCTGGCGGCCGACCATTTTGTTGATAACATCGTCAATATTAAGCTCATTAATTGGCCATGTGCCCACAGCCGCCCCATCCCGCATAACGGTAACGTCGTCTGCAATGGTAATAATCTCTTCAAGCTTGTGAGAAATGTAAATAACCGACGCGCCGCTGTCCTTCACTTTTTTAATGAGCTTAAACAGATGCTCCGTCTCAGAGGTTGTAAGGGACGAGGTCGGTTCATCCATAATTATGATTTTGGCATTATACGAAAGTGACTTTGCAATTTCAACAGCCTGAAGTTGTGAAACAGAGAGATTTTTTGCATAAGTGCGCGGATTTATATCAAATTCTATTCGTTGAAGCAAATCCTTCGTATCGTTAAGCATTGCGGTTTCGTCGACAACGATGCCTTTTCTTTTAAACCTGCCAAGCCAAATATTATCTTGAACAGTCATTTCCATCAACGGACTAAGCTCTTGATGAATCATCGCAATTCCCGATGTTAACGCGACATGGGGATTACCAGCCTCATATTTTTTGCCATCCAAAATAAAGTGACCCTGATCCGGTCTTAAAATACCAAACAAGCAATTCATCAATGTGGACTTGCCCGCTCCATTTTCGCCAACCAACGCGTGAACAGTTCCTCGCTTAATGTTAAAACTAACATGATCCAAGGCGAGAACACCTGGAAATTTTTTCACAATATCATGTATTTCCAATAAAAAATCTTCCATATGCTTAACTCCTTGCATACGCTAATTCGGCTGTCGTTCTCAAAGGCATCAGCTTGCAGATAACTTTGAGGAGAGGTGTTCCCTCCCCTCAAAGTCTTCGTTTTAAGCTCCGTAATAAGTGCT
>Ga0153942_1001188_pt1 | contig 10357 bp, 10 predicted proteins | sample TSNJ026MetaG_FD_104731 | JGI IMG/M metagenome (GOLD analysis project Ga0153942, IMG submission 104731) | Attine ant fungus gardens microbial communities from New Jersey, USA - TSNJ026 MetaG | ecosystem: Host-associated > Fungi > Mycelium > Unclassified | place: USA: New Jersey, Brendan T. Byrne...
AAAAGTAGACATGTGTTAATGCTAAGATAATCAGATTATTTATAGCCTGTAAAATATTTTGTGTAAAGTAACGATTCGCAGATTCATCTTTTCCTTTTGTTTCTGGACTTCTTACTTTGCATTAAATTAAGCAATGAAAAAGTGGGTAGTTAATCCAACTGTTTTACTGTGCCTAAAAAAGGTTTTTTCACATTAAAAGGATGTTTTTTTATTGCCTTATTAAATGTTGAAGAATATCAACTAATAAAACTACATAGAAAAAAGGTTGTAACTTTAGTAAGTTAAAATATACTTACTTCGTTACAGCCTCTTTATTTTTATTCCAAGTAATTAGAAAGCTCCTTCAGGTTGAATTGAGAAATATAAAGCTACACCATCTGGTGTTTTCCTGAAAAGTGATTTACAGTAGTTTGCAGCTTGTTCTGCAGTCATCTCTGTTTCACACTCGAAAATTGCTCTAATTCCTTTTTTCTCTACCATTTTGCATTTGATTTTTTCATCTTCATATCCATCAAAATAATCAGTCAATTTATGCAACATAGCAGTACTCATCATTACTCTTACCATTGAAATTCCTCCTTTGTTTATCTACCTATTATTATACGCAATTTTAGATTTATTTCAATTATTTTAACTTGATATCGAATATTATTCTTCTTGACTTGGTGGTGCAGGAAGGTTTCCTTTCCCGATATTTATAGAAACATGTGTATTCATTCCTACAAATTCATTGTTGTAATTCGAGGAAACAACTTTTCCTTTTGTTCCTTCTATCGAATCGACATAATTAACCGAATAGGTAATATTTGCTCCTTTACTTTGATACTCTTCATAGAAATAACTTTGCAGCCCGTTTTCGTTTTCGAGTATAGTTGTTAAATCTCCAATAAAAGGTCGTCCAATTGAGTAAACAACAGTAACAGTATTAGAAGTCCCATATAATTTTGTTCCTGAACCAATTGATTGTGATATGAATCCACCATAACTTATACTATCATGATATCTTCGTGTCACAACCACATTTAATCCTGAACCATCTATATATGATTCAACTTCTTTAAGTGAATAATTTACAAAATTAGGTACAATGGTTGCTTTACCAATAGAAACATAGACACTCATCTCAGTTTTTTTAGCTATCTTCTCATCAGCCGTGATACTTTGAGAAATGATATATCCTTCTAACACACTGTCAGAATCACTTTCATTATATGTGACTACAATTTCATTCTTTTTGGCCCATTCTTCCACTTCGGCTTTTGATTTATTCGTAAAGTTAGGTACCACAATATTTTTTTCGTATGCCTCTTGACCTTTCGAAACATAAACAGTTGCTATATCTTTTCTTCGATAAGTTTCACTAGTAATAGAGGTATCTTTTATTTCAAATTTTATTACCTTATCTTTTTCTATTTCTTCGCTGTATTCTGTAACAATCTTCAAATTTTCGGCTTTATTTTTGATTTTCCAACTTTCAATCTCTGATTTAGTCATTGTTGTAAAATCAGGTAATTTAATCAATTCATCTGGGTCAGCTCCATCACTTACTTTAATTGTAAGAACAGATCCCTTTTGAATTTTTTTATTTGCTTTTTTTGATTGTTCAAATACAATATTATACTCATAATCTAAACTATATTCTCTTTCTATTTTTAATTCTATCTTATTTTTCACAGCCCAAGTTTGTACACTTGATACATTCTCATTAACAAAGTCAGGCATTGTCACTTGATTGGTAAATCGGAATAGTAGAAAGACAGCAATACAAAGAAATAATCCAATAGCACCAATGATAGAATATTGAATAATCTTCTTTTTGTGATAATGTTGATCAATTACTACCTCTTCTTCAAACTCAGAACGTTTAGTTTCTTCCTTATCAATTGTTGCTTTTTTGATCAACACTGTATCTTCTTCTACTTTTTCATCACTAACCACAATCGTCGGCTTGCTTTTTTTAGAAGAGATGGCTTTTATCATCTCTTCTTTTTCTTCTTCTTTGATTATCTCAATTTCGACAGTTTCTTCCGTTGTTTTATCAGTTTGTTTTTTATTTTTTACCATGTCTTTGTAGTTATCATTACTAAACTTTTTTAAAAAATCACTCATCATTTTCTCCCATTATCATTATTTTAAACGTATTACCTTTAAATTACTGTTTCACTTTCATAAGCAGTAATATTTCCCTTTTTAAGATATAATATTTCATCTGATTGTTCAGCAATTTCTTTTGAGTGAGTGACTACAATAACACAACGATCATGAACATGTGCTAAATCTTTAAAAATATTAACAATTTCTTCTTCCATTTCTTCATCTAAGTTTCCAGTTGGTTCATCCGCAAGAATAATTTCGACATCAGTTGCTAATGCTCTTGCTATCGCAATTCTTTGTTGTTCTCCCCCAGATAATTTATTAACCAAACGATTTGCTTTTGTTTCTGTAATACCAATATAATCTAATAAATTATAAGCAATTTCTTTATGATTCGTAGGTATTTCATTATCTGTAATCGTCATAGGAACTAATACATTTTCTGCTGCTGTTAAATATGGAATTAAGTTATAACTTTGAAAAATAATCCCAACATGATTTTTACGGTATTTTTCATACCCAATTGCCTTAATATTTTTCTCATGGTATAGAACTTCTCCATCTTTTGGATCATCTAACGCACTTATTAAAGAAAGAAATGTTGTTTTACCTGAGCCAGATTGTCCTAAAATAGTATAAAATTTGCCTTTTTCAAATGACAGATTAACATCTTTTAAAATATATCTTCTTCTATCGCCATCTTGATAAAAATAATTAATATTTTTTGTTTCTAATATCGTCATATCATTTCCTCCTTTACATTAATATCTTCTTAGGTTTTAGTCGTGTTGTATATATCATAGGAGCAACAGTTGAAACTAAAGTTGTTGATAACCCAATGGCATATATCATAATAATATAATTAATTCCTAACTGTATATCATATGCTGCTAATACATCTTCATTAGAAACCTCTCCTAAATAACTATAATTTGAATATGACGTATAATAATAGCCATTATCTTCATTCGAATTTTTTTCTAATTGCTGTTGCAACATATTACTTGATAATGATTTTGCAATCACATTTCCAGTAAATAAGGATAATGAAATAGCAACAAATGCCACACACATAACTTCGACAACAATTTGTCCCAACAATTTTAATTTACTTTCTCCTAAGGCTAGATAAATACCAAATTCTTGTTTTCTATCTCTTAAAAACAATACAATTACTAATGTTAAAATAACAATCGTTGCAATAATTGAACCAATTAATATTGTCTTAGCAATGTTACCCATTTGTTTAATTGAAGTAGATACTTGATCATAACTATCTGTTGAATAGTTTAATGTATAATATTCTGGTAATAATGAAGTTATTTCTTTTTCAAAATTATCAATATCCTCTGGATTATTTAAGACATAAATTGGTGTATAATAATCAGTTTGATTAAATGATGTAAAATCGTAGCCTTCTTCATCTTTAAATAATTCTGCATATTTCTCAAATGTGAATTTTAATTCATTAATTAATGCTTCATTTGGTGTATATAAGGTATTATACATCTCTTGTAGTTGATAATCTAGCCAAGATTTTTCTTCGTTTTTATTTGAATTTGCTTGGAAGTTATCTTTATTGACATCAAAAATACCAATAATTTCATAGACAACATCTTGAGAAGCATATATAGTTGGAGTACTAGTATCATCATACTTGTTATAATCTTCAATGTCATTCAATAATTTCATAGTATCCCCTACATGAAGATTATTTAATTCTGCAAATGCTTTCGAGATAACAGCCACATATTTCCCATTATTTACTTCATCTTCAGTAAATGCTCTACCATCAACAATATTTATTTTTCCTTCTTCTGCATCCATAATTGGTGCATACTGAACACCTTTTGCACTCATCATTTCTCGACTAGAACCATAGTATACAGCCCCATCACTTTCAGCAGTACAATTTTTTAAATCTGATTGATAAAAGTATAGGTTCATACTATAATCATAGTATTTTACATAGGAACTTTGACCAATTGTTTTAATTGTATCTAGTGACATACGTTGATATTCTTCATAAATTTTTTCGTTTCCATTATTGTATGCATCATTTAGGGCATTATAATCAGCTTGAATCATCACATAACCACCTAAACTCTTTTTCAAATTGGTATCAATGTTTTCGGTTGCTTGATTAATAGCAACTCCATATGCCATGATATTTCCTAATATAAATACAATTGCTAAAAGTATTATCGTTTTTCCTTTTCTTCTTACAATACTTAAAAAAGATCGTTTTAAAAAATTCATAGATCATCCTCCTTTTGACTCTATTTTATCATAAACAATTATAAAGTGCTATTTATAAATTTATTCTTAATATTTAATATTAAAGAACGTTTTATTATCATAATTTCTTAAATAAGAAAAATATTAATTATTTAGTACTTATGGAGTTTTTAAGATGTAACAAAAAAACGATGTTCTCTCACTTTTGAGAATTCAACGTTTTCCTATTTGTCGATGTTCATTTTATTTTGAAACTACTAATAATCGTATTGCCGTTCTTTCTTGCTGATCAATTGAAATATCATGAAATGATGGAATACAATACAATTCTTTTCCAGAAGGAGCAATATAACCTCTTGCTATAGCAATTGCTTTGATTGCTTGATTCAAGGAGCCAGCTCCTATCACTTGTATTTCTGCAGTTTGATTAGCCCTTACTACATTAGCTAAAGCCCCTGCTACTGAATTCGGATTTGAAGATGATGATACTCTTAATACTTCCATTTTTTAGTCCTCCTTAATAAAGGGTATGATTTGCATCACTAAAAAATGCTATTTATTATGCAAAGGATGATCTTGATTTAACAATATTCTTTCTATAGACGTAGCTTTACATGTTTGCTCATCAACAGTAATAACAACTCCACAAAATTGACCCTCTCCTTCTGCTACTTCAAATTTACCATAAATACCGGTAGTTAAACGAGTAATAATGACTTCTACAGCATTACCAATAACACTTTCATAGGGTCCACACATTCCTACATCACAAATAAATGCAGTCCCATTTGGTAAGATTTTTTCATCTGCTGTTTGCACATGGGTATGTGTCCCTAACACAGCAGTTACCTTTCCATCTAAGTAATAACCTAAAGCAATTTTTTCGCTAGTTGTTTCCGCATGAAAATCAATAATATGAATATCTTCAGTGCAACTTTCAAGAATACTATCCATTGCTTCAAATGGTGAACTATTGAAACCACTCATAAAAGATGTACCTAAAAGGTTCGTCACTCGAATCTTTTTATTTTTAGATTCAAAGACTCTACTTCCACATCCTGGAAGTCTTTTTAATTTATTATAAGGTACGACTAAGCGATCCGCTTCATCAATAAAATCAAAGATAGCGTTTTTTGCATAGGTATGATTTCCCATAGTGATGATAGAAATTCCATTAAAAATTAATTCGTTATAGATTTTTTCAGTAATTCCTTTTCCATGTGCAGAATTTTCTGCATTAGCAATCACTACATCAATCATATATTTTTCTTTAATCATTGGTAATATCTCGAAAACTGTTTCTCTACCTGTTTTACCAACAATATCACCAATAAATAATATCTTCATTAAATATCCTCCTTAAAAAATAAAGTAGGACAGTGTCCTACTTATTTAGCAATTTCATTTGCTCTAATTTCACGAATAACTGTTACTTTAATTTGCCCAGGGTATGTAAGTTCTGATTCGATTTTTTCCTTAATTTCTCTAGCAACTCTATGGCATCCTAAATCATCAAGTTTATCTGGTTTCACCATAATTCGAATTTCTCTACCTGCTTGAATAGCAAATGTTCTTTCAACACCTTCAAAACTATTACCAATTTCTTCAAGAAGTTCTAACCGTTGAATATAGTTTTCTAAGCTTTCTAATCTACTTCCAGGTCTAGCAGCACTCAATGTATCTGCTGCAGCAACAAGAATTGAAATGACATTTGTTGCTGGCTTATCTCCATGGTGAGATTCTATAGCGTTAATAACAGTTTGATTTTCTCCATGTTTTCTCGCAAATTTTGCTCCAATTTCCACATGACTTCCTTCTACTTCATAATCAATTGATTTTCCTAAATCATGAAGTAATCCTGCTCTTTTTGCTAATGTTTGATTTAATCCAAGTTCAGCTGCCATAATACCGCTTAAATGTGCAACTTCTAAAGAATGTTGTAAAGCATTTTGCCCATAACTTGTACGATATTTAAGCTTTCCAACCATAGTGACAATTTCTTTATCAATTCTAGAAATTGCTAGTTGGAAACATGCATCTTCTCCAGCTTTTTGAATTGTCTCTTCAATCTCATTTCTTGTTTTCTCAACAACTTCTTCAATCCTTCCAGGTTGAATTCTTCCGTCACTAATTAACTTTTCTAATGAAATCTTTGCAATTTCTCTTCTGATAGGATCAAATGAGGAAATAGTAATGGCTTCTGGAGTATCATCAATAATTAAATCAACACCTGTCGCTAACTCGATAGCCTTGATATTTCTACCTTCTCTACCAATGATTCTACCTTTCATCTCTTCAGAAGGTAAAGAAATAACAGATACTGTTTTTTCAATAGTTTCCTCTTGAGCATAACGTTGAATAGCTGTAGCGATAATTTCTCTAGCAGCTGTTGAAGCTTTTGATTTAGCTAACTCTTCTTGTTCTTTAATATAGGCAGTTGTTTCTTGTGCAATCTTCTGCTCAATTTGTTTAAACAATTCTTCTTGTGCCTCTTTCGCTGTCATTAAAGCAATTTTTTCTAACTCTGTTACTTTTGCATCAATTTTATCTTTCAATAACGCTTCCATATTATCGAGTTCTAACTGTTTTTTATTCAATTGTTCTTTCTTTTGTTCAACTGCATCTTCCTTGCTTTGCAAGGTAATATCACGTCGATCAATGCTTTGTTCACGTTGCAATAATTTGTTTTCAAAATCTGTACTTTCTTGTTTTTTAATTTTTATTTCTTTTTCAGCCTCAAGCTTTAGTTCATATGCTTGAGTTTTTGCATCTAATATAGCTTCTTTCACTAAATTATCAGCTTTCGTTTCTGCATCATCAATAATTTTTGCTGCATTAACGTTAGCTTTTGAAACATTTAAAGCAATGTAAGTGCGCATCAAAGCTGCTCCCACAATAACACTTAGAACACATAATACAACGGCTATCAAAGGATCAATACCTGACATAAACTCCCTCCGTTCTATATGTTTTTCTAAACGACTATATACTGTATACTAAAATATGTTTTACATAAAAACTGTATTCTTGAATGAATACAGTTCTATTGTATACTAAAACATAAAAAATCGCAACAATAAATGTTTGAAATCACTTACATAGAAGGCTATTGAGCTTCTTTTAGCTCTTCAATTTCAGTATTATCTTTTTTTGATAATAAAATGCGGATTTTTTCAGTGACTTCTTCCATCAGTTCTGGATGATCACTTAAGTATTTCTTAGCATTGTCCCTACCTTGACCAATCTTTTCACCATTGTAAGCAAACCATGCTCCACTTTTATCAATTATATCATGCTCAACAGCTAAATCTAGGATTTCACCGTCTCTTGATATTCCTTTTCCATAAATAATATCAACACTAACGCTCTTAAATGGTGGAGCAACTTTATTTTTCACTACTTTTATATTTGTTCTATTTCCTATTATATCAGTTCCATTTTTAATCGCATCAGATCGACGAATATCAATTCGAACAGAAGAATAGAATTTCAAAGCTCTTCCTCCAGTTGTTGTTTCTGGATTTCCAAACATGACTCCGATTTTTTCACGTAATTGATTAATAAATATAATTGTACACTCAGTTTTATTCATTACCCCTGAAATTTTGCGTAGTGCTTTTGACATTAATCTTGCCTGCAATCCCATTTGTTGATCTGACATTTCGCCATCCAATTCTACTTGGGGAACTAATGCAGCGACAGAGTCAACAACAACTAAATCAATTGCACCAGAACGTATTAATGTTTCAGCTATTTCTAAACCTTGTTCTCCACTATCAGGTTGCGAAAGAATTAATTCATTAATATCTACGCCTAAGGCTTTCGCATAAACTGGGTCAATGGCATGTTCCGCATCAATAAAGGCAGCTTTTCCACCCTTCTTTTGCACCTCAGCAATTGCATGAAGTGTTAATGTTGTTTTACCACTTGATTCAGGTCCATAAATTTCAATGATTCTACCTTTAGGATATCCACCTATTCCTAATGCTAAGTCTAACGCTAAAGAGCCAGTTGGGATTGCATCAACGCTTAATTCTGTGCGATCACCAAGTTTCATAACTGCTCCTTTGCCATATTGTTTTTCTATTTGCTTAATAGCATCGCTTAAAGCGGATTCTTTTTCTGCATCACTCGAGTTTACGACTACTTGTTTTTTTGTTGCCTTTGCCATATATATCCTCCCTTTACTATAAATATAACAAATTTGATTTTATTTTTCTTTTAATCTATCTAAAACAGAAGAAATAGCAACATCAATCGCTTGTTCAATAATTTCTTCTCTACTACCCTCTAATAATAATTCATATGCTTTATTTTTACCCTGATAGTGTATAGCATAATAGATTAACCCTACCTGCTTTCCTTCCATCGCAGTTGGACCAGCATTGCCAGTAAAAGCGATAGCTAAATCACTTTTAAATAAATCAATTCCTCTAGCTGCCATTTCTAAAGCTACTTCTTTACTAACAACTCCATGAGTTTTAATCGTATTGGAAGAAACTTTTAAGACTGTTTCCTTTATAATTGATTGATAACAGATAAGACTACCTTTATAAACCTTAGAAATGGAAGGTATCATTCCTATCTTGCTAGCAAAATTACCGACAGTAAAGCTTTCTAAAGAACAGATACTAATACTATTCTCAATTAATATCTTCGCTAATTCGTCCATTATTTACTCTCCATGATAAAATTAATATTTTTATACACATAATCGAAGCCTGAAATAAAGGAAATAATTGTTGCTGAATAAATTAATATCATATCTACTGGTAGTGCTACTGCAGAAAAAGGAATATTATTTAGTAACAAAAAAACAATCGCAAACATTTGAGTAAATGTTTTTGCTTTCCCTAATGGACTAGCTGCCAAAACCACATTGTTTTGCGAAGCTAATAAACGAATGGCATCAACAATTGTATCTCTAGCAATCATAATAATGCAAACTAACACATGGATTCTTCCACTAGCTGTTAATAAAATGATTAATGTGTTAACTAATAATTTATCCGCAATTGGATCCATAAACTTACCAAATGTCGTAATTAAGTGATATTTTCTTGCAAGATTTCCATCAATAAAATCTGTAATTGAAGCAATTGCGAATAACACTACTACAATAATATTAAGTAATGTAATAGAAGAATTACATAGATAATAAATTGGAATATTGATTGATGTAAAAATGCTTGGAAATAAATATATAAAGACTATGATTGGTATTAAAAATATTCGAAATAATGTTAATTTATTAGGTGTATTCATTTTATCCCTCTTTTAAATTTAAACATAAACAAACAAAAATATTATAGCATACTATTCTGCTTTTTCAAAATATTTAACCCATATATAATTATCATTAAAGCTAATTTATTGGTTTCAAAGTTAATTAATTTCATATTTTATGCATTAATTTCTAATAGAATTAAAAATAATCTATTAGAAAAATATAACAAGAACAAATATAAGTCGTAAACTACTGATAATAAACTTAAAAAGTACTGCCTTTATTTCTGCAATACTTTTCAAGTTCACTAAAATCTTAACGTAATATATTTAACAATAATTAATCTATCGTTTAAATTTTTATATAAACATAATATATTTATTTAACTTTTTCAAATGTATGGTAGTGTCCATGCCAACCGAAAATAACATCACTTATTGTAGCAATACCTCCACTTCTATGATAAAGTGACCCACCATCCACAAGTAGATGAACAGTTGTAAAGCATCCTTTCGCCGAAGCTGTTGTAGTATAGATCGGACGTGCATCTTCGTAAGAAATCATATGCATTGTTGATTTTTCATAAAAAACTCTGGCTTGTACACCAATCATGTTTATTCCTACTAATAATACAAATCCTAATACAATAATAATTTTTTTCATCTTTTTTTCCTCCTTTTTTGTTTTTAAGATAGATTAATTATATTGTTATTACACGATCGCAATAATTGCATATTTCATCATCGTGAGAAACTATCACTATAGTTTTTCCTTGCCTATTTAATTTCTTCAATTGAT
>Ga0153942_1001191_pt1 | contig 10344 bp, 8 predicted proteins | sample TSNJ026MetaG_FD_104731 | JGI IMG/M metagenome (GOLD analysis project Ga0153942, IMG submission 104731) | Attine ant fungus gardens microbial communities from New Jersey, USA - TSNJ026 MetaG | ecosystem: Host-associated > Fungi > Mycelium > Unclassified | place: USA: New Jersey, Brendan T. Byrne...
CGCCAGACGGTATCAACATTCTTACTTGTCATGCCTGTATTTCCAATTTGCATTCCTTTATTCACTTCCTCTGTCATATCCACTTCCACCAAACTGCTGCCAATGTCCTGTACAACATCATTCGCGCTTAGCTCAGCCACGATTTCAGCCTGTGTGTTTTCTATATGTTCCGTTAGACCGGTAGACATATTAATTTTTTTCGTAGTAATTGCAGAATACTGTGAGTTCCTACTGACAATAAAAACTATTGCTACCAAAGCTGCTATAATCATAAGGCTTCCAAATACTTTTTTTTTCATCACATCCTCCTTTTAGCTCTGGATGAATATTGATCTATCAAAAGTCATTTTTAAATTTTTTCAATCTATATTCAGCTCCTAATGTTTTGGAAGTGAACTTCCGATCATTTCCATGTGATCCCATTTCAATCCATACCATCTCATTAGTACTTGTATAACCCACAAAAACTATGACATGCCCATTCTTCCATTCTTGTTCCCATTTACCATTAACCTTTACATCTTCATATCCCCCCTTTACAGCAATATCTGCTGGTTTTAATTCGTCCTTCGTTGTAGGTATAAAATCTGCCCTTGTAGACATACCTTCTGTACTTGAACAGTCCATCTCAATCCCTGCTTTCCAATAACAGTGCTTAACAAAATATGAACAATCAAGGTATATTGGCTCCTTTATATTATATGCAGCCATCGAATAATAATCATATTCTTCGTTCCCTTGCCATGGATGTTTCTCCCCATCACAGCCGCCCATACATTTATCAGGTTTTCTAAAGTTTTCTCTTAATTGATGATATACACATCGTCGTTCCAAGCATGCAATTCCTGCCAACAGAATTATTTTACAGGTTTGACTAAGTTCCAGAGTACTTTCAATGTATGCTTTCCAAGACTGCATATTAGCATCAGCTGGCCGTTCTACACTAAGTGCTGTACACACCCCATCCTCGTCCACCTTATAAGTAACTCCTTTATATATAATTCCTTTATATGTAACTCCATCATATACAATCTCTTCCGCATCCGCACTTGTTATCATTGCCCCCTTTTCATTAACATAATATTTCTTACCTTGATAATCGATGATTATCTCAGCCTGCATTACCCCTTTACTATTAAACCAGTACCATTTTTCATTAATATTAACCCAACCATCATGTGCCATTGGGCCATCTGGGAAAAAATAATACCAGGTATTGTCGCCATCCTTTTTCCAGCCAACATTCATTTCTCCAGTGCCGCCATCCGTTTCAAGGTAATACCACTCGTTGTTGATGTACTGCCAACCAGTCAGCATTTTACCTTCATCAGCACCAGCGAACGGATAGAGATAATACCATTTTTCTTTCGTCTTTACCCATCCTATTGACATAATTCCTGACTTCTCATTAAAATAATACCAGAAACCGTCTATTTTTTTCCATCCCTTTGCCTGACTATTAGTGCCTGGCTCTATATAATACCAACCATTTCCATTCTTCCACCAACCAGTGGCATTGCCAGAAGACTGGTTCTGCCCTGAGCCGTTTGCTCCCTGTTCCATTCCCAAGACAGTATTGTTAAAATCCGTGCCCTGATTTGTCGGCTGTACATTTCCTCCCTGAGATGGTCCGCTCTGCTGCGGTGTCCCATTCAGCCCTGTTGATGGTCCGGAAAACGTCACCTCGTCATCAATGATAATGGTATTTTGTCCCGAACCCTGGCTATTGTTTGATGAACTGCCGCCTGGATTTTGCTGCAATCCTTGTCCCGGCATGCTTATGGGTGGGGCAGGCTGCCCGCCAGCATATGGATTGGGTTGTATGATAACCCCATTTGTACTTGATTCCGGCATCATGTTTCCTCCTCGTACATTATATTTGATTTCATCCAATATAATTCTGTATCCACTGTTCATTTTCAAAGCCGAACAGTATTGTTAAATCACACCACAAACTTATCCCAGACTACCGGCAGACGTTCCATATAATCTCCGCACAAAGCAGAAAAATGTTCTTCTATCTGCAAATTACTATCCGTGATACGATAAAAATGTTCTTCCATCAGTTCCGGAAACTGCCCTCTAAGAAGATTCCAGTCATCTTCCAGCAATTTCTGCTTCAATTTTAAAAGCTCCTCTTCCTCGGGCTGCTCGCCCTTTTCTTTCAACAGTTTTTGTACTTCCTTCATATCATCCCTGACATTCTGGTAAACAGGCTCCGGATACCAAAAAACCGTTACCTTGGCATCGTCCAGATAAAGATTGGAATTACTCATGCCAAGCAAGACTTTATAGCTTTCCGTCTGCCTGCTGCTTGCCAGCTGGCACAGGAATATATAACGGACTTTTTCCTGCTCATCACTTAACTGCTTGTCTGTCTGATGGTTAATTGCAGCATCCAGCGCTTCGCAAAACAGCCGGTTTAATTGCGTTCTGTCGGTCTTCAGCCACTTCTTTTTCTGTTCCATCCGCTTGCTGCGGTAATCCTCTATGTAAGTTTCCAATTTCTCTAACCGTTCCAATATCAGCTCCTCCAAATTCCCGTCACTGTTTATTCAACCCCTTTTACCGTCTCCTCTACTGAACAGAAAAGTATCTTTGCAATCTTCCCCCAGTCCGGCTTGTCTTCTTTTAAACAACTGAAAGTTCCATATAACAAATGCTGATCCAGTTTAATCAGATATACCTGGTTATAGCTCTGACCATCAATCTGATATCCGTGGTATTCAAACCAGTAAACTTCGTGCCCGCATTCTGTTTCCAGGGATCCCTGCCCGCGAATTCTGACAGACGGATTCACATTTTTCAAAATCTGCTGACTCTGAAGTGCCAGTTCCTTTGTTCCCCCACTTCTAACTACCATTTTCAGCTGCTTAAAAGCAAAACTCACAGTTGCATTCCAATTACAGACGATAAACTCCGGACCATTTCGGGATGGATATTTTATCTCCTTCATCTTCTCCGGCATAACCATGAATGATGTGGGAAGATACATACTGACACTGGTACAGGGAATGTCTATATTTTCAAACGTAATCAAATCATCACCGGCATAAATCCCCGTCTCTACAGTTGTATGCGCCTGCTTTTCAATCTGCCATTTTGTCTCCAATAATTCCTCATCAAAATATGTCATCTGCCAGCTCTCCTATCCCTGATGAAATTCAATCGAATCCAACGTTTTTATATAGATATCACCGGCCCCCAGTTTGACGCTGCCGGCAGCTTTGATCCTCAACTGTTCCGGAGTCTGCAAGTTGATGGAATGGTCACTAAGCATGAACTTATGCCTTTGTTTGGCCGAAACGCTGATCTGCCCTTCGGATAACGTCAGGGCATTGTCCTCGCCAGTCGTCAGATAACGATCCTGATACGTGGTATTTTCCCCTACATCCATCGGCAGACAGCGACAGGCAAACCCCTCCCGTTCATCCGCACAACCAAACGTCAGAAATATCTTTGCACCTTTTTCCGGCATCGCATAAACACCATTTCCGGTTTCCGGATACCACTCATAGAAATAATCCCCGGTAGAAACGCCGCCGTCTATCTCAAAAGCAATTTTTACCTGCTCATCTCTCACTGCCAGGACCGTTCCCAAAAGCTCCATGCCAGTAAATTTCTCCCGATGCATGATAGTGCTCTCTTTTTCCTTACTCAACAGATAGGTAAACATCAACTCGCCACGCTGGTAAGCGGCCCGCACCTCAAATACCATGACCGTTTCCCCCCAGAAGGCAGCCGTGTCTCCCAGCTGACAGAAATCCGGACTCTCCACTTCATATACCATCTGCTTGTCACCGGTGCCATGCTCACTTCGCTGTATAGATACATTATAATCCTCTTCTGAATACCGTGAAAGCTCTGCGGCTTTTCTGATTCCAAACCATATATTGGGCTTCCCCACCTCTATGTCAGCGATAATATAAGTTCCCAGATAACTGGCCAGACGTATTGCAAACTCCCATTCCGTTTCCTGGTAACGTATCACGGGCTTGTCGATTGTCATCTCTTTTCCCGCCGTACAGATAACCCGGCCATCGGCCGACTCTACGACTGTTCTGATCACATCCTCATAGGTGCTTTCCACGTCTTGAAACGATTGGCTGTCTGTCTTACGGTCCAGCATACACGAACCAGTGGTGGCTTCCAACATTATTTTTTGTACGTTTCCAGCCACGACTGTCTTTATGCCAGTCAGACATCCATTAAAAATGGTTTCTTTATCCTTCGTTATCTTCACGGAGCTGTCATAAAGCTCCTCTGGCCGCCATGACATATTGGGATTCAGTACTCCTTCAAGCCATAAAACACCATGATGGTTCAGCTGCCAATTAAAATCGAACTTATGAACTTCCAATAACGGCACTTCTGTCTCAACTGTAACAAAATCGTTCATCCGAATTTCCATAAGCTCCTCCTACAATTTTATTCTTGATCCTTTTACATGGAATCCTTCTCTGTCAACAGTCAGCTCTGTTGTTCCCTGACGGATACTGATTCTCTTATTGGCATTTATTTCAATCAGGGAATTCTGGCTGGCAATCTCCATCCTTGCACCGGCCTGAATCCGAATGGAACCATCACTTACAATTTCTATTCCATCCTCATCGGACATCTCCATATAAGATCCCTCATTATTAGTTAACAGAATCCGGTCTTTTGCCAAACGGATCTCTTTTCCCTGTTTATTACGCCAGAACTTACAACTCGGGTCTTTTCTCAGGCTGCTCCCGGCCTCGTGATAAGCACTTGCGACATAGGCTTCCTCTTCTTTCCCAGTGGGGAAATACAGACGGATACGGTCCCCTTTTTCCGGCATACAATACCAGCCGGTTCCATCAGCAGAGGAATAGACCGTTGCATAAGAAAACCAGCGTTCTCCGGCGTTATCTGCATTTTCATCCTCCTGCAATGTTACCTGCACCTGCTCCTTCTGAATCTTTGTAACCGTTCCAAAGAGGGATGCTCCGGAAACCTTTGCATTATCCTGCACGATCGTCTGAAAAGCGGATTCCGGCTTCATATAGTAAGTATGGTACAGTTCATTTCCACGCATTACGGTTTCAATCTTCCAGACAATCAGTGACCGCCCCTCAATTACGCCGATGTCTCCTAACTGATGAATATCCCGGCTCTCCCATATATAATAGATAAAATCCTCCGGTGCAACCGCTAATCCCTGATTTTTCTTCTCCCAGTAAGCTTTCATATCACACTGCTTCCTGTATTCCTGCATATCCCCAGTAATGGCAGCATCACGTTTTGGCAGGCCAAAATAATATTTGGAGCCTTTCGTTTCGGCATCAGGCACCACGACCGTATGGTTCTGACTGGCCAGACGTTTGATAAACTCCCAGTCCGTTTCCTGATACTGCACCACCAGCTGTCCAATCTGCTGCGTCTTGCCAACCGTCATGATCTTGGCGGCATTCTCATAACCACTGTTGCAGGTTTCCAATAGCTGTTCATACCGCAGTGATTCTGCCTGGAAGGTGCGTGTATGCTTTTGCAAATCCATCAATTCGGTACCGGAGGTTAATGTCAGCTGCATCCGGCAGGTTTGTCCTGTTACCTGCAGCCTCATATCCTTTACCACTCCGCAGATCCAGACTTCTTCACCACCTTCATTGATTGCATACACATGAAGCCGGCAATTGTCATTCCCCAGAGCTGCATATTCTTTCATTCTGGCAATCGGGATTATCCCCTTAAAGCAATATTCCATGTGCTCATTGACTTCCTGTGTTCCCTTGCAGTCAACCACCCGGAATTCATCAAAAAGTTCCAGTTTTAAACGTCCTTCTCTCATACTTTATTTCTCCTGTTCCTTTCGATATAGTTGAACTTCCTCAATCCCCAGTCCGGTTATTCCACGCCGGATTAAGCTCTCTGCCAAATCCAGAGACAGAATTGTATGACGCTCTTCTCCTTCTGTTACCCAGAAGATGTGCCTTTCAATGGATGCTTTTTCTTTTCCCGGTTGGCCGGTCTGCGAGACACACTTACCATCTTCATACCGGCGGATTACCAATTGTATCTGCTCGGCTTCATCAAACACGGGAAGATAATACAGTTCCGGCTTTCCTTTCTGCTGTTCGAATAAAACAATCTCTTTCGTAAAGATAACCTCCCGGTACATCTTAATTACATCCTTTACCCGGGGGGAGATCAGCAGAAACGGGAAACAGATCATATCGGTAAACTGCAGATCGTCTGCCGGTTCCACGAAAAACAACTGTCGGTCCGGCAGCTTCGGGTATGACTTTAAGGTAATATCACGAACATCAAACCGTCCATGCCAGTCTGTTAGTTTCGGAGCATGCTTCCATTCCGGTGTATCTGTCATCCTAAAGTATTTCACGTCTTATCCTCTCCTTTGCACTTCCCTGGCTTTAATCAATCAGGATCTTTCTTCGTTCCTTCCCAGGGGCATCCACCCGTATTTTGCCGGACTGTGCCATTCTTAAAATGGTACACATCCCCCTGTAAATATCCTTGTTTGTCTCTTTTCTTCTGCCGCTTCCCGCTTCCCGGTCATTCACATAATGTTTAAGGATCGCAGGTGCGACTGCAGCTGACTGATTCAGGCAGGTATAGGCAAATGCAGTATCTTCCGCTTTTTTTCCGGGAGCCTGTAATATTTCTTCCGCAAAAAACCGGGTAACGGACGGCGACAGGGCCTTTCCCCCCTTGCCGCCCCAGGCTGCATCAAGCAGGTTGACCGTATCATACTCTGTTTCCAGATCGAAAAAGTCCTTGTATTGTCCTCGCAATGCAGCACCCTGGCGCAGATGAAAACGGCAAAACTCGATTTCATTTTCCATGCATTCCCCAGACAGTTCCAGCCCAAAAGTGATTCGCCAGGTAATAAACTCCGGGGAAGGATCACACAATTCCATTCGCGCCTTCAAATATTGTGTGCAGTCGGTTGCCTTATATGGAATTCGTTCCGGCTCGGACAAGAGTAATATTTTCCCGTCATATTTTATGATTCCCGGAGAGATCACCAACTCAGCGCCCTCAACACGTATGCTGCATCCGGTTAAGATGCCGGAGCTATAGTCCTGCCATGTTAAACGCATCTGGTCATAACTATAATCCCGCATTGCAATCAGTGCCTCTTTCTTTAATATCCGGTTTTCTTCGAATAAAGGGTATTTGCCCTGCATGAATCCTACCTCCAGTATCATTTGATTTGGTAAATGGTTTATTTCGTCCCATCAAAAAAGTTCTGCACCCATCGTTCATTTTCAAAGCCAAAGGTGTTTTCTTTTCCCAGATACAGCCGCTGCTGTTTCCGGTAAACCGGAACAACAGAGAAAGCCCACTCAAGCGGTCTGGTCCACAGGAAAAACCGGACTTCATAATCTTCAATATCATCCGTATGCTCCTGCCGGATGCAATCCCCGTATCTGGCATGGATCTGTTCATATTCTGTTTCTTCAAAATCAGATAAGTTACTATTGCATAAATAGCGGTAACGAAGCTTTCCATCCACGTCTTTCAGGTAAAGCTCCAATGTCAGATTCTCTACATTTCTGGATATCATCCCGCTGGCACCGCTCCGGGCCAGACGCTCAATCAGGATGACCTCTTTCCCCTGATGGGTATAAGCACTGATCTGGTAGGGAAGAGCCGGCTCTTTCGCTAAAATGGAAATACGTGTAAGGCCCAGTTTCTTATCCCGCAGATATTTAATTGCGCCGTCCACGCAGCTCATCTTAAAGCTGTTATCGGTATTCTTGTCCTTTCTGCTCCGGCTGGTCTGGATTGACCGCCCCGGAACAAACTCTTTGATGGCATCCCGGAACAACTCCATCTTGCAGGACTGGCCCGTCAGTTTTATCATGGAATACTCCTCCAAGATGTCCCGCCGGTACATTTCTTCCAGAAACTGTTTTACAACACTGTAGATGTCCGCCCGCAGCAGCAGCTCCAGGTCAAAGATATTAAAAACCACGGCGGGAACCGACTTTACCGTCTCTAACCCGTTCTTTCCCATAACTGAAAGCTTCCATTTATCGGTATCGATCCATGTAATATCGTTATTCCGCCCATCCTCTTCGCCGATGCCAATCTGCAGCGTGCCGGCCTGATTGTAAAATTCCTTTTTCACGGTCTCGGCCAGGAAAAACAGAAAATAGAAATTATTCTTCACCTTATAATAATCTTCCCGGCTGCGGTTCTCATAGTCTTTATATCTGGTTGGAAGATATTGCTCTGCCTCCCGGTAAACCGATTCCAGTTCCTGGTATAATGCTGCCGCTTTGCTCTGATCCACACTCCGGTAGATATCCAGATCAAAACCGTTCAATATCTTTCTGACTGACTTTAAGTTCCCATTTCCCATACCATTTACAATCGCAATCTTTAAAAGCTGCATTACGCGGTAAGTCAGATTATTGCCGCCAAAATCCGTATCACCATTTTCATATGCGGTTTCAATCTCAATCCAAAAGGAGGGCTTTTTATCTTCGATCCGGAAACTTCCGGAACATAAATCGGTGGTTCCGCCACCGCAGTCCAATATCAGCGCTTTATATTCGGCGCCATCTTCAAACTGATTTCCTGTAATCAGATCGGAAATGGTGTTATAAAGCACTGCCACTCCCTCATCAATCATATCGTCTTTTTCAATGGCGTAACCTGGCAGTATCTCATCAAATAACCGGAAAAACTGGTTTTTCTGCTTAACCGGACAAGAAATATGTACTTTCTCAATTTTACACTTATACTGGTCTGCAACCGAAAACAGCACATATTCAAAATATGCCTTTAAAATTTCTTTTCTTTTGATAAGCTGCCGGTGTCCTTCCCGGTCGGTGATTTCCTCCGCTTTTTCATAATCACCAATCCACCGCTTGATATCATAAAATACACAAAAACCTTCATCAATATAGCTTGAATTAGCCAGTCTGATCGCGTCATAGCCAAACAGATACTCCGGCTTCCCATTATGCAATGACTGTACGCCTACAACACTGGGAAGCATTGTAGTCTCCTTCCAGTCTGCGGCAGTATTGTAAAAAGTCGCATAGCGGATGGAGTTGATCTGATTTTCTACCCTTTCATAAGCGTGGCCGGTTTGTTCGAAATAATGATAGTCCAAAAACACACCTGCCGTTGTGTTGGTCGTTCCAAAATCAATTGCAACCGGCACTGACAGCCGGGCCGGCTCTTTCCTTTCAAAATCCAGCAGCGGAACCGGATATACTGGCAGGTATTCCGGAAAGTTTGTTTCTTTCCCCTCGTAAATCTGGTAAAACAGCTCTGATTCCCTTCGTTCCAGACAATACAGAGTGTAATTTTTTACGTCTGATTCATAACAGGCAATTTCGGCCGTTTTGGTCAGATACAAAACGTCGGTATTATTTCCCTTGGGTAAGATATTTAAAATGGCACAGAGTGAGCCGTCGCCGCTGACAAGAAGGGCATTACTTCCGGCAAACCGAGGATCATATGGAATCGTATAATCATCCTGATAATTCATTGCCAGGCCCCGGTAGACGACAAGCTTGGAACGGCAGTGCAGGAATCCGGCATCCCGCAGCTGCAGCTTGCTGCGGCTCAGCACTTCTTCGACCGCTTTTCTTCCCACACCGTTCTGGCGTTGAATTAAAAAGTATTCATCTGCTCCCCGGTAATGAAGAATCGTATGGATCAGCTCCTCCTTATCCATCGGGTTAACCATACCCTGTACGATTTTCTCCCTCATGCAGATTTCACGTAACTGGAAGGTAGTCATCAATTCCAAATCTGCTCTGCGATAACGAATATTTGATTTTTCAGTTCAGTATTTTGTTTTAATTGGTATCCGTATCTGTTCATTATCTTCTCCATTACCTCTTGCCCATGTTGGTTTTTATCTTACGATGCGGAATGTGACTATTGCTTACTGGATTCCAGTGGGAGTACCTCAATATATTTTACCCGCCCCCAACGATTGGCTGAAAAGCGGCTATAATTAGCATCTAACCAGTCTGTAAGCAATTTGTCATATAGAAAATATTGCTTATATTTAATTAAATCCTCTTTTGTCAGTCCGTTAGCCTCAATGAATTCGAGAACTTCCTGCAAATCATCAATATATTCTTTGTAATACACTATATCTCCGTTTCGATCACCGTAAGCAAGTTCGCCATAATAACATTCGACAATCTCTGTTAACTGTTTTTTTCTGACATCATAAGTATAACTGAAAATTATTTTAAAACCATCAAATTGTTTTACTGCATTAATTATCATTACTTTACTGTCACTTGAACAATCAATATATATTCTTTCACCATAATTTAAATATTCCTTTTTGTAATTATTTTCATATTCCCCATAATAGTCAAC
>Ga0153942_1001192_pt1 | contig 10340 bp, 9 predicted proteins | sample TSNJ026MetaG_FD_104731 | JGI IMG/M metagenome (GOLD analysis project Ga0153942, IMG submission 104731) | Attine ant fungus gardens microbial communities from New Jersey, USA - TSNJ026 MetaG | ecosystem: Host-associated > Fungi > Mycelium > Unclassified | place: USA: New Jersey, Brendan T. Byrne...
GTCAAAATCATCCAAATTTGAAAGGCTTTGTCCATAGTGAGTGAGTTCATCCTCGTCTTCCAAGTTAAATGTCACTCCTTTGGATGTCCTTTGCCGTTCTCGAGTGAAACGTTCAAGCATACGTTCCTCTAAGCTCAGGGACGGGTCGTTCTCGCCAAATCGTCTGTCGACTATTCCACCTGTACGATTGCGTAGTTCCCACTCTTTGAGCAGCGTATTCTTGCGCTGAAGCACTATGAGGTCATAGATAATATTCAAGACTTGATATATTGACTAACCTGCTCAATGCCAGCTTGTTTGCTCTGTGCTGGCGTACCGGAAATACCTTTTACTTTCCGGCCACCGACATCATGTTTAGTTTTTGTGACCTTGACATCGAAGGAGTTTAATCGTCGGTGGATTTCTTCGAGACGTGCTGCCTTTTTCTCTTTTTCCAGAGGCGCACTCGCCCTCCTTCGCTTCTTGCTAGATGAAGAGTTCCCAGTGATACCTGCCTGGGATAATGCTGTTTTGAGCTGAAGGAGCTGAGACCCTTTGGCCATTGCAAGAATAGTGTAAACCTTAAAGATGTGACAGACGTGACACCGCGTAGATGTGCCAGTATCACCCCTACCTAGTTTTTCACCTTTCTTTTGCTAAACAGTTGTATCTCCGGCAATTTGTATCTCCTTACTACAACGGGTTTTCCGATGAGCGTTCTCAAATCTATTTAAAGAGTTGAAATAACAGGAAAGCAGTTCCTCCATTTGTGAACTATTCATATCTTACAACTGGACTGGCGACATTGTCTGGTTCTGAGGTGCATGAGGGTGTTGACAGTATACATACTCAACCGAATGTCCACTGTGCACCCTTTGAGAGTTGCAATCTAAATGGGATACTATCTCGAATTATACAGATGCCGACGACATGTGCCGGAACCCCTCTGGAATAGTTCTGCGTCGCACCCTTGGGGAAATCAGAGGAAGGCAGGCATTAGACGGGAAATAATTTCTGAGCACATGTGCACTGTTCAGATGAGCATTGTGATCCACCACTCTTATCACAGACGTCGGCTTCCTATCTATGATTGCTGCCAACCCTTTGTGTTTTCTGGCGGAGAAAGTAGAACACAAGAAGTTCACAAGAAATTCGTGAGCAAGAATCATAGACAATCCTCCAAGTATCCATCGAAGTATATTATCTTATCCTACAGAAAGTTAGAAGCAAACGTGAATACCGGGGTCTTCCATATGGTAAGCACGATATGTGGGTCGAAGCTGAATGCTGCCGATGCGATGTCAAAGACATAATAAATCCTTTCATGCATGATGTCGGTGTTCAGCACTGGCATAATCTTTCACATAAAAAGTTTCGGTGCGACTCCTTGCTCGCGAAAATCCCGCATACTCTGCAGTAAGTTTTCTCATGCGGTGTCTGCTTGCAGAACATCTTCACGCAATGTCTGCCGTAATTGCCCCTTACAAGTGAAACGTATTGAACCGTTCATTGCAAATTCCGAGGATTTACATGCCATGTAACTGTCTAACACAGAAATTTCTGCTTCTGGAACTCAGTCATTTAACTCATTTGTTCCTGACTTCCCATTCAGACAGCACTATGCCCACTTTACATGCAGATTTCGAGCTGAATGTTTTCAATTATTCGATGCCAAAATGGGAGAATGACATCATTTTGTACTCGGTGCAGAGTATTCGCACCCTTTTCTGCGACCATATCGGTTGAGCATGTCAGACTTTCACCCATTCCAGGGCTCTTGCGAGAGTATGATTCTTCGGCATCGCTTCAAATGATGCAAAGCTTTTTCATCCATGCCACACGTGGGGTGCGCGAGACCAGCCTGAGTCAGATTCAAATTAAGTATGTTGAAACCTTCGGTCAATAATCTAATCTCCAGACTCACAAGTACCTTTCCTTTTCCGTGTCTTGCACGCAGTAGCAGTCTATTTACAAATCAGTCACTAGGAAGAAGACTCTTTCTCCATGTTGACCGCAGTGCACTTAGACCCTGACTGCGCATAGGTTCAACTCTGGTGAGACGAAATTCTTCCGAGAGAATGTCAGTCAGTAAATCAATTCTTCCTATATTGGCAGACTTCATCACAATGGCCCGATCGTCAACTGAGAAATCCAGACTCGGCATTACCTTTCGAACACGTATCTGAGTTGTTCATTTGTAGCCTAATCTCGTCTCACCCGCCACGGATCCCCGTGAAGACAGGCCTTCAGAAGTCATGCGTCCAAAACCGAGCCTGCATCGAAAGGAGCAACCTATGAATGGCCAGACTGCTGCCCTCAAGTTCGAACCAAACCTCAACTTTCAACTCCAAACCTGTCGGCAGATACTTTTTTACAAGACACTTCGTCGAAGAGCTTTTGTACCGACCTCCCGAATAGGTCGGTCATAGAGACTCTGACTCAGTCCGTGACTCTTTCTTAGAAGTCCCCCACGAGTCGCATGTCTCTTCGTGCCTTACCTCGACAAAGCAGTCAATGTCAGTAACTCTTTTATGCGGTATGGACGGCACTTGAACCGCGTGACATGGCTTCTTGTCAATGCCCACCTTCCCGCGCGGCTTGACAGCGACTATTTACAGCTAAGGGCTTCTCTGCCAAGAAGCTCCATTACTGGCGCATACCGAGTATTGGCCATTCTGTGCTGACACCGCCCACCGTGGGATCTGGTAAACCTTCTCAGAACCGAGGTGAAACAGCCCCCAATTGTTGCTGTCTTATACCCACACAACTAGCATGAGGCTTAGCCATCTGTGCAAACAATCCAACATTTCTTCTGCCCTGGCGAGACAATGAGGCTCACTGGGTTCGCAACGACACAAGTACGTAAAACGTAAGTCTTTACCAGCGGGGAGGTACTCCCCGGTCATCTATTTCTGTTCCCACATCGCCCAAAAGGAACTTTTGGTGGTAGAAGGACCAATATATATGAACAACCTGCTGGCAGGGGTTTAAGAATATGGGTCAGCAAGTGAAGATGCACCCTCGTTCTAAAGCTCATAATAATAAACTAGTCTACCATGGTTTTAGTGCGCCAATCTTCAAAATCGATCTTCAGGCTCATATGCATCCACGTTGAGTGGTGCGAAGTAAGAGAAAAAGCAATGACCAAACAGCCAATTCAAATCATAGTGAGGCCTCTGATTGAAGGCTCTCAGTTGTTCGGTGTAACACGAATAACATTCCTGACAGTAGCTATCGTGGAATTAATGGGTGCGCTTGTTGACGCATGAGGAAAGGGTTCCGAAATTGGAAAAGCACCGGAACAGGCCATGCTTCTTCCCGATGTCTCCTGGTTAATTCACCGGCATTCGCCACGCTCTGGACAGCTGTCAGCTAAAGTCATGTGAGGTTTGCGGCATCTCGGCATCTGTAACGGCGCATTTTTTTATTTCATACGGGCATGCTCGTTGAATTATTGAATACTAGAGTGATGGTAAAACAAGCGATGAAGGCTGTTAAGTCGGACAGAGCATGTCTGATGGCATGATAGAGAAGAAAGATTTTCACCCGAAGACACTGCTGGCGGAGAAGATGCACACATTCTCAGTATGGAAATTTTCTGTGGGATAACATCTAACAAAGGCTAGAAGATCGATGACTGGAATTTGAGCGTTGTGGAGCCCTATATTCTTACACTAGTTTCATGTTTTATTACCGGGTAACAATTGGTTTGCTTCGATTTAGCTTGCGAGCTATGGAACCTCGTCCGGTCCGTTACATCTTGTCTCGCAAGGAGCTGTGTTAATCATGATCGCTCTCTAGCAGCTCCAGTCCTAAGTTCCACAACAAGAACACCCGAAATAGAAGAGCTTCAACCAGAAGTCCAAGGACTTGCAGGTACATGCTCTAACAACGTGAAAGGAGCTCGGGTGATTGAAAGGTCGAGTAAGGTAAACGACCGTCTGTCAAATCCGTATTTGCAATAAATATAGACGCACACCCAATTAGCTTGACTCTTTCGATTTATCATTCAAAATAAACGATACATCGGCCGACCACGGCGCTGGACAGAACAAGTGACAGATACATGACAGATGAATTTTTGCATGGATATTTTGTTCGAAACATAAAAAGTACCTGAGCAGAACTTCAAAGGATGCCACTTTTGGAGACGATCGATGCCCGTGCGTAATAAATGTGTCTGGCGTCTTGTTCCCAGAGCTACACGAGTTTTACACGTATCGTATCGTAGCGACGGAACTGATCGAGTAAGCGGCATCTCACTATTCCCTCCATTGCACGCAAGGTACCTTCGCAGTTTCTTTCCCATTTTGAGACACGCTTCCAGGTCCAAAATGATCAATTTCAGCACCAGAGCCACACGAGTCAAAAGTCCAATCGTACGGGGTTAACTTGAAGATCGGGCCGGCTTTTAGAAACTCCAGCGGAGCAATAAGACGAACTCGTGTTTGAAAGACAATGAAGAACCAGATGTTGTCGAAAAGTACCATAAAAGCCGAGAACACAGACGATCTGTGTAGGGGATGAAATACTGATCCTGAGAAATCAACAAAGATAAGAAGCCTAGTTGTCACGCCACCCAGGAACTTGGAACTGTACTTCAGGTACACTGAGGCAAGTTCAAAAGACCAGGGGAGCAATTTCCAAGTTACATTCTTTGCCAAGCGGACATAGAACCCTCGTCACATGGTGGGTAGCTCAATGCTCAAGTCCACTTTACTACGTGCAGACCGTGCCTAAGAATCTAAGACCAATTACGTCATTGTCATTTATTTCGGGGGTCGCCCCATCTCCTGAGTACCTTTTCTCGATTGTTAGTGTGAGAGCCTAGGCTCGACTGCGTCGGTTCTCTTTCTCATATTTTCACGTAATGAGCAATTGGGCCAGACGATGGACAAGAAAAAGACCAGCTGTGCTGAGTCTGCCACAGAAACTTGGATGGGGTACAAAATGCCGAGAGGATAAACGCCACCGTTGATTGGTTGCCACACGTGAAAGAATTATCGGCTCCTTGGGACGGAGACGAGGTATCTATAAATGGAGACAGTATTGTGAGGAGCGTAACTTCACCTCGTATTATGGGACTTTGCATGGAGATTGAGTTCACTTGGAGAGGAAAGGTCTAAAAGTCCAAGATGCACCGTAGCATGCCGGAGAACTTTGAATCAGGTTGAAACTTACCGAGCAAAAATATCTCTCCAACCAAATGAGAATTAATGGGTTTTTCCTCAATTTGACGGGTCCACATGAGTCAAAAGTCATTTGAAAACTAGATACCACTTTTTGAAATTGGGCGCCTTTAGTGGCTTCCCTGAAAGCCCCTATTTTTCACACATCCACCAAAAGAAAAGAAGGAAGCCCTCATTTGGAACGAAAAAGTACATAAGTATGGAGGTCGTCATCACTTTCGGGCCTTTCTCGGCTTCTTATCCTTCCGTTCCTATGAATTCTCTGGAGAATAGATCCCCTATTTTCTTTGTCACAAAAGAGGTACGAAGTAATTAGTAGTTTGTCCGTTTTGCAACAACTACTTTAGACCCTTTTCGCCTCTCAGTCTATCCAAAAATGAACATGTCGGCATAATAGCGGCTGGATATACGCACAACAACCGCTACCCAACTTCTTATAGGGACTTTGACTACAAGTTCAAGTTTGGTGTTCGAGGCCTTGCATCCGAACCTCCGGTCCAATCGTCTTTTGATCACGGAAACGGAAACCGAACATAGTCTCTAAACCCGAATACCGAACTTTGCTTCCATTCGCCATATGCCTCTGTTTAAAAGAAAAGAACGAGAGAGGCCATTCCTTGTTTGTACAGACTCGTGTTTGAGGACCAGATATTCTGATTCACCCACGATCACGTTTTAGTTTCTCGACCACCTTAAAAACATGATGACGGCACCGCAGAATTCAAGGATGTATTCAAACTTCGAGAAGGTGGTTTTAGTGCAAACTCCCTGGTTCAGCAAAAAGCTATTTTCCATTTCGGGTGTAAGAATTAAGAACCGGATTTGCTTGAAAGCGATCAAGGTTGAAGCCGTTTTATCGTAGAATCGAGCGAGAAGCCGTGGTAAGCAGACCAAACAAATCTAATCTGGGGAATAAGGAGGAGGAGGAAAGCGTAATTATGTCTCTCAGAGAAGTTTGCGATCCTCGACCAGAGAAACGCCCCTAGATCCTTTATCTAACCAGTCAGTAGATTAACGAGGTTCCAAAAACACATTGTGTTGTTTTCAAAGCGCTCAGCTTCTTTTATGAGCGTAATGGTGAGAACGAGATCTATATATAGGAGAACCAAATCTAATATGGCAAACGACATTAGGTCCGACAACGGCAGCAGCGACACCTCTTGACATTCTAGCCGATGCCGTCAACCTGGTTTGCTCATCCTTCAAAGCGCCTTCTCCCTTAATTTTTTCCGAAAGAGCGATCATTATGACGTCCAAGATTCAAACAGAATTCATATATCGGAGATGGCCTGAATAAATGAATCATGTGCAGCCCATCTATCTCACTCTCGACACCATCTCAAATATAAAATTCCGTTGTCGCTACTAGTCATACCCACAATCACTCTCAGCATCAATTTCCATGGATAGATAAATTCTATTCATTCTGATTTTCTGTTCATCGTCCATTTTTATGCTATAGAAAAGTGGTATGTACACATAAATCAAATCAATATTGTTTTGGTATCGAAATAGAAGCGCATGGACAATCTTCGATAAAATCTCTAATCAGCAGAGGTAGCGTAATAGTGGTACAACCTTCTCAGAAAGTAAAGCAAAAGCGCTGGAGGCAGGAACAATAGGTAAAGATACCATCTACCACACGGCAGCTTATCAAGGCTTAACCGAAGATCCACACGAAGAAAAATAGATGAACAAAGGGGGAAATTTAACGTATTGATTCAAGAAAAGCGCTAGTGGGGATGATACAGGAAGCCCATGATGATACATTTTCTTGATGAATAAATAGAGCGTATGCATGGTAGACATTGTTAGATTCATGATGCCACAGACATTGGAACAGGGCCGCCGAGAATGGCGTTAGGAGGGTCTTTGAGGGAGGTGTCAGACCAAAGACTAGTGACACCATGATCGTGAGAACGACAGAGGTACTCTGGTGCCTGAATGTTGCTAGCATTAGGGGTCGCAGGCATAGATGAGGGAGAGAAGTATGCTGGAGATCCAGTAACATTAGGAAGGGGAGGAGAAGGTTGGGGGTGTTGTTGTTGGGACAATGAGGCAATATCAGAGAGGGGGGTATTGGGAAGGCGGATAGCACCGTCATGCGGGGGTGACTGGGAGTCACGAGAGAGGGGGAAAGACTGAACACTGGGAGAATTGAAGGAGGTGGGTGGGGCAGAACCTGAAGAATAGACAGAGACTAATATGGTGAGTAAAGAAACAATACAAAAGATTGAAAGACATACTATTCTCATCCCAATCACTGGTGGCACCAGCAGAATGGACAGACCCATTGGAAGAAACGGAGGCCCGTCGAAGAAGTGGGGGAACTTTTTTAACATTTGAAGGTTTGGCCTTTGGACTGACGGTGTCCTTGGAGGCCTTGCGGTGTTTATTGCCAGCACGGAGTTCGTCGAAACGAAGAGGACGTGGACGGAGATGGGTGCGTTCGTAGAGACCACACTTGTTGCAAACTATTTTTCCGGGATTGAGAGTGGATCGGCGCCAGGAGGGAGGCTCAGTAGTATGGCAATTGAAGCAGCGGCGGCGAAGAAACTGGGTCTCCTTGGAGGCAGCATCGTCTGTGTGCTGGATAGGGAGAGAAGGGGTATAGGGCATGGGAAGGGGGACGGCAGCAGAGGACTGGGGACGATAGAAGGACTGGTTAGAAGGGAGGAGGATGGAGGACGGATCCTCAAGCTTGATGGTAGAAGTGTCATGATAGCCAAGAGGGGTCTCTTGAGAGAACTGATCAGGATATTGGTGGGTCATGAAAGGTTGGTACTGCATGTCTCTGTCGCAACGAACGACAGGATAGGTGTTGCGACGGGAGATCTGGTACTCATGTGGACGAGGAGGAAAATGTTGCTGCTGCTGCTGCAACTGCTGTGACCAGATCTCCTGGGTAGGTTCGTCGTAAAGCTCCTGCAGCAGGGTGCGCGACTGGAAAGGGCCAGTGTACAAGTCTGGGGCCTGTGCCGTCCAGTAGCCGGCATCGACAGCACACGCAGCGTCGTCGTCGTCAAAGGACTGCTTGTAGAAACGATTCATGGATCGGTCAACAACAACAATAACAGCAATGCTGCTCATTTTTATTCATTTGTATCAACCACATCTTGCCCAATCCGGAAACGAACCAGTTCGCTCAGCCAGATCTCTCCCAGATCTCTCTCGGTCGTTCCCGTTGCCTCCGGTCGTCGTCCTATCCCGCTGCCTGGCCTTGTCGTCGTAATCTCACCGTTCGATCCCTAAGCAAGTCATTCAGCCACTGGCACCTCCCCTCACCCCGGACACTGGGGACACCATAATACAAACAAATACGCCACCCAGCTCTTCGGTTCTCGGAGATCGAGATGACTGGTTAACATGATTCCACCGGAAACAAAGCGCCCGATACCCCCCGCTGTTTGTTCCTTGCTCATAATGCCCTCTGTCACTCAGCATGTCCTCATTATTTCCATCCACATGCTCAGGACGCCACTGTTCGGCTTTCTGCCTGGTTTTCTTGCGATTCTGCCTTCTCGGATCCCTAGCAATGTCTACCGAGTCTCCATCTCACCTGGGCTGATCTCTTGCCCCAACTCAATCTTGGTGACCGCCTATGTGTGTACTGCCTCTGCTGCCATTTCCTCACTCTTTGTTATCTCCGTATGGCATCATACCTCAGGTCTCTATTCCATTTCCTGTTAGGTTCCCAACGTTCGTGTTTCGAAATTCTTTTCAACATACTAATCGTGTCATCCTCCTTTCCAGGACCGTGCGTGGTCTACCACTCGGCCCATGTGCGCGCAACACCCTTCACAGCCGAACAGTTTCATCTCTTTATTTTAAATCTGTCTCTGAGTCTATGCCAAAATGCTCTGTACATTGGACACCGGAATGGTTCTCTTCTCACATGGTGCCCTCCGTCATTTCGGTATCACATGAACCTTCTCTTGATCATGGGAACAGATCCGGCAAGAGCTGTCCGATTATGTGTCACGGGAAATGCCTGTTGCTGGGAGTCTCCTTGTCGCACCAACATTTTCTCCCTCCTTGTCCGACAACTACTTCTCATATAACGACCCTGACATTCGGCAAGAGAAGCCACCCGAGATTGTGACTGACCAAGATTTGTTTATCTTGAATTTACCAGGCATAACAATTATCCTGTCGGTGCGTCTCACGGGTATTGTCCGATTTCGGGGCAAAAATGTCACAATAATGACCTTGACCAGGTGGGCTCAATGAGCAAAAGGTCCCTTGCATCGCCACTGATGGGCCAGCAACCACAACTTATCACCGCGGAAATTTTAATAAGTTTTTTGTCAACTGATTTGCAAAGTGGAGCAAACGTAGACGTAAACGTGTCATTGCCCGGATGTTTCCTATTATTTACAAAATAAATATCGATATGAGCTATCTTGGCTGCCTTGCTGTTGTGGAGTAAGAAATTTCGCTCCCGCCCAATGTCAGAGTAACAAGTGACATTTTCTGCTTGCCGGTGAGAGAGAGAAATCAAGACACTTACGTACCTCAACCCTGGGACGGGCGCTCACTGTCAAAAGCCAATGAATCGAGTACGCAACTAAGTCACCCCCGATGATACCTCTCTTCCCCTCTCATGGCCTTACTCAAAGTTCCACCGAACCGATTGGCACCTCACTGAGACTTCTCTAGGTCAGCATTCCCAAGAGAACGTGTTTAGCGCATGACAGGACGTTGTCATAAATGACATCGACCCTGACCTTTTGCGGAATAATCTGAACTTAAAAATAGACATAGAGGAAGTAATGCATATGATTTGCAACCAAGCAAATGGTAAGGTTGGACGTGCAAAATGTCCTCTCTTATAATTATAAGGTATCACTTTTCGCTGGTCATAAAGTTTCATATTCATCAAGAGTGTATCCCATGTTCATCTTTTCCTGTGAATGTTTTTTTTATTTTCAGAACCCAGGATCTTATTTTGTGTTCAAGGTGAAATGACCCACATGTACCACAGGCCAAAGGCAAGGACTGTCAAATGTCAGTCATGAACAAGACACGAAAGCATCATAGACAGAGCGAGGCAAAAACATGATACATGAGACGATAAAAAGCAGAGGGGAAGATCTAGAGTATGACCTGACTGTACTGGACCACAGAAGGAGCGAGCACCACGGATATGCGTTGTCTAACAGACAAGGCCCA
>Ga0153942_1001194_pt1 | contig 10317 bp, 11 predicted proteins | sample TSNJ026MetaG_FD_104731 | JGI IMG/M metagenome (GOLD analysis project Ga0153942, IMG submission 104731) | Attine ant fungus gardens microbial communities from New Jersey, USA - TSNJ026 MetaG | ecosystem: Host-associated > Fungi > Mycelium > Unclassified | place: USA: New Jersey, Brendan T. Byrne...
ATTCCCAATATCGATCGCCGGGATGGGATTGATTGGGATAAACGACTTGAAAGGGGCTTGAAGCCTCAGCACTTGAAGTCCATCCGACAGCCACTGGATAACAGAACCGTCATTTTGGAGGGTGGATTGACCTGTAGCGATCACAGTCGAGACATCCCCATTGATATAGTTAGTGAACAGGGTCGAGACTTTGATAAGGTCGGCAGAGTCCTGGACTGGTTCTAGGATACCCTTCAATGTGATGTTGTTTAGGCCACTGTCCTGATTGGGTCCGTCAGAGTAGTGCAATGACTTTAGCACAAGGAAATTGTCACAATTATTGTATTGGTCGACGTTCCGGATCCAAGAAAAACTCCATCGTAATTGATGTTGAACACTGTCGTGCCAAGGGCAAGAGTGAAAGGACTATACCACGTAATTGAATAGCAAAGTCTGGGAAATGATGACCGTCATGAACAAACCTCGCATTGTTTAATCGTGTCACTGCCTCAAAATTGATCCCTCCGACAGGATTGTCGCTCGGCAATATAAAGTTCAGGAGCTGAATATTCCCGTCAAAGTTGTTGATGCCTAGTAGGCGGTGGGTATAGCTACAATCCAGACGCTCTACAAACTCACCTTTCAGGTCGATGCGCTTATCGAAGCTGATTCCTTTTGCAGCCGGAAGCTTAAGGGCTTGGACCTGCACGTTGCTACTGCTGAGACGCCAAGAAAAAGTTTCGGATGTGATCATGAATTGTGTGAACTCAGAGAAAGCTGTCTGATTCACAATGGTAAAGCTCTGTGTTTGGTTGATCACGGCGCGTTTGTGACGAGCATGAAGTTCTGTGAATGGTGGAGTGGTGCCAATTTGAACCCCTTCAGAGTCGTTTTCAGGATCTTTCAACCAGAAAACGTTTATAGGATCTGTGAACTCAATCGAAGCCGTGAAGATACCGGTATGAGTAACCTTGTGATGGAGTTAGTAACGCATTTCCAGATTTTCCTCAAGGAATCTCGACGAACATTGCCTTGAAACTGGAAAGTAAAACTAATGACATTCCTAGATAAGCCGGTCTACATGGAGATGTTTTGCACTTACGACTCGTTCGTTGGATTAGATATTATTACTCTGTCAATCTCGATCTGAGTTCGCTTTACCACTAGCTGGATGATGGCTCGGATGACTGGGAATAAGATGATGAAAAGGAGTGCAATGACTAGTAGTGTGACAAATATCGACGTTATTATGATCCAACGTCGTTTGTATAAGGGTACGCGAAGTTGTTGAACTTGTGGGTCATTATTCGAGCTTTTTAGGTCTCCAGCTGCAGTACCCTCTTTGACACCAGGCACACCAGTAGTTGTCGCGGCCATAAATCCTGCCGGCTGCATTGTGTGTTCTAAATAATATGTTAATGGGGCGCATCAAGGAGATATCCTAGTGTGTATACCCCTTAGCTCAGCGCCAGACGAAAAACTATGTTGGCTGCCATGGTTGGCGTCGTCAAAGTCACTACTTTGCCCTGCGGGATTCGCCTTCATATCCTATAGAGAAACTGTCTGGTCGAGAGAAGGCTCAAAAGAAGAAACAGAGTGTCTAGGAAACATATATAGATGTATTAATAGATAGCATCATTCTAGTCGATGAAGGTTTTACCGGAAGGATTGCCAGACCATATGATGGAAGCACCGAAGTTTTTCATTTCTACCCGCATGGCGATGACAGCCGTCATAAAGTCGCCTCCGCGGCTGTTTGGGCCCACATGTTAAAAATGCAATATCAAAGTGTGAAACGTCCTTGAATTCAGAGTTTCTGCCTCGAAACAGCTTGTCTAAAAGATCTAGCGTCAGGGGTGTATCAAGAGGGAAATGAAGGTAAAATTCATGTAGCACCTCAGTGAGTGGCCTATCAAATCATGACCATGATCATCTAGCTCTTGTGCTGAACGGAATTAGGATGGTCGCTTTCTCAGATAACCTTTTGTCAGATGACTTGACAAGCAGCCTAAACTGTAGTGATTGGATGGCTTCCCGTAGGAGTCTGGGAGAATTTGGGAAGTGTCTGTGGTCTGAGAAAATCTGGGAAAAATACAATTCCCGTAGCACTCCCTAGATGTGACATCACTATGTCACACACTGTACGTGTTTTGTGTTGCGACAGATCATGATGTGATGCTTAATGAAATGATTCAGACTTCCACTATCTTTGACCTGCGTTATCTTGGGAAATAGCTCATATGGAGCTGATAGAGGAGAAACTCGTCAGCAAAACAAATTGTAATATCCGTCCATAGTAAATGCCATCAGGATATAACTTTGATCCGACTATCCATAAAAGGCTAGAAATATCTAGGGAGATCCCCCAAATTCAAGCTCGGCATCTCGGCATGGAGCATTCAATGTAACAAATATTTCCCATCAAGACTAGCCTATGTTTCGCCTATGTTTCCTCCCAGGTAGAGCCTGTGGGTTGTGGAGACAGGCAATTGTTGATGCATAGGGGGCAATCCAAAGGATGACAGATAGGCTCCAGATTGTCCGACCTGCAGTGCTGAGGCGCACAGTTATTGAAAACCATGCTTGAAGGAGAGTATACTTGCCACCAGACCGTGCGACAATGAGAAAGCCTTTTTCTGCAGAAGGTAAAAGGCCACATCTAATCTACCCTTACCTTAACATCAACTACCAGAACAATTAGGTAGTTTCATTAGACAAGGATGTTGGAATGTCGAGCGTTACACTAAAAATCAAATCGGTTTCATCTCTAAGTTACTGGTTGTTTCGGGTTTCATGTTGTGATAATGAATGATTTCCCGTAGGAATCTAGGAGAATCCGGGAGTGTAACATAAACCTTGTTCTCTGGTCTGAGGAAATTTGGGAAAAATGCAATTCCCGTAGCAACACTCCCTAGATGCATCATTATGTTACACACACGTCTTGTACGTGTTTGATGCTGCAACACAACGTTGCGACCAATCATGAGTTCATCTCTCTTGAATCACCCTGAGGACGAGCTATTACTTGCAAGCTGCGCAATACTTGCCATTATATATCATACCAGTATTCAGGCATGTGATGCTTGATGACAATGCCGCAAAAAGATTCAGAACCCCACTGTCTTTGACCATCTTGATAGTTTCATCATAAGGAGCTCATGATAGAGGAGAAACTCGCCAGCAAGAAAATTTTTTTATCCATCTCCATTCCATATGGAGGCCTTGCCAGATCACCGTATCTAGGGAAGTCTGGAAGACCCCCCGAATTTGAAATATGTGCTTGGCATCTCGGCATGGAGCATTCTGAACTGCCTACGGGAAGTCATCCAGTAAATAGGTATACTATCCCCCTATGGTGGTTTTAGCCACTTTCAGGGTCCTGCATAGCCACTTACAGTATTTTGGCCACTTTCCAGGATAACAACATTTAAAGTGCGGAAGTCACTTCTGAGAGCGATAATTCTATACATATACTCATTCTACAGTTGAATACATAGAAATATCTAGCAATTCGTGCTTCAGAACGACGATCAGGACGATCAGGACGATCTTGTACAATCTTGTACAATCTGCTTTCATTACCCAATCTGGGCAGGCAGCTCACCAATGTCATGCTTTGCCATTCAAGCCGTGTCTGAGTTACAATTTGGTTGATCCCGATTCAGCATGCCCCTGGCTCACCAGGCTCGATGCAAGCGACAGGCTACCGAAGACCTGAGATATAAAATCAAGATTCAGGCATTCTGGAAGTATCTGGGCAGCGACAATCGCTCTCAGCAGAAAATGTGTATACTGAGTATAATAATGTATATAGTACAGCATACCACTATCACATGCATCTATATAGATATAGTCGAATAATTTCACTTGCTGCCTAACGAAAGGACTGGTTTCATCTCATGCGGGGTTTGAAGTTGTTGATACCTAAGCTCGGCGTGACTGGATGTGACTGGCTAAAACGCGCGAAGACCCTGAAAGTGGCTGAAACCACCATAGGGGATAGTAAATACAGGAGGTTGAGACGAGGCTCCTTGCGCATTTGCAACGAGTTTCCCCATCTGGCCTACTATACATAAACTCAACAAAAGAGCGTGATGCAAGCACTTATACAGTCCATCAATCTACCTGAGACTTTATCTAAGAGTTCCAGATCAAGGTAATTGAGATATCAATCTGTAGACTCAGTTCTTGACAGCACAAAATTGAAGCAAAAATGGCCATAGACAATTGGGTGTCTTCCCATAAGCAGTCTGAAAAAAACCTATAACCTCAGATTTTCTGGTCTGTGATAAATGCCGGATATGAAACTTCAGGGTTTCCCAGACAATCATCTAGCTATACTTATTCTCCTTCTTAATTTAGGTGGATGAAAATGCTATATCTTGAGCCTCAAAGGCTGTGTGATGAAGATCAAGAGACTTCAAAACATTTTATCATAAAAGACTCCCGCTGATTGATGCCTATGGGTTATTGAACCGAAGGCATGGAATATATTTTTCTTTTCTCTTTTTTTCTTTTCTATGTAATAGTTTTACTTCTGGGAGATCCACTCTTAGTCTCCATCTCTCCTCTCTGGACCCTAAGCCTTGAGGTATCTTCGCCTATTGGGAAGGGGGGATTTGTTGCCTTTTTAATACCCTATATGGCCGCTGGACCCTGGTAGGACCCGGCGCGTCCGCATTAGCTCAGGGCAGATGTGCGATTGCACACTGCCCCACGGTGTGAGATCTGATAGTGGTTTCATTGCTCATGAAAGGATGAGGAGATAACAGGTGGTGGCATGAGGAGGATTGAGAGCGGTTCAGTCCCTTTTTTATCTATCCATATACTTGGTTGTCCCATGCATTTGGATATGATATCATGCTATGATTGCTGTTTGCGATCAAGATATGTAGTGGATTTCTAACCTCAAAGGTGTGCTATACTTGAATTGGTCCGGTGAACTTTTCACAATCCATTGCCGATGTCTCGAAACTGGTTACTTTTTCCTGGATGTCAACATCCGCCATCACCTTGAATGATTTCGGATGGCCAATAGGTCTCGGGAGATATAAATACATAAGTAGATATTGTTGTACCATCCAAGTGTAGATGGAGCTGCAGATCTGCCTGTGACAACCTGAGCCAATTCAGAGTAATGGGTTTATACAGGTTCAGATAGATGACTATCAGTTTGATCTGGAATTCAACCATCATGCATTAAGGATTTTGGAGAGAGAGACGAGATACTTTTCGCATATCGCGGAAAAGTAGAATTCGTGTTCAGAATTATGAAGCTGAACTAGATTGTGAGCGATCTCGTGTGCAAGAGTGAAATACCTAATTCCACGTGTCATCACATATCATCACATGGAGAAAGAAAGTGAATGACCATGAAATCAATGCATTAGTCATAATCCCTTGGCGGACTTCAGGATCATCTGGAAGTATGGTGAGGATGGGATATAATGACGAGTATTTTTACTCACGCCAAGCTTCGTAATAACAAAGATTCAGGAAGATACTCCTATTCCTGTTGAACGCAATAACGCCACCTTTAGTATCATAAAATATATGCAGATTGGTAAGGCCGAGGTCGTAGACATATGCAAGTGACTTTATCACATGGATGAATCTGACTAAAGGATCTGACTTCATTTTCAGAGCACTTTGTGCCTCATTTTCGGGTACATCTGCGATGAATTGACGTTTAGCTAGTAGTACAGAACGATTCGTTAAGTACCTTGAGCAAAAAATATCTTGATCTGTCCCATTGTACCTGCAAGGTTTCTAGTAGACTAAGACAGGGGATAAATGTCGCTCACCAATCAGTCTCATGTTCTGAGAGAGCCCCGATATGTCACAATAACCGTCATTGTTAGCTTCTTTGACATAGGACGTTTCTCGTTGGTTCTGCAATAAATCGCTTGACTCTTCACGGCAAGCCCTAATGGCCATAGCAATATTTGAAGCTGGGTTTATCAATGATTCTCCTTGTTTGCAATTTCACTGACACTCACCAATGTTATCAAGTGGTGTGACAGTTGGATTATCGTAGGGTCGTAGAGAGGATGAGGTCTCGGAGAAACCACCAGGTAATTGAGGGTCCTGATAATCAACTTCATTCCCAGGACGAGCAGGGGCGCCGGAGAGGCCTGACAACTGAACACTGGATCCCGTAACACCTAGTTTTTGCTTGAGTTTCTTGAAGGTACTAGACAGTGAAGAGGTCCGATCTACAGCAATCGAATCCGAAGTTAAGGTAGAGGAACTGGGAGAGGTGAGCGTTCTTTCTACTGTGGGCTGAGGACTCGAAGAGAGAAGTTCAATGTGTCCGTCTTCCACTCTGATTTCTTTTGTTTGTCTTTCTAGTTGCCTCTGTCCCAAAATACGGTCCACTGATGGAATGGAACGATCAGAGCCTTAAAACCGCGTATACGTTGGACGAACCGTTATAGCCCCGACGCTTCAATGCTTTGAGATCAGTTGACAGGATCGTCATAAATAATAAAGCGTCGTGAGTTTTCGGGGAATCGAAGATAGATTTATTTAAGCACATAGCCACCCTAGTGCATATTCAGCAAATCTCGCTCAGCACCGTGCGCCTCTCACTTACTCATAAAAATCAACCTGTGCATTATCGGCGAGCATAAGCTCAATGCGTTGGGCGGGACCCTGCTGAGCAACAGCCGAGGCTTCTTGTTTCCGTTCTAGACGAAGCTTGCCATATGAGAGAGTCCTCTTAACCTTGATTTGACCGTAAACCTTGACTTGAAAATTCGATTCTATCTGTAACCAGTCCAGGGACACCTTCATCTTGGCATGATTGTGTTCGTGAAGGAAGATAGGAAGTCGCTCCAAGATTAATGAGCGAATGTAAGTTGGGCGCTTGGAGTTGCTGATCTCTGTCCCGACAAGGTACTCCTCTTTGACCAAGGAGCTAAGCCTGCGAGACCCCAAGTCCATGTAGAACGCTTTTTCACATATCTCCAGTATGTAGAGTACTTTGCATTAGGAGAAGCTCACCTTCTATGATATCTTCCTGAGGTGCGGTAAATAGTTCCGTGCCAAATATCTGGTGAGTGGTGGTGTTATCGGCAATGACAATCTGCTCTGCTGTTTTCAGGTCATAGCCTATTTCCCATTCTCCATCGTCAAATTCATCACCAATTGTCTTATGGGTTGATTGTTCCATGACTTTGCGCTGACTGCACAATAGGATAGGAGCCCGCTTCATCCGGGCAATCGTAACAGCGGAAAGATTCTTTTTATTGACAGCAATATTTCGTATTTCATCCAGGAAACTGAGAAGCATCAGTAGGAAGCGAGGAAATACTCAGCCAGATGCGCACTTGAGCGGACCCTGTGCCAGGTCGTAGAAGGCACGGGGTTTTCCTAGCAAGACTTTGGCAAGTTCTTCAACGCTTGGATCTTGCTTGGCGCCACAGGCGGTAAGAAAAGCATTTCCCGCTGCTCCAAAATCAACGAACTTAAATAGTTTTGAGTGAAATTTGTCCTTCGAACGTTGACCAAGGTAGCACTGGGTAGGTGGTAGCCAGTGTGTGGTAGGTTCGACACTTCCTGGTGAAGCAGGCACAGGAACAAAAGAAGTTTCTGCAAGCTTCAAAAGTTCTGAACGTGAGAAATCTTGTGGACGAGTCAACAACGTTCGGTGCTATTGAACAATCACGCACCAGAAACACAGATTGCCAAGACAGTGAACCACTTTTTACCCACTTGAAAGTTATTAGGACGGCCACTCTGCAAGAGATTTACTAGTTGACTAGTCGTGGGATTCTCTCTAACCTGAAGCTTGACTGCTTCTGACTGCAATGTTGGATCAATTACTAGGAATCCTAAATGCGACCATTCAGGTTTGGAGAAGATTTTTTTGGGTGTGCCAAGGCAGCTAGTGCTACCATCAAGAGCTGGAATAAATGCAATGTCTTGGAATTTGTTGCAATCATAATCCGTATATCTTGAGTGGATATTATCAATGAGATATTTGAAAGCGGTTTGACGTATCTGACAACCATGAGTTTAACATTTGATAAGATCACATGATTCCACATACCGTCAGATCTGTATTCGTGCAAAGATACACAAGTTCCTCAAGAGCTGGATACCGGCGCAATCCCAGATTAAACAAAAATTGTGCTGTCAAAAGAGACGGATTATTGAAGATAAAAGTCTTGAATTTCCAGAATCTCTTACCTTCTTCCGAATTATTTCGCCATTTCTGGGTACCCCAGTCAATTAGAGGAAGTCCTAATTGCCGAAGCACAGGCGATGGCTCATACAATTGATCAGCCCTCAGCCTCGATGCAGACTGACCATCAAGCTCTGCTCCCGACCGTTCTTTTGGGAAGGCAGCTGTGAGCCTTAATCGCCTGATTTCCTCCTCTTTCAGGTTATCCTTCACCGAGACCAGGTAATGGATGAGATCATTGCTCGTCCACTCATTTGTCTTCACCATCCTAAACAATTTTGAGCCTTTGAAACATATTGATCATAGTACCGCCCACCTGGTGAAGATTATTTGCAACTCAACATGATTTCGAACATCCAGCTCATGGAGTAATTTCTCCATTTGGCCTTTGATAGGAGTTCCTGACGGGAATTTAACGACTGACATATCATGAAATATGTTTACACTTGGAAAATAAGATTCATTCGGAAGCTTCATGCCATCGGAGGTCGGGATGCAAGTCTTGTCTTTGAGTAGACCAATGATTTGTTGTTTCATTGTTGCAGAAAGTCCATGCCCCCAGTTTCGGGCTATGAAGAATAAGACCTTTTCTGACCACTGTGGTGACACCTGTATATCATAGACAGGGTCCGCTTGTGCAACTTTTGGATCGGTTATATTGCTGAGCCAATCCAGTATGGTGAGATCAACCCAAGAAAATGCGCGCTTCAAGTCATCTGGAGAAAAGTGTTTGGTTATAGCGAATGGGAAGAGATGACAGGGAAGAGGCCCCTCTAAAGGTACGCCATTAAGGCTTCTTTGATTGAGGAAACTTTGAATGGTATGAAGTGGTATTATTCTATCTTCATTCGGGCCAGACAACCCCAAAACAGCCGCATTGAGGAGCTGAATTCTGACAGGAGCAAGATGTGACGCATTCTTTGAATCATAGAATGATATCCACCATTTCATGCAAGCAATCATATCCATTTCAGGGAGTGGTCGTGATCTGAGTTCAGCCAGAACATCTTCGAATGAGATTGTTCTGATTATGCCTTTACTCTGCAACGACAGCACCATGTTCTCGGCTACGAGCTCTGCAGGCACCAAGGGAAGTTGTTTCAGAAAAGAAAAAGAAGCTTCAGGTAGACGAATTTGGGATGCAGGTCGAACGCCAAGTGTAGATATCAGTGGAAAGGAGTTCGTAGGACTACATTTGAAGAATGCATTCTCCAAAAGAATGGAAACTTCTGCAGAAGGGGTGGAGTGACGGTATGAAAAAAACTTGAGGGCGTGAATGGCCTTGTTTATTAGGGACGATCGCAGCTCCTCTGGTAGTTCTTGAGAGGCATACTTAAACACCTCCGTATTTGTTTCCCATGCCTTGTGAATTGAATCCATCTCCAGCTGATACGCGATACGGGCCAAGATGCCGCCCACGTAGAGGAGTTCCCTATTCCATACTACATTGGGCATCAGTCAAAATATTGAAGAAGGTAGGGTGTGCGCTGACTAGCAATATTACGGTCCCTATCATAAAGTCGTCAACTAAAGTCGTCAACAATGAGATGTGGCTTGAAGAGTGAACCTACATAAAATCAATTGCTTCCCTCTCAACGGTTGGTATAAATCTGGCTGCCATGTGGCCTCCGATTCCTGTAGTCTGCGCTGTAGCATGTCCCTATTCCGAGTACACATCACATGAGAGCAATATATCGGAAGGAGTTCTTACAATGAAAATACGAGCAGTTCCGGCCCTGACGGTGTGATGAGACTCGTTACGTAGGATGTTGAGATCAGCATACCCATCAAGATCAGCGCGTAGTCCTTGGAAGACACTCCCTGAAGCATGCTGATACTTCAAATCCTCCTGCTGACTTGCATCATATTTATCTTTTGTAGTCTAAGAGAACGTGAAATTACTAGTAAAAAATAATGTACGCAAACGTCAACCTACATATATGAGCTCATATTTCATGCTTGAGGGTGGATTCTTTTGAGTGGATCGATGAATCTCTGAAGATAGTTTTGAGTTGAGTCTGACAGTAATTTCGGCAGAGAAGACCGAGAGGACAATGCTGGTCGTCGAAGTTTCGGTCAAATCAACTTGAGGAGTGGATGTGGGTAGAGAACTCGTGTGCGTTTGGGGAGTGGAGTAACCAGTCAGAAAA
>Ga0153942_1001196_pt1 | contig 10298 bp, 10 predicted proteins | sample TSNJ026MetaG_FD_104731 | JGI IMG/M metagenome (GOLD analysis project Ga0153942, IMG submission 104731) | Attine ant fungus gardens microbial communities from New Jersey, USA - TSNJ026 MetaG | ecosystem: Host-associated > Fungi > Mycelium > Unclassified | place: USA: New Jersey, Brendan T. Byrne...
CGCTCACCAAGAAATAAGCCACTAAGGTGAATCAGTTTTGTGAGCATGCTCATAGTTTAATATACCGCAGGTGGATCAGACCAATCGAGTAAATAGAAGTCACCGATTTCCTTTCTGTCAACGTGTTGATAGAATCAGTGCGCCGAATCTTATCATTTAAATAAAAAAGATGGAACAATCCTCCCTTTTGTTGTATTGTGAGTTTACACACAAACACAAACAAACAGAAGGGGGGTGTTCCATATGTATATCTTAGCACAGGTTACCTGGATAGACAAGCTTAAACATAAAGTCGAATGTGTCAAGTGTTTATTGGCAAATCATCATTTCATTTTTCCTATGCGTTCGTTCAAGGTGAAATATGCAAATATATTACCTTTTATAACCAATAATCTGATTCTGATTAATCATTTTAACCCTATAGTCCGACCGGTTATTAATTTCTAACAAACGTCTTTTGTAAGTCCCTTTTCCTGGAAACCCATCCGGGAGCAATGGGTTGATATCTAAACGCTCCCATCATGGCGTACATCGGAACGGAAGGCTACCTTATCAATACCGAGTTGCGCATAGGCAAGCAGCATTGTCAGTGCAATACACCGGATTTTTTACGGGAAACCATTCGCCTTTGCCGTCAACTGACATCGGAACCGCTGATGATCGGTCTTGATTCCGGCAATGATTCCGCTGAAAACATAGGTATCTTATTGGAAGCAGGCTGCCACTTTGTGATCAAATGCAACCTTCGTCGTGAGAGTCAGGAAGGGTGGCTGGAAATGGCCAAAACCCACTGCAAGGATATTGAAGAGCCAAGGGAAGGCAAAACAGTCTACACTGGAAGCGACTGGAAGCAAGTATCATACACCTGCGACAGCGGCGAGAAAAAGACCGTCACCCTCCGTACGGGTTATGAGATCAGGGAGCGGTCTATAGATAAACATGGTCAGTTTTTATTCCCAGCCGATACGGAAGTCAATACCTAGTGGAAAAACCTCGATTTCACAGACCGCGATGTTTCAGTAATTTAACGGCTCAAATTAGGATGCCGTTAAAAAATCAACCAGTTTCACGAATTCAGGTTTTACTTTTAAATCTTATTGAAGTTGGTGAGTTCTACCCCTCACTTTTCTTTACTGCTTCAAGATATTCCTGTGTGAATTCTACGCCAATCGCCTGCGAATCCCGCAGTGCCGTTAAGATATCCACATGATATCTTTTTCAATAATGGCTGTCTATCTTTTTCGGAGTACCATTATAGGTTGTAAGCCACTGCTTTGCCTTACGGAGACACACTCCCTTTTTGCAGTGGTATTCTGTTTTTTCTTCGTTGCCATCTTGATCACCTACTATATATTTCTATACTGCGCATGAGATCCAAAGGCACTATGCGTGGCAAAGTGCCTTTGGATCTCATGGCTTTATTGCTCTAACTTGAAATTTATAAACTATACATCATATGGATAATGAGTGCTTCAAGCTTTATTTATGGGCGACTTGTTATAAACATAATGGGAAGCTCAGTTTCGAGTCAGAAGTCTACTTAATATGGATAATGTGAAACAAAGGCTTGCTACTAAGGCTTCGCATCATGCTTAACCCCTGCAAACTGGAATTGAATAAAATGCGTTCGAAGTTCATGGACAATGCGAGGTATGCTAAGCCAAACAGGTTACAACAATGGGGTATTGAGAGCAATGCGACCCACTATTGTCGTAATATGGCTGACCGTTTCTAAGGTTTGCCTGTATCTTGCAGTTTCATCTTTAATGCACCACCCGCACGGTTAAAAGCATCTCTGATTTCCATATCATCTGGATATTCCTCATGAAATTGTGCTAGCTTCATTACTATCTGAACTCGACCAAGTCCTCAAAATAGTCAAGCTGCCAGGCATCCATGGCGAACAATCGCTCTGAAAAATAATTCAGCTCATAAATATTATCTGATTCCATAATTAATTGAGAAAAATATCCTAACCCGCCATCCATATCTTTCATCGTATATTTAGTATCGCCATTGATAATACGCATCCGTTCAAATGAATCCATCAACTCATATAATGTAGCTGGCAACCTGATCGTACTGATTGCAATCGGGCAGGTGCTGTTAGCAGCATTTATCAGTACCTCCCATTTAAATCTTACTTCTTCCTTCTCTATAAAATCCGATACCGCCAACTCCCAGTCGATCCCCTCCCCATCTTGGTTCATTAATCGTCCTTCTGTTTTTCTTTCGAATGTTTTGCATATAAGTTCTCATACAGTCACCCTTTTTAATCGTTATGATGCCTTACCTGAATCCGGCATTGCCACCAAACCACCGCAAAGACATTATTGCAGAAGGCATCAGTGCTTTTCCGCTGTTAACCACGCAGCGGATGTACCGTACCGGAGACTGGAAGTACATATTTAATTATGGCGGCAACGATGATCTGTACAACCTGACGGTTGACCCTTATGAGCTTAACAACCTGATATCCTTGTCAGAACATGAAGAGATTCTTCAGTCTTTCCGTGAAAACCTGGCCTTGAGAATGAAAGAGAATAACGATCTGGCAGCACAGTTTTTCTGCAAGTATTTCGGTCTGCTTGATTATTCATCTGATGGACCGAATTCTTAATTTCTATATTTGTCAATTCTAAACATAAGCAAAGCCGCCCGGTCTTTGAAAGGACAGGCGGCTTTTCATGCAAATAAGAAGTTTTAATTATGACAACAAATATAAGAACATTCATATTCGGCAAATATTTATTCCCTTTACATCAAAGAAAAACTAATAATCTACCATGTGGTTGTAACAGTAACAGCGTGACTTACTGTAACTGTAACCTTAATATTGTACGCAAATTATTTGCAACAAAATTGATACGTTTATCCTAAATAACCTTATTCCTGCTGTATCAACCTTCTATTCTGGGATAGCCCTATCACCACCATTACTGCTACACCAATTATATCTGTCAATGTAGTTGGTATTACCATTAAAATAGCTGCTGATGCAACAATAATTCTTTGCCTTTTCGGCATTTTTGTAAACATCCACCCCTCTACTGCTGTACTTAGCAGCATAACTCCTACAACCGCAGTAATTATTTTCTCAATGACCCAAAAAGTGACCAAACCATCACAAAACAGGAGATCAGGTGAATTAATAAAAATCATAGGAACCAGAAAACCACCTAAAGCTAGTTTAAATGCCTGCCATCCTGTTTTTCCCGGATCTGCATTAGCTAATCCAGCTGCTGCATAAGCTGGTATTGCTACTGGTGGAGTCACATTGGCCAATAAACCAAAATAAAAAACATACATATGAGCTGCTAAAACCGGTACATTAAATCCACCGATAAGGGCTGGAGCTGCTACGGTCGAAAGCAACATATAGACAGACATAGTAGGCAGTCCCATTCCCATGACAATGCAAATAATTGCAATGAGTATGCAGGAGATCGTAAAGTTTCCTCCAGCAAGTTTCAGTATTACATTACTCAATGTTTGAGTAATGCCCGTCAAATTACAGACTGCTGTAATCATATTAATGCCACAGCATATTGCCGCTACACTCACTAACCGTTTTCCCGACAACTGCAGGCACTGATATATATCTTTTAAACCCAAACGTGTCTTCTTTTTACATGCAGCTATAAGGATACAAAGTGGTATCGCACGGACTCCTACCCAAGTAACAGTGTAGCCTGCACACAACATAACTGCTACAAAGATAAATGACAGAAACAAATACCCATCTTCCTTTAGAACCAAAAGCAGCTTCGGACAGTCTTCTTTTGCGAGCCCTCTAAGACCCAGTTTACAGGCTCTTAGATGTACCATGGTAAAACATCCCGTATAATATAATAATACAGGGACTATAGCTGCCAGGCATATCTTACTGTAAGCAATTCCTGTAATATCAGCCATGATAAAAGCACTGGCTCCCATTATAGGTGGCATAAGTTGACCAGCTGTAGATGATACTGCTTCCACAGCTCCTGCGAATTCCGGTTCATAACCTGTCTTTTTCATTAACGGAATCGTAAATGCACCTGTAGTTACCACATTACTAACCGCATTTCCACTAATTGTACCAAATAATGCGCTGGTTACTACCGAAACTTTTGCTGGCCCTCCCACAGATTTTCCGGCTATTGAAAGGGCAAAATCATTGATAAATTGTCCTGTTCCTGTTTTTTCCATAAATGTTGCAAAAATAAGGAAAAGGCTAAGTACTCCAGCCACTGTACCTACATTAGAACCAAATAGGCCCTCACTGGTCAATAATAGCTGGGAGGCAATACGCTTTATGCTAAGTCCTGAATGCTTTAAGGCCCCTGGAGCATACTTGCCCAAATAGGCATACAGTAAAAATATGGCAATGATGATTACAATACTGGTCCCACCGGATCTTCGTATCGCTTCCATTACGGTCAAAACCATCAGAATACAAAGGTATATTTCCATCTTCGAAGCAATACCTGTCCCGGTAGTTATGGAGTGATGATTGGCTATAACATAACCACACACGACCAGGACAGCTGATATAAATATAAAATCATACCAACTGGGAAGCCTTCCCATATCTCGTTTGCGCAGCGCATACAGCAAAAATGTCATAGTCAGGCAAAAACACATAAATATGGCTCTGTGCATCAAAGCCTCAGGAGCGCCAAATGCACAGGTCATATAGACATACAGGCAAAGAATAGCTCCCATAATATCTGCCAGTTTGTACCTCCAGTCCCCACTTTCCTTCTCTACCGCAGAATCGCGATCATATTTATCCAGTAACTCTTGCTGAGCATCTGAATCCACCACTTTAACAGAGTTTAAAGAAACAGTCTCTCTTTTCATAAGCTAATCCTTCACCCATCCTATTTCTTTGAAATATCCAACGGCCCCGGGATGCATATGTACATATGGGTCGTTATAACTCAGCTCAAACACATCTTTAACTGCAGTGCCTGCAAATAGGCTATGCATTCCCGCCAGTTCCTCCCAATGCTCAACTATCAAACGAGTAATCCAGTATACCTCATCTTCGTTGCAGGAAGCCTTGCATGCCAGACCGGCCACACTGACTACACTGTCCATATCCTCCTTTACTGCTCCTTCATAAGAACCTGCTGGAATCACAGCTTTGGAATATCCAATATCCGCATTAACAATTGCCTCCACTTGCTCCTTGGTAAAATCAATCAGGTAAATATCCTTTGTGGCAAATAGCTGGGAATAATTTGTCATAGGAACAGTTCCTGTCATAATCATGGCATCAGCCTGGCTGTTCTGAATAAGTTCAACCCCATCAGCCGGGCTGGAGTATTCCGCACTAAACTTGTATCCATTCGCTTCTGTATAGTAACCAAGGATTCCCATAAGGTCATGACACATATTTTCATTGCCGCTTCCAGCCGTACCTACCACTACCTTCTTCCCAATCAAATCATCCAGGCTGCTGATATTAGATCCATTTCGGCAGGCAATCTGAACAATACTGGATGAATACATCATAATCAACCGGGCATCCAGATCTACAGGCGTATCCTTGTAGTTTCCAATACCATTTTGGGCACAATATAGATAATAGCTTACATTAAAACCATAGTCCCCATCCCCGGCTTCCATCAAATACGGATTCTGCGCTGATCCGGCTGTAACTTGAGCTGTACAGGTGCTGTCTGTGTATTCAGAAATAATCTGGGCAATGGCACTCATACTGAGTTGTGCATTTCCACCGGAAGAAGCTCCCAGCATGGTTATAAAATTCGGCCAATCATAGCTGGCTTCCTGGATTTCTGATGAACCTGTATCAGACATTTTTGTAGTTTTATCCTCCGGCTCCTTTGTACCGGCTGTATCGGAAGTTGTGGTGGCGGACTTGCTTTCACCTGAGCCGCCGCAGGCTGCCATTGAAACCAACATCACACATGTTAATACGACTCCAAATAACTTTTTCATATTGTCCTCCTTATATTATATATTCTCTCGGAATCTTTAGCCCTTGATTTACAAGGGTTTCAGGTCCCTTTTTTATGTTACCTATTAATACCGGCGGTCATTCCGCCTATCAAAACTTTGTTGTCCACAATCTTCGTAAATATTATCCGGGTCCTGATGTATCAATGTCCAATCCTAACTCAGCTGGTAATAATCACTCATGATTCAGAGAGATTATTATTGGAATTTTGCCCCATAATTATTCTCTTGTCCTAGATATACCATTCTGGCTTAATGCCGTAAAATCCTTTTTCCGTTAAACTCTCGCAGGGACATTCCAGCTTCTCAGGCAATCTGACTGCCAGATTTTTCAGAATACGTTCTACTTTATCTTCCATACTGGTACGCTCATAGACCATCATAAGACCATCATCACCGTTTTGATAAATTTCAGGTCCCATCCCTGTACACATATTGATAACTATGGAAAGAGATGCATAACACATTCCCGCCTCTTTGGCAAGAACCAGTTCCGGGAACATAGGAGTCCCCAGAATATCTCCGCCTATGGAATTATAATAACGCACTTCTGCTGGAGTCTCAAATCTGGGACCTTCCGTACAAATAAAAGTCCCAGTAGGGCAGACCTCTATCCTTTCATCCGCACATGCATCCAGCAGATATCTGCGCAGTTCCTCACAGAAGGGCTGGCTCATATCCACCCGAACCCAGCAAACATCATCTTGAAAAAAACTGCGTATGCGGTTTTTCGTAAAATCCATGGCATCATCCGGTACAACAAAATCACCCGGCCGAATGTGGGGATTACAGGAACCAATTGCATTCTGGGAAATGACCCTGGTAACTCCCAACTTTTTCAAACCCCATATATTGGCCCGAAAATTCACCAGATGAGATGCCAGATCCGCATTGTCACCATAGCGTAACACCACAGCCGTATCCACCCCCTGTGTCTGCCCCGTGTATATTTTTGCATCTCCCCATGGTGTGGAAACCAACTGGACCTGCCTGTTATCAAGAAAACCCTCCGATATGTGGCTTGTTATAATGCCAAATTCACAACCGTTCATATGACTTTCCTCCTATAGTGATCTTCTATTGATTTTTTCATGCATTTTTCATTTATCTGAACCAAAGTACCTCTGTGATACACCATGTTCCCCTTAACAAAAACTGTATCAACCAATGAAGGATTCATATAAAATACAACATCTGAAAGAAAACGTTCCTTATTATAACCGAAAGGATGCCAGGGCTTAACCAAAAGAATATCCGCTGCTTTCCCCGGCTCCAGGCTTCCCACATGCTCTAGCCCCATTACCCTGGCACATTCGGACGTAGCCATCTTTACCAGTGTTTCATTGGACAGGGATTGATCGGCACCCCTCAGTCGGCTGACTAAAGCCGCCATTTTTATCTCCTGGAACATATCCAGCGCATTGTTGCTGAGCATACTGTCAGTTCCAAGCCCTACATGAATCCCTCTTTCCAGTAGTTTTTTCACAGGTGAAATACCGTTTCCCAGCTTTGCATTGCTAATCGGGCAGTGGATTACACTGCTGCCTGCCTGTTCCAGTATATCTATATCGTCACTGTTTATCTGTACGCAGTGGATAAGCACTGTGCGGGGAGTTAAAATGCCCAGATGAGCCAGCCACTGAATCGGCCGCATACCGGTGCGCTCTATTATGAGAGCCTCTTCAGCCATGGTCTCTGCTGTATGTATAATGAACCGGTTTCCTATCTCCTTAGACTTCTCATAAGCCTTCTGAATCATATCTGCAGTGCAGCTATAGGCAGCGTGGGCTCCCATGAAAAATTCCATTCGGTCATCTTCCCGGTATTTCTCCTTATACACCTGTAAGCTGCATTCAATGGATTCATAATTGGGTTTTCCATTCTTTCTGTATTCCGGAGAATTGGCCAGTCCGCCTGCCAAGCACCGCATACCTGCATTGGCACAGGCATCCGCCAATCTCCCTGCCCCGAATCGTGTGCAGTCACAGATACAGGTGGTCCCCCCTTTAAGCATTTCCATTACTGACATCTCATTATTCTTATCAACATCATCCTTCACAAGTGCAGATGTATAGGGGGCAAGCTCATTTGCCCACTGGGTAAAATCAGCAGCATCGCTGATTCCTCGGTAGCTATTAAGGTTACTGTGTCCATGGCCGTTTATCAACCCAGGCATGGCAATCCTGCCTCTTGCATCAAATTCCTCATAACGGTCATTCAATAGCTCTAAGGGAGCATCCCTGCGGTTTCCGACCCAGTATATCCTTCCCTTTGATATAAACATGACCGCATCTGTATAAAAATGTCCCTTACAGTCTGCTGTATATATATGGTCGCAGACAATTTTAATTTTTTCATTCCTTACTTCATTCATAATTACATATCTCCAAAGATGCATTTGTTTTAATCCAGTGTACAATCTCCATATTGGGTGTTCCATCCGGAAGCAGCGGGGTGTCGTGTCCAGGTATTAATAAATCCACATTATCAATTAATTGATCAGGATATGTTAATCCGGATGGTATATTCCTGGCTTCCTTCCGGCTTTTAACCGCATCTGCACACAATAAAATTCGACTTTTACCGCACTCCGCTAACAGAGAGCACGAACCCGCCGTATGTCCAGGCGTATGTATTATCTCAATTCCTGGAATTATCTTTATTCTGGATTCCTGAACCCTAATCAGATTAGACTGTCTTGAAATCCACCATAGATATGGCTCTGGTACAGGGTTATCTAATGCATCACTCTTTTTAAATTCTTCCTCGTGTATATACCATACTGCATTTTTAAAAAGATCAATATTGGCTATATGGTCAAAATGAAGGTGGCTGATAATCACTGTATCAATATGATCAGGGCTCAGATGATAATCAGCCAGTTTCATCAATAGACCAGGGCGATCATTAAATGCACCTGTATCAAATAACATATTTCGTCCATGATCCTGAAGCAGTACGATGGTACTCCATCCTAACCACCCTCTCTCACTGCTTCCCGCAATCCCGTAAAAAAGTGCTGTAAGCTTCAAAATTGCTCACCCCCTTTCTTTCCCCCATCAAATAACACTATGTGGATTGAATGTATTATAACATGATGTAAGCAGAGGCCATTGACGCATATGCGCCATAAAATAATTTCAAATATAAATTACCTGCTTTTTTCAATTGTTATTATACGAAAAGAATAGTATAATGACCTCAATCACAAAAAAGTGGGCAGGTAAAGATAATGAATTATAACTATTTCTGGCGAAATGGATATTTTGAACCATACCGCGAGCAAATTTTGAAAGCAGGCGGACATTTTAAAACATTTCCTGAAGGCATAGATATAGGTCCTTACATGAAATCTCACCGCATGGCAGTTTATATTGATTGCGGACGTGTGAATATACGAGTAGTACGAAATGATGGCAGTATCCATAATGTGATGAGTTATGGCAAGGGAAACATAATCCCTATAGCTAATAAACATGAAGAATTTATATTGGCACCTTACTGGCGCACGGAACCCGCCTATGGAGATATGGAGGCCATTGTATTTTCAAAAACATTGTTATGGGATTTAATGCGCTCTAATCAGGACTTCTCAGACTGCGCAGACAAGGAAATTGCCGGACGTTTAGCCTATCTCACTTTTGTACCAGTATTATACCAGGATGGAGAATGTATTAGCCGGGTATGCAATTATCTAATTCATTTGGATATTTGTAAAAGCAAAGATAACTCTATACCAAATACAACTCAGGAAGAGCTTGCTGATGCTGTAGGAAAATCCCGCAGTCAAGTTGTACGCGCGTTGTCTCAACTTCGCTCTGCTGGTGCCATCAAGACACAGCGAAAAGATATTATCATTAAGAATCGCAGAATATTAATGGAGTATGCCACAGATATTATAAAAGATTTGGAAGCTTAGATTCCTTAAAATCGGTCAATCGGACACCCAAAAGCATTGGCGCTTACTATAAAGCTCACCGACAATAACCTTGGTCAGACTTCACCGGCAAGCTGATAACAACGTAAGTGCTTCAAGAAATAGCGTACCGACTTAGCCGGAGTTTATACATACGGCAAAATGCATTATTAACTCCTTCTAAATAGAATTTGTAGAAATAAAAAAGAGCTACATCCTTCATTTCTGAAAAATATAACTCCCTTTATTATCTGTCCTTGATTTTTATCAAGTGTCCTGTCTCTATAAGTTGAAATAATAAACCACAAGCTTTTATGCCTGCGGTTTATTGTTTTTAGTGGAGATAGTGGGATTCGAACCCATGACCTCTTGAATGCCATTCAAGCGCTCTCCCAGCTGAGCTATACCCCCACGC
>Ga0153942_1001201_pt1 | contig 10283 bp, 12 predicted proteins | sample TSNJ026MetaG_FD_104731 | JGI IMG/M metagenome (GOLD analysis project Ga0153942, IMG submission 104731) | Attine ant fungus gardens microbial communities from New Jersey, USA - TSNJ026 MetaG | ecosystem: Host-associated > Fungi > Mycelium > Unclassified | place: USA: New Jersey, Brendan T. Byrne...
GTGGCCCCTAATGGTCGTCTTGTAATCAGCCAGAAGGCCAACATCTCCGGCTTCAATGGCTTAAGGCCTTCTACCTCACTCTCTACCGATGCGGGAGCATTCATTATCCCTCTTTCATCTAATCAGGGTCATGTTACACTTGTTCCTGTTTAAGACGTATATTTCGTGGCGTATTTCATTAAGTTACAAAAAATTATATCCCACGTTTTCGATGTGCAAATGCAAGAATCTCACGCCGTTGCTCCCTTCTCCGGATAAGAAGCGTCAATTGTCTTCCGCATATGACTAGGCTTCCAGTCAGCAGAGTGCCAGGGCTTGACTCCCGAACGGTACATCTCATCAACCTAATCAGCACGAAGTTGATCAGCATATTACAGTCAAGAGAAAGAGAAAAATGAAGTTAACCTCTTCCAAACTTAGACCTCTTGTTTCAGGCACAAATAGATAAACGTATCCGTATCCAAATATAAGCATGCCGAAGAAAATCATCAAGATGAGAGGTCCAATACTGTAAAGCCATGGAGTTAGTTAAGGTTGGGTGGCAAGGAACATCCAGCAGGCACAACTGGTCTTGTGACATGGTGCAAGATAGGGACTTCGTAGCGTAGCCCAAAGTTCTTGACACACGGAGCAAAAGGAGATGAAACGCACTCTTCAGCAATCCTCGGAGCAAAGAAGCCCAAGAGGAAGTTCCAGATCCTGAACAAGATTTTCGTATCAATAATCGCAAGATTGAAAGAATGAATACTAACCAATTGGTAGCACTGCCCAGGGCAATGCTTTTTGGGCGGACTCGCAGCGGGAAGGACTCGCCGAGATATACCCATCTAAAGAATGGGAAAATGACGTTGAGGCATGAAAAAGATGGAGATGGAATGCCATGACGTACGGCGTTGGACCCCAGAAGATTGCATAGAAGAAGACGTGTAATACAGCGAATGCAATGAGAGTGTCACCTAGTGACATTCACATGAAGATCAACTGAGCTAAAAGAAAAAAAAGGGCATGGAGCTCACCTCCTTGCTTGTTTCGACTTGTGAGAAGCTCTTGTGGTGTGCCCTGTGGTGCCAAAGTGAAATGCCCGACAAGACCTGCCTGATAAGGAGGTTATTCCCGGAAGGAGAAACATTCATCGAGGTTCAAAACTCACAATAAGAGAGCAAGCTGCTTCAAGAACTGCACCAAGGAGTAACGACTAATAGAATCAGAATGATTAACGCCGTTGTACTTGCATGGGTGAATCAATCACTTACTCTTCTGCGCCCCCAGGATTCGATGAGATACTAACAACAATATTAATAATAACCCTTTCGAGAGGAAAATGAGCCTTACCAGTGCAGGAATAGTGCCAGCTACCGAAACCGCCCCCAGAATGACCTGAATCACATACGGAGATAGCCTAAGATAAAGAGAAAATCATGAGAAATAGTGGAAGTGCGAGGTGCTAGGCGTTTCTGGCTCACTGGGTACCAGCACTCTGGAAGAACGTGTCGCCGTAGTAGTCTAAAAGCACAAGGTCAGGTTTCACTGCACTTGAGCATCTTATCTGAGTACTCACAGTAGAAATTTTGACCGTTCAGCTGTTGAATGAATTGCAACATCATTCCATTACCAGTTCGCTTCCACATATCACTTCTGCTAGAGAAACATTCCATCCATGTTGCCTTTCCACCTTCGTTCTCCGCCCTGATACCATAGTCCAGTTCTTCGATGGTCTCACTCACGAGAACATGGTCTGTGGGTACGCCGTTTAACAGTGCAATGACTCTCTCTGCCTCTTCACGCTGGCCAGTTCCGAGTAAGTGACGTCTGACAGGAGGAGGCACAAGTGTAAGTTCGACAAGATCTTCTCTTGGGACGTGAAGGGTACATACGGTGACTCAGGTAGGAAGAAGATCCCAGAAAGAAGAGCAATGCCCCAAACGAGCTGAAGTCCGACTGGAATTCGCCAAGATGCAGAATTATTGAGATGGTGGGTCCCCAAGTCGAAGACATAGCTTAGGAAAATGCTGTGCACACATTCGGTAAGCGTTTCTTCCATTTCTTCCTTCCAACCACTCACCCAACGATGATTTGAAGTTGGTACAGTACAAGCATGGATCCTCTCAGGGCCTTGGGAGCAGTTTCTCCATTATACAGGGGGACAATGGCTGACATGTTCGTTAGTCATGATATAGCGGTATTACGAATAATCACTGACCGGAGAGCGCGCCCACTCCGAGGCCAGCAATAAACCTTCCTATCGTAATCTGAACTATTGAAAATGTCGTTCCGGTTTGGACAGCAACTCCAACTGTGAATATGCCAGACCAGATGAGGATTGAACCACGACGACCGAAGCGATCAGAAGTAAAGGCTTGAGCCAAGGCACCACTATGAGGAAGTGAATATCATGTCGCATGTTCTGAGAAAGGAGCGTACACAAAGGTTCTGTCTCAAGATAAGTAACGCTATCAAACAAGATGGAAGCGGAACCATACCCAGCAGAAAGAAGAGAAGTGATGATTGATGACCTTGAACTAGATAAGAAATAGGTCCCATCCGAAGCTTGCTCTCCAAAGCGGCGAATGAAGTCGGGCATGATTAGACATCCCTAGAGGCGATTTAACAGAAAATTTTTGACTTTCAAACTCAAACACTCACTGAGATAACACCGATATCATAGCCGAATAAAAATCCTGTTCACGAAAGCAATTTTACTAGAGTACACATTAGTCCAAATGAGGACACGCGAAGGGATAAAATTAGACTTACATCAGTGTTCACGGAGTGTCAGTCATAGAACACACACCTCCTGCACATTCAGTTCAGCAGGACGAACCCACACTCAGAAAAAAAAACAACGCACCGAAAGCAATGAAGATAGCCAAGAGGATTGCATGACGATTCGTTGGGACCACAGCGCTATCTGTACCTGCCATGGCGGAGTCGTCCACGTCAAGAGGTTATTGAAGGGCAGAGAAAGAAACCCCGATGGCCGGAGCCCCGCATTAGTTTCCTCTAATATACTGTCGGAACCGGAAAACCCAGAAAACGGAATTTCATTTTGCGAATCATCAGCTGACCCAATCGAGGTGGACCGGGCCGCAATGAATGTCGTATCGGCGCCTAGGTCTCCTAGGTCTCGCGTTGGATATATGTACAAAAATAGCCGTTGACAGGGAGGCGGCTAGTCATCCATATGCTTTCAGCCTGACACGTGACCTCTGATCGTTCATACAGCTGTTAGCGGAAGTGCACCACTGGGAAAGCAACAGCCGTATAAGGCCCCTGAATGGTCAAGTCAAAATACGACCGTTGCCTATAAAATACTCCCGTTCCCGACTCGCAAGAAGGGTTCTAATATATTTTGATTCCAGTCGTGCCTAATTCCCGGATACTACGTTATATGAAGACCATCTACCGGAAGGAATTGTTGGAATTGTCAAGTAACAGCAGACTGTTCGTATGGTGTGCGTACACCGCGTAATAAATTGTTGATTAAGTGTTATAGTGCAAGCCCATGACGTCATCCAATGCCTTTGGTGACTTGCAGAAGTTTTATACATTTCTATGTGAGCACCAAGAAGTTTGCAGGAAGAAAATCAAAAAAATCACTATCAGATGCTGCATGGAAATAATGTGTGCCTTAATTTTTAAATTCACACATACGTGTGGGACAACAAATGTGGGGCTTTCAGGCATGGCTTTCAGGCACTGGGGTTACCTTCCAGAAAAGTCAATATTCTGCGTGAAGAAATTACAACCTTGACGTGTTTCTATGTTCATAGCAGATGGCATCCATCCTTGCATGAGGGCAACTGGCGGGACCCTTACCGGGTTCTGGAGTTCATCAGGTTCTGGGGTTGGTTCTGGGGTTGCTGTGGGGTTGCTTCCGAAGATCCGCCAGTCGGACGTGTAAGCAAGCCGGAATAATTATTTTATCACGTGAGCAAATTACATAGGTTCGACCTCTTCCACTGTCTCATAAAACTCTTTGATTATTCTGCGCTGAGCCTCACGGCCCGTCTCATTCTGGTATTGAAAATATGTTGATGAATGGCTAAATCGAGGATTATGGCAATTCGGACGCACCGGCGCATCTGCGATAGCTCTCACCACAATATATTTACGTCCGGTTAGAATACTTTCAGTCACATCTCCAAAATTTTCTCCATCCGCACTCGCAGCCTTGGAGCCAGTGACAACACCGCCTGCTTCTTCTGCAATCACAATGCCCGCACAAACATCCCAAGGCCAACAGCCAATTTCCCTGTTGTCATGCGGCACGACGTCAAACCAGGGGTTTTCTACAGTACAATTTTGAAAACATACCAGTATATGTCGATACACCCTTGAGCAACCATTGCATAATTTAAAGAGGCACTCCCCATAGTCCTAAGTGAATGAGCATTTTTCCCATTGAGGACACCGCCCTCTACGTCACCAGCGAGGCGAGAATATGATGCAACCTTGGCATCTATCGTACTCTTTCGGCGATCAGAGCCCCACTCGACACCTGTGAGAACAGTAAGTCCAGTTTTTCTGATGGATTGTATTGAACCACTCAAACCAATCAGAGCTTTTTGAAGACTTGGGAGAGGGCGCGCCGGTGCCAAAGGTAGTTTGACAGGCTCAGTGTCAATCCCCCTCTTGAGGTATGACCCTTGACCTTTGACACCCCAGTACTGGACAAGTAACTAGATCAAAATGCCGGTACATGGACACATAGAAATAATACATACGAGGTAGTCGAGGATGGGATTGTAAATAACGCCTAAAATAGGCCGAAACTTGTATATCAAACCCAAGGAAATGCAAACATATGGGAACCCGTGTATGAAGTTCGTTGTACCATCTGTTGTTGTTGACTTGTCAAGACATGTACGACCTCATGTAAAACAATGACAAACCAATCGGATCGACACAATAAGTGGGTTGATCGGTTAAGGGTTTCCTTGCACCTTTCGAATAGGACTCTTCGCCGATGCTGAATCAATTTCATTTTCAGTACAGTGGGCTATCTATCAAAGGGAGAAACACTTCTCACAATTCAAAGTCGGGGTATTGTTTTGCAATTTCTTTCTTCACTAGCTCTTCTACTTCAATATCGTATTTCGTCACTAGATCTACGGCGTTCAACTTTTCGGCAATTGGTGACCCGACCTTCTGGATCTCCTTTGATCCTTCTAGGATCAAGTCACCAGCTTTGCGAGCTAGTTGTATCGTAAAGTGTAGTATGCTTTGTAAGTCAGCGGCGGAAAGCTCTTGAGCGGTCATAATGGTGGTGGTGGAGGGTGTAGAACAACCTAGTTGTCAATTGATGGAGTGGACAGGCACGGGCTCCACAGCCCAAAATGTTTTTGAAAAAGCATGAACTACAGCTGATGTGCGAGAGATGAGACATTGATATTGTATCCACACCATGAACTAAGGCATATGAATCGATGAAACCCAGATTTTATAGATTTTATATATGTTCTTCGTACACCAATTTAGCTGATGCGATAAGATTAGGCGTTTGTTCCCACGGCATGAACGCGCGTCATTCGCAAGCCAAGGTCACATTCCTCATATCTGACCATGTTCTTGACGCGCTCAGAGTACGGTAAGTGCACCCGGAAAATGTACAAACTAACTAATCATTTTCATTCATCAGACCGTGGTGTCAATACATTCTCGCCAGAAGGTCGACTGTTCCAAGGTATGGATGTCTGTCCACTCCTAAAGTCCATTCATCACCTCATCTGGTAACAGTTGAATATGCCATAGAAGCCATTAAAGTATGGTTAAGAAGAATATGCAAAATCTCACCGCTGAAACTTTGGAATCGCAGCTAGGCTCAACAACAGTTGGGATCAAGACACCAGAAGGTGTAGTCCTCGGCGTTGAAAAACGCGTCCAATCTCCTCTCCTGGAAGCATCATCAATCGAGAAAATCATGGAAATCGACACCCACCTTGGTTGTGCAATGTCTGGTCTCACCGCTGACGCACGCACAATGATCGACCATGCCCGCGTTACTGCTCAAAACCACGCTTTTACTTATGACGAACGTATCAAAGTTGAGAGTGTCACCCAGGCTGTGTGTGATCTTGCTCTACGGTTCGGTGAAAGTGTGCATGATGAAGAGGCAATGATGAGTCGGCCATTCGGTGTTGCGTTGTTGATTGGAGGAATTGATGAGTTCGGACCTCAATTGTAGGTGTTCCCAACATATTATCACATACCGCAGGAGTATTGATGAAATCAGGTATCATACCGATCCCTCGGGTACCTTTATACGGTATGAGGCCAAGGCAATAGGATCCGGTTCTGAAGCCGCTCAAAGTGAGCTGCAAGACAAGTGGCATAAGGTATCCGTGCATTTATATTTGTAGTCTGTTACACGTCAATCACCTTGATTAACAATTGCTTCCAGCAAATGACGTTGAAGGAAGCCCAGATTCTGGTGCTGCGTGTCCTGAAACAAGTGATGGAGGAGAAACTCGATCAACACAATGTACAATTAGCACAGGCAAGTAGCCTCTGTGGTTTTCTGTCTCATATCTTCTCACTCTGTCATATCTCATGCCCAGGTGACAACAGTAAAAGGATTTGAAATTCTAGATGAGGAACGTCTAAAGGCAGTAATCGAAGAAATGTAAAGTAAACACACAACTCGATACACTGTCTGCGCTCCTTTTCATCTGTCATAAGCCCCAGCCTTCATCAGCGGCAACAAGATCTTTCATTAGCATCAACTTGATCAGGCCAAACTGGTATCGACAACATCCGAAGTAAATTCATCAAAGAAGTCATTAGTAGCCATCGACAACACCGAATCAGCATCAAAATCTCACCTTGCAATTGCTTCAACCTCAACCAATACATCTTTAGGCAGTCTAGCCACTTCTACTGCTGATCGAGCAGGTTTGTGATTCCCGAAAAAGTTTCCATAGATACCGTTTACAATGGCAAAATCGTTCATGTTTTTCAAAAAAACCTTGCGGAAAATGGGCATGTCAGATATGTGAGGATCTAGGCGAATTGACCAGAATAACCAAGCACATGGTCTACACACGGGAAAAGGGGGGAGAGGGTACAAAATAGGAAAAAAGCTTGACTTACAGTGGTCTTGACTACTTTACCCAATTCGGACCCAGATGCTTCAACGACTGTTTTTAAATTTTTGAGAACCTGTTGGGTTTGGTCCTCGATACCACCTGGGACAACTTCCATTGTCTCAGGATTTAAAGGGATACATCCCGAACAGAAAACGAGTGAGCCAACTTTAACAGCTTGAGAGTAGGGTCCGATCGCTGAGGGTGCTTCTGTGTTTTGTGAGAGTGGGTTGGTATGATTACAGTATGGTCGGTCGGAGGTTGGTCATGTCGTTGATTGACGTGGGTGATAGGATGTACAATGTGCAGGCGGGTTATGAAAGATCGTCCGTATCATCCAGATAATCAGGTTGATGTGTTGGTTTTTTTGGACAGGCATGAACAGAATTCTCAGAACAAAGGCCGCGGATTGAGATGAAAGAACACGTACGGGCGGTGCTAACCGTACTTAGACTCTCATGGGTAGTCACTTTGGTAGACATAGTTCTGGAAAAAGTAACACCTAATAAATAGTGATCATGATCAGCTGATAACTCAACAAGCGATCACTCTACTAGATCAATCAAACCTGGCCTCGTGAGGCCGCGAAGACCACCACTTGCAAAAAAAACAACAGATATCGAACCAATTCGCAGCATACCTGAGAATTTGGCCCTTCTAAAAGGCTTGTCATTCATTGATTGACTCACTCTTGCTCCAAATGTTGATATCATCGAGTGTTCCAACCTTCTTCCGCAGTCAACGTCAATAATCCTGATACCGTGAATGGCACGAGTCGCCCGCGATCCAAGGCTTCGCGCGATCATCTGTATGTGAGAGAGAGAGAGAGAGAAATGGGAGACGACAAGTTGAAGGAAGATCAAAATGTTCCAAGCTCAACCAAAGTATCTTGATTAATTAACAAAAGAAGAGCAGTTCCGTATCAAAAATTAGAGCCGATGACCCTGGCCTGTGCCTGGTATAAGATTAAATTTAAACCGCCTGGTAGGAAAGATCCCAATAAGTGGATGCAAATGCGACTGAAGCCTAACGTCGATCGGGACTAATTGTAGCAGGCCGTTCTCCGCAGTCTAACAGCCGATTGGCCGACCACCCAATCAACACTGCTCTGGCCACTTCGGCATCAAAAGACGCGAGGATGCACACTCAAATTCATATGACAATATCTTGCGAAGAAAGGACCATGATGATGAGACAAAGTAAAAAGCGAACACTAAAATTGTTCTAATGACAAATTGACTGAGAAAGTTGTCACAGAAACAAACAACTAAATTTGACTATACATTGGAACAAAAAGTCGGAAGGGGACTACGGTATCAAACTGAGAATATTACACTGTGAGTACGAATGAGATTGCGGCAAAGAGAAAATGTTAGATATGAAAGGAGAAGATCGAAACTTGAAATTCCGGCCAAAATGGTAAATACTGTCAAGATAGTCCAAAGACAGGTAACAACCCGCACGAAGCAGAAAAACAGGAATCTGCAGTGTCGTCTGGTAATGTAGGTTTATAAATTAGCGTGAAATTGGGATATATGAAATGGGGAATTAATTGATTCATTCAATTCAATTCTCTCTTTGTCGACCATCGCCGGTTGCGTGGTTCTGACAGCCATCATACAAGTCGCATTTCTCGGAGACCATTTTTGATGACTATATCTCGGACTGTAAAATGGCAAAATATGTTACGTCCTATGTCAACTTATGACGATAATGAACCAGGCGTACCAGAAGATATGATAGTTGTTGTCCTTCGCGTATCAGTGACTGCAGTGAGGTGTACTGCAGGGATGGGTGAGTCATGAGCTTGATTAAGCGGCTGCGAACACTGACTGTATAACTCTCTGTCTTTGTCTCGTGAAAATGCCATGTGCAAAGCTCCAAACTTGTTGTGGAAGTCTGCACATGGTTTCAGCAGAAGATGAAGGTGAAGCAAGTAAAAACTAACATTTAGACACAGATTCGTAATCATTAGGACGATCACCATACGAGTGCATATAACGACTCAGGCGCACACCGGCTTCTAGCTTATCCTGAGTGGTTGAAACATAAAATGAAGATTAGAGGGACGCCGTTAACGAAACATAGCTCACCTGAAGCAAGTCACATTTATTCAGAAAAAGTACAACATTCACTTTGCTAAGCAACGGCTGTGACACAAGTGACTTCCACAGCAACAGAGAATCTTCGAGTCGATTGATACGAGGGTCCTGGAAAAGAAGATTGACATCAATCTGCCTGAAAATCAGCTACGCCATACATACCTCTGCAAGTACCTGAATAAGCAAAGATGGTCCGGTGGATAAACTACCAAGTATAGCAAATGTGGGATGGAAATTTACCTGATCGAATGCCGATATGGGCGCAAGGAAGATAATGGCGTTGACTATGGAAGCCACGTCAGCGGATAACCCACATTATTTGTAACAAAGTTTACCATCATCGAAGTAAGGGGCCCAAGCTTGGCGTTGGCCTCTCGCCCCTCCCACGTCATAAATACGCCAAGGAACGCCTTTGTAAGAACCGGAATTGATGAAAAACGTATGTTCTGCGACACCGGTAGTCTTTAATCGCGCTTTCAGAACATCCGCTGAGACGTGCCACGGAAATAATGGGTAAAAGTATCTGGACTGGACCTTGACGCAAACATACCATCAGTTGGGATGTATTTTTTGGCTGTAATCCGACCAATGTCATTGAGGTAGCTGGTTTGGAGGAGTCAGCCAACGAGAGAACATAAAATATCAAAACAATGCACAAGCCACTGCTTTCCTCCAATCGCAAATGTTTCTCTTGTAATCTCCTCTTGACTTGGGGATCTGCCCAAAGAGCCTGCATAGTTTTGGCACAAGAATGGAGGGTATGTACTGGGTCGTTTGGGTCTTCCCACCAACCTTCAATTTCTCCCGACCTAGGTGACTTAGGACATTTGGACTTGTACCCAAGCCGAAGTTGGAAAGCGCGCTTCCAGTGTTCCGATCGAACGGCCACCTCTTTCGCCCGCGAATCATGGCCTGATTTCGTGAGGAAAGGCTGCGGCTTGGCTAGTGTGATAGCAGGGTCGCAGTGATCAATGAACTCGTTTGGCAGGTTGTCGTTGAAGTGATTTTGGGTTGCATCACAATGAGGGTGGGGTGATACGAGATGGGTAGGCTCGTCTTCGCCCGGAGCCGCAAGAAGACGGGTCAAACGATTTTCTAA
>Ga0153942_1001202_pt1 | contig 10261 bp, 9 predicted proteins | sample TSNJ026MetaG_FD_104731 | JGI IMG/M metagenome (GOLD analysis project Ga0153942, IMG submission 104731) | Attine ant fungus gardens microbial communities from New Jersey, USA - TSNJ026 MetaG | ecosystem: Host-associated > Fungi > Mycelium > Unclassified | place: USA: New Jersey, Brendan T. Byrne...
AACATAAGTCGCCCACTGGCCATGTCAATTCCAGTGTTGAAAAGCCGTCTTGAACAATTAGTGACCCCAGGAATCTTAAATTGTTTCACCCGAAACACATAGTGTGTCATCTCAACATCCCAGGAATATGTTATGATTTTGGCAGTCGAGTCACGACATATAGTAACAGCAGCGTCCCCACTCGTCAAGCCAGAAAACCAATCACGGTCATCATCAACAGCGTCATAACCGACTGTAACGATACGAGGACTGTTCGGATCCTGAGGCAATCGTATGAGGAGGTACTCAAGTTTGCAAAGAATAACCATTCAATCAAAACCTCGATCGTAAATCGGTTGAGAAATGTCATCCCAATCCATCACGATATGATGTAGCGGGAAGATCAGTTTCTTGTGATGCATTTTGAGGTCCTGAATGGAGTAGAGACTGATAAATCCAGACCCAACTGCTACCACAGTGTCATTTGTTGTGATGTAAAGTTCTTTCTAAGGAAGGAAAAATCGGATAAGAATTGTTGAAGGCACAAAGGAGCACTCACTATAGGCGCATTGTCCTTTTTCCTGAGCCGTACAACCGTGACAGCTTGTTTTGGATCATTGGTGCTGCGTTCGATGAGGACTAGTTTCCACCACTCTGTGTTATCATAAAATTGTCCTAACCTTACAGCTTCAATGATATATTTTTCTGAAAGAGCCACGCTCGGTTTGATGCCCCGGAGAGAACTTCGGGTCGAGTATATGGTCTTTGTGTCAAAATAAAACTCCCCCTCATCCTCAAAGATGTTGGTCTCATAGACGAACATTCGCGTTACATCACCCTCTGGAAAGATGTTGTTATTACAAAATTTGCCAATCCAATCCAACTCACGTTTTAACGATCCTCCACGATTCCGGACAATAAAGCGGAAGCAAAAATTCTCCTTTGAATTATCAACCCATATTTTAAGTGACGTAAGCCTATCCAGCGTCCCGTTCTCGGGGTCGTAATCCCCTGGATTAGCAAGTTCTTGTGGCTGAGAAGAAGACATATGTAAATCATGCAGGAAGTACTGATTTTGAGTGCTGCAAGTCAATAACCATCGTCCACCTGGTAGCAGTTCACTTTTCATTATTTCTGCTTTTGTAGAATATTCGAGAACACGCTATCGAAATTCAAGTGGCATATCTAGAACTCAACGTTCATATATATTCAAGCTTCGTGTGGCCCAGTGCTCCAGTTCCTGGAGAGTGCAAGTAGAGAGTTTCTTGGAATAATTGTGCCAACATGGCCCAGTGGAACAGAGGACCTGTTTCCAGAATTGACGTGATTTTGTAGCTTCGTAGAACAATCTACATGTCTAGCGTTCGTTATAAGTGTACAAATAATGAATATGAGTGTAGAAGCATACCAGTTTGACAGAACACAACCCTTGCGCGTCCAAGTGGATAAGAATTTCGCAAATTAACTCAGTTGGAAGAGAGTATATTGTTGGTTTCTTTGAACATCCGATCGAGACGAGAGAGGCGGCAGTATGAATACACAACGAAAGCTTTCGCGTGCTAGCCCACATCATCTCGGAGATAGGAAAAAATAGTATGCGAAGGTGTACAGTGATAACATAATCTACTAAGTTTGATTGCCGGCAACCGTCGCGTTCAAAAATTCCCTTCCGACCATAGGGCTTCATGCTTCAAATACTTTTACACTATACTGAAGGGAGGCCTGGACTGATATCATGTCTTTCTCCTATCGCTCATCGTTTCTTTCGCATTATCATGAAAATTTGTCTTGTCACTCCAGCACCCCAAATAGGCCTCCTATCCCTCTTCTTGTTCATTTACAGTATCGACAATATTCCCCTTCCCCTTATTCCCCTTTCTTCGTCGTCGTCGTCGCTTCTGCTGCTGCTGCTCCCTCTGTACCCTCTCAAACTCCTTCAAATCACTCAGCGCTGATATATCCTCCCAATCCAGTTCCACAATATCCCCTCCTGCTGCCACTGCTTCTCCTCCACTCAATTCCATCGACGAACTCTCACTTTCACTCGTCAGTTCATCATTGGCATCAAGACCTCCATCAGAGACAACAGCACCCATGTCGTCTCTGTTATGCTGTTGAGAGGGTGGATAAGGACATAATTCCGAGCTCGGTTCAACTGGAACGAGTAGACGTCCACGGCCAGCTTTACTCTTCCGTCTTCGTTTTTTCTTCTCTCTTTGTGTAGATGAGGAAGCATCACTAGCCGAAATGGAGGCATCGGCAGTCGTTGCGGACGAAAGAATAGCTGTCGTCGTAGCACCAGATGAATCGATGAGATTTTTCAAATAGTCTCCCACACAAGATCCTGGCCTGGGCGTCACGTCCCCTTCAACCGCACCATTTACCGCTCCGCTTGTGGTATTCAAACCCGCAGCTACATTCTCCGTCGTCACGACTTTTCCGCTTTTCCCCTTCTTCCCTTTCTTCTGTCTTTGTAATTGTACCGATGTCCCTCTTCCACCTTCTGAACTGGTACCACCACTCCAGCTCCCATCTTCAATTTCCAATCCATTGCCCTCATCCCCCGAATTCGCGTGCGATCCCAACCCCAACTCCCAATCTACACCACCATCTCTTTGTCTCTTTGGATCGTCATCGCTAAGAGAATCTCCACCATGATTAAGAAGCGAACCTATAACATTCTGACATAACACCTGTGGCGTAGGCAACGATTTAGGTGTCGATGTATACATAGGAATTTGTGACAGAGAACGAGAAGCATTGAAATTATTAGGTAAAGAATGTGTAGCAGGCGTCGATGATGATGAACATGAATGATTCCCCAGTTCGTAGTGGGGGCGTTGCGGTTGACCAAGCCCGCTATGTAGGGCCCCCTCCTGTGATAGAGGGATAGATGTAGGAGCGGCAGAAGCGAATATTGAATCCAGCAAACTCAACCCGGTAGTTGAAGATACTTGTTGTTGTTGAGTATTCAGTGGCAGCTGCGAAGGAGATCCACCAAAGTACGGTAGGATTTGAGATGAAGTTTGAGATTCCTGGGATCCAGTAACCGAAGCGAACAAAGATTGAACAGACATTGACGCCGCTGACCGTGAATCATTGCTAACAGCGGGTAAGCCTACGGCGATACTGGCAGGGGCAGCCGTGGTATGTCCATGGTTGTTGTTGGTCACAGTGGCCGTTGTGGGTAAAAATTTTGCGAATAGTTTGTCGACATCTGAGGTTCCAGGTGTACCAGGTGCTCTCGATGCTATGAATCCTTTGTTACTGATTTGCTGCGTATCATCTGCAACTAGAGTGAACAAAAAAGAATGGAAATTGAGAAGAGACATACAACCCTGAGCAATATCACTTATATTGATATTGGTGGTAGAAGAGGTAGCACGAATATGTGGATTTGAGGGTGGAGACCTATCTGGGCCATAGCGGTACTGCTCGGGATAAGGCAAATTTTTCTTGATATATGAATGGAGTCTAAGTTGTCGAGTAATGAGCGATTGCAAGCAAGAAAATTCAAGGCGTACCTCAACATGACATCCATCAAGGGCTCCCTCCCGTCGGTTGTAAACGTCCAGAGTCCTATGGTCTGGCTAGCCTCTTGATTTTTGGAGGCGACGGTTGCTGCATCGCCGACATAGGCATACAACTCTGAAAACTTGGGTTGATCTCCAGTGTCAGAAGAGGCAAGTGCACGCAGTCGAGCAGCAGAGAGTTTGGGGTAGGAACGAAGCATGAGATAACCGCCGTGGGTGGTGATATCGTCCTCTGGATAGAGCCTCTGAATGTAGTCGTCAGAACCGACGCGGTTGAGGATATAAAATCCGTATGGAGGGTACGAATCGCTGAGAAGCTGTGAGGGAGAGAGGAGAAAGAGAAAAAGAAAAAAAACGCAACCGTTCATAGAGAAACATGGAACCTTCGAAACCGTGTTTTTGCCACTTTTGGCCGTTGTGGTGGTAGATACAGACATGGCTGAACTGGTCAAATATAGAGACTATTGAGGGGTCTCTGCGCCTGAGAACCTTGAGATTGGAGTGATAACGGGAGGCAGGCGACATCTGGTTGGGTAACTGCATGGTTGTCGATGGCAGAGAGTTCTCGGCGTCTACCGGTCATATCACATATTTGTGCTGTCGTCACAACGAAAATATCTCCTCTATCATTACCTGAATCTATACAACACACGAGAACAGACGATATACAGCTCTTTACCAGAAGACCTCATTTTAGATTATCATACAATACCAGCAAGTAATATAACCAATTTAGCTGTCGCACCTACCATCCAGAATAGCTTTCCTTAAAGTATCCTGCCAATCAAGACCCAACTTCGATAGTGCTTTACTCCGTGCTATATACACAGCAGTGATTAGAGAAAAAAATCAAGAGATAAAGACAAACAGACACGCACCAAAAATGACTAGTACGTCCATCAACACAGTTCTCTTGTCACACCCAGCAATACGTGGGACCCATCCATCATCTCTTCCGGGTCGCCTATCCCCAAATTCAAATTGAACGAGTTTAGAAAAAGTAAAACTGGAAAACGTCGATACACACCAATAAATCGGCCCGAACAAATCCTTAATCAACTCTTCTGCCTTCCATCTAAATCCCTCATCTGCAATCTTCTTCGCGTACATATACAGTGCCTGTTTGAACTCAAAAGGACTTTCTAACGTTTTCGCTGCATATAACAACATCTCCTGATGACCAAGTGTAAGCACCTCAGCCCACCATTGCGGTTTCTCTTCTCCTTTCGAATTTCCCGAGCTATTGTTATTACCGCTATTCTTCGCATCCACCGTACTCGTGGTAGCCACGAGCGGCTTCATATGCCTATCACAATAGCCTTCCACGTACGCGACCAATCCCTCCTGAAACCCATCTTCCTCATCACTCAAACCGCAATTTGACGCCAGAGTGCGTTGACGATCCAATCCCCATGCCTCTGATCCCTTCGCCCACCAGCTATCGGCCAATTTAGTGAAACAGCCTAGGGCGATATCGTATGTATATACCACAGCATTTGAGCATGAAAGCATCAAAATGCCATTAGAACGTGTTGAAGCACCCGTGAGACGCGTATTGGGTGAAGAGTTGAGAAGAGAGAGGACGGATAACGGGGGGAAATTAGCTTTCTGAGTTAGCACATTCCTGATTGAGAGGAGAGGAACTATTCATCAGCGGCGGTGGTTAAAGATATAGGAGAAAGAGCCTACCAGGAGTAAAGCTGCCCGTCTACAGTGACGATCATCAAACAATGCTTATTGGCGTCCATATAGGCTGCTGAACAGCCCAGTGTCAACGTTGGCAATAGCCTACAACGCACAAAATCGTTAACCCCATACAAGGGTTGAGAGAGTTCAGACCGACCGCCGACCAGCAGGAGAATAGACATGAACATTCCCATCTTGCATCGCAACCGCACTAAAAACGTTTGTCGCTTCCGCTAACAACACTGGTGAAGGCACATAATCTATCCACTGTATTTCTTCACCTCTCACTAGCGAAATTCTTGTTTCCGCTGTCCACGGAAACAAGCCATAAGTGACGCACAGCATCTACAAGCATGTGTAACTCACCACCATCTTCGTAATTCCACACTTTGAAAATCTCATTCGCAACATCCTGTACTTTGATGCTTTGATACTTCATAAGCTTGGGTTCGTCCAACCCTAAATCCAAATCATCCCTCCCTTCTCTCCACATACCACCCGCACTCCCTTGTACATTCCTACTCAAGTTCCTCACAGATGATTTAGTCTTCTGCTTACGTATTTGCGGGTCACGACTAGCTGCATCGAGGGAGGATATCGGAACACTGTCCGTCACTGTATCTGTATCTACGTCCATCTTCCAGTCCCGAGAGGAGTGTGAAGGCTTAAACAATTGCTCGGCTGGAGATGGGAATGGACATTGCTTCGTAGACGATGAGGGACGCGATGAAGAGGACACGCGTCGTTGCATAGTAGATGCTGATGGGATGAGGCCATTTGTCGAAGCGGAAGGCACCGAAGAACCAGCAAGGTTAAGGTTGGCACGTTTCTTGTTTCTGTTGCCTTTCTTCGCAATAAGAACATTAACGACCTCCGGCCCTCCACTGGTGGAGAAATCATTCGAAGAACCAGTAGCAGTAGTATTATTCACGGGTGTAGCCACAGTGGAGGTATGAGAAAAACCCTCGGGTATAGGTGGTGTCTTGAATCCGAATTTGGCGAGATACTGCTCTTGAACAGAGTGTGGTGCTATTCCTTCTAGTTCGTCTGGGTCGAAATTGAAAACGCCTATCGTACCATCCGAAGAAGCTGCGTAGAGTGTGAGACCATCCCATGACCTGTGTTAACAAGGAAGTAAGAAAGGGGCAAACTGGGCTGAGGGACGACGCACCAGCTCAGATCCATAATCTGCCTTTCAAAGACTTGCTTGGCCACGATGAGCGGTCTCGCTGATTTAGTTTGCCAGATTGATACAGATCGGTCATCTGCACCGAGTGCGACTACCGAACATATGTTTGCTGTCGCGATAGGAGCAGTTGGATTTCGAAGGAAGATGTGGGGGTTATAAGCCTGCCGTGAAGAAGTATATCGAAACAGAGATGGAGCAACGAAAGAAGCTTACAGCTACTTCGATAGTGTTCTCATGTCCTACAAGACTAATTTCTGAGGTCCAGGTGCTACGTGTAATAACGGCAGCAATGAAGACGAAACCTTTGTTGTTAGTTGCATTAGAAGCTGTGATATGTGCGCCATCAGGAGACCAGCTAGACAGAGTATTAATTTCAGCAAAAAAGACAGAAAACAAGAGAACCGCACCTCAGACGTCTGAAAAAAGTGCTTCCAGGAGAATCCTCGAAGGGCTTTGTGACTTCAGCTTCTAGGTTCCAATCGGTTGTCCGCCAGATCTTGACAGACCTGTCGTCAGACTGAGTAGCGAGAAACTCGCCGACAGGGTCCCAGCACACGCCTTTGACAAATCCTTGGTGTTGGTCGATCTTATGCAGTCGTTCTATCGCCCATGAGCACAAGAAGGAAATCGAAAGGAAATGCTCACCAAGAGTGAAACCACACCAGATTATTACTGCAGAATCGAGTCCGACTGATGCCAAGTACCTGTCTCCAGATGACCATGCTAAATCGGTGACATCTGGTAAAAATATGAGAGCGTGTCTGGAAAAGTGGGCCACCACATACCGCTCTCGTGGCCAGGGAGTCGCTTCAGAGGCTTCCAGCCTTCCACATTCACCTCATCCGAGCCCCAGACTTTCCCACGAGCGTTCCTACGACATATGTCATCCTCAACCCAGTACCTAAACCAATGAAACAACACACGGGTCAAGGTCCCAAATCATGACAATCTCATCATCACTTCCGCTAGCCAGCCACCGTCCTGAGTGGGCCCAGCGCACTGTAAGTACAGGTCCCGTGTGCATTGACAATGTGCATAGTGATTTTGGCGGTTTGCCTGACTCTTCACTTGCTTGACTGAGTATTGGTTTCGTACTCCATATTCGCACTTTGGCGTCAAGGCCACCAGTAGCTATACGAGAACCGTCCGGGTGGACGTGCACAGAAAATATGGACAGACGCTTTGGGTTTGAGTCGCTCTTTGCAGAGTCTTTGTGGATGACCCATGCTGGCTTCGTGAAATGCATTGTGGTTGATGGCGGTTGTTTTCGGTTGTGGTGGGCTCGTGCCGTTTTCGGCAATCATCACATCTTCTTTACACTGGTCGACTTGAGAACCAGCGCTGAAACTCAAATATCTGGCTCAATCGGACTGCAACTATAAAGCGTGGATATATCGCATGATCACGGCTAATAAAGATACATCATCACTCCTTCTTGCGCCATATCTCCTTCCTCACACGCCATTCTGATCGTGCCCAATAATACCATCGGCGTCTCTACCACTCTTGTTTAGGTCAGGGAAACAATACGATTGTTTGTGCTACTATGTCCTAGAATGTCGTGATTCAGCAATTGCCGAGATTAAAACCTGGAGAGAATTAGTGATTCAAATGTTCTTACTTGAACAGTGATGCCTCCAGGTGCTACCCAACCAGATCTCCCTGCAGAAGAACCAGTCCTTTCTCGTCTCTTCAGTACCAACTCTGAGCCTGGTACTAAATCTCGCTCTTCTGCATCCAGCCTGCCAGTCAAGTTTACTAACAACTCTTTAACCGACCATGACAGTCTTGCTGATGACATACCCAACCCCATCTCTATAACTTCCTCTCTCTTTCGCTTTGTCCCTTTCTTGCATGGCAAGTCAGCTAGCCCGATAGACCTGGACGCAATAGCAACGAAACGCAGTGTCTATGACGATCCTAATCTCGCACAATATTATTGGCCTAAAGAAAACTACGAAAACTTACATAGGTTTGATGTGACTGCGAGATGGACCATTCGAGAAGAGAGGGTGAGTTCTTGCATACTCCTTGTGTTGATATAGTCCGAGATGACGCACACGGCAGGCTTTGGTCCGGAAAATCGATTGGAGAGTTATGCTCTGGAGTACGTTCAACTTTGAAATAAAGGTGTATTTGAAAATTGATATGGAGTGTTTCTTCTCATAGCTGCAATAAGCTTCTCAGCACTCAATTTCGATAGAAGCAATATCGCTCAAGCAAACACGGATAATTTTCTACCAGATTTGGGTATGATCACGGATGGTAGGACCTCTTTTCTACTCGATAGTCACAATCAAGATGTTCATTTATGTAGACTACAACTTGGGTAACGCAATATTCCGCCTCTCTTTCCTTTGCGCCGAGTTACCTTCTCAACTCGTATCCAAGAAGGTATATTGTTACTGCTTTAATCGCTCTCTGCATGACCCAACCATCATATTCTTATATAAGCTCGGGCCAGATGTTTGGATCCCAATCCAGATGTGTGTTTGGTCAATCATCACCATGTCTCAATTCTGGTTACGTAACAGAACGGGGTTTCTGATCTGTCGAGCATTACTTGGGTACGCTACCCGAATATTCTCCTTATCATTCATTTAACAACTTCATCCCATCAGATTTGTACAGGGTGGCTTCATTCCAGACTTGGTGCTCTATCTCTCCTGTACGCCATCCCTTCCATGCAAAGCATCTTATAATTATAAAATAAGATTTCTACAATAAATACGAACTCCCATTCCGCCTTGCCTTGTTCTGGTTCTCTTCAGATGCGTGCGAAATTATCGCGAGTTTCCTCGCATTTGGAATTTTACGGATGAGAGGTGTAGGCGGACACGCAGGTTGGCGGTACGTTTCCTCTCCTCCCTGCTTATCTTGCAAATACCTACTATTACCTGCTGATGTATTTACATGGACACATAGGTGGTTATTCTTAATCGAAGGCCTAATGACTTTCGTTATCGGCTTCGCCACATTCTTCATGATGCCACCCTCCCCAACCCAAACGAAATCCTGGTTTCGGCCAAACGGATGGTTTACTGAACGTGAAGAGGTTATCGCTACCACTAGAATCTTACGAGATGATCCAACAAAGGGCGATATGCACAATCGTGAAGGTCTGACTTTGAAGCGTATGTGGCTCGCATTGAAAGATTATGATCTGTGGCCGCTCTACATCATGTGTGTCGCACCTGTCGCTTCATTTACTTGGGAATCGACTTGACACATCATTTACAGTGGATTGACATTCGGCATCCCAGCAACACCACCTACTCAATACCTCACTCTCTCGTTACGTCAAATCGGCTTTGGGACCCTCGAAACTAACTTGTTGACGATCCCCTCAATAGTCGGAGGAATGATAACGCTTTGTGCGGTAACGCTTCTTTCTGAAGCTTTCCATGAACGCACTTATCTCTCTATGACGGAAACAGCGTGGATATTGCCGTTTCTCATTGCACTGTACTTATTACCGGAATTTCCTAATCATTGGGTATTCTATGTGCATTAGTCCCTTTTCAACCCAGCATCCGACAAAACTCATGATTGTTGTCTCTTCCAGGTTTTATCATCGCTATTATTGATGTACCCCTACTCGCATGCCATTCAAGTTGGTTGGTGTTCACGAAACTCGGGAGCAGTAGCTTCTCGGACCGTCGGTGCATCATTATACAATATGTTCGTTCAAGCTTCAGCAGTCATCTCGTCGAATATCTATCGGTCGAATGACGCGCCCCGATGTACGTTCCTTTCTCCTCTTCAATCCTCCAGATCAGATTCCATGCAACAAAACATTGATAGATCGACGAGGAAATATATACTTGATGGCGATCGCAGCTTTCAACTTAATCATTCTTTATCCGGGCACGAG
>Ga0153942_1001209_pt1 | contig 10216 bp, 7 predicted proteins | sample TSNJ026MetaG_FD_104731 | JGI IMG/M metagenome (GOLD analysis project Ga0153942, IMG submission 104731) | Attine ant fungus gardens microbial communities from New Jersey, USA - TSNJ026 MetaG | ecosystem: Host-associated > Fungi > Mycelium > Unclassified | place: USA: New Jersey, Brendan T. Byrne...
CAGAAAGAATTCTCTGCAGTTGAGGTGGAAGGTATAGGCGGCCGTATCCCAGACCCGGTTGACTATCTCCTCGCCGCAGTGGAAGCCGCCTCGGTACTCCAGGGGCAGGTATTCATATTCCGCCGTTACATCGGCATCCCCGCCCTCCACATAAATGTACCGGAAGGCGGAGGGCGGCAGCTCCAATCGTCTGTTTTCTGTACGCAGACGGTAATGGATGACACTGCGCTCGGTGTCAAGCGCCTCTTCCCAGGATTCTCCCAGGCTGATCATCAACTCCCGGTCCTCTTTCACCGTGAACACTGCGCGGGCGAAGGTCTCCCGTCCAAAGTCGAACAGCGTGCCGTTCAAGACGGCCTCTTTGCATATGCAGGCGACCGGCTCATACCGGAAGGGAAATATGGTTGGCAGCTTATCAGGAGCATCGAAGCAGGGATAAGTTCCAACAGGGGCGCTTTCAGCGGTCAAGTCATCGGCTGTCCAGCTGCCGTCGGTTTCGATTACGCCGTCAATATAAAGGCACGGAAATTCCTCTGGGCTGGAGACGGTAATCTGCACCGTCGTAGTGCCGGCTTCAAGAGGAATCACGGCCTTTCCTCTGTATTTCTTTTCATTGACGCCTGTACCAACAACCACCGAATAATAGCCGCAGGCCCATATATGAAACTCACCGCCGTTTGTTGTAACCGTTTTGCGGAACCGTACAACGCTGTCAGGGGAATAGACCTTCCACACCGGAGCTTCCCGGTAGCCGTACTGCACCCTGCGGTTGTGTACCAGCTGATTGTGATATATTTCAAACTCGCCGAATTTCCATATCCATTGACTCATACGCTTCTCCTCCTATTCAAACCGGAACCGGCTTAGATCACAGAGCCGGCTGCCCTCACCTCCATCCCGCGCCACCAGGTACAGCGCGTGGACGCCTGTGGGCGCGTCTACTTTACAACGGTACTCCTTCCAGTCGGCCCATCCGCCTGAATGGCCGATCTCACAGATGCCGACGCAGCGGCCGTCCGCCGCGTCCAAACGCAGCTCCAGGCGGGTCAGCGCCCGGTAGCTGGCCGCCTCGCAGACAAAGACCGTCTCCTTCCCTGTGAAGGACAGGTAACGGTAGATGGCCGCGTCCCTATCGGCGAAGCGGGTCAAATATTCGCTGTGCTCGTCATGCCTGATCACATGGGCGGTGCGCACACCCAGGTCCTTAGCGTTCATCTTCGCGCCCTCGGCCATGTTTTTGCGCCAACCGCTCAACGGGTATTTCATAAAAAAAGCTTTATCATCGAAGATGTTGCTGTTCCCGAATTCAAACTCACAGGCGCGGTAGGCGTCCAGCCACGCCGCCGCCTGCAAGGGGCCCTCCACCCCCTGGGTGGTCATGGACACCTCGGCGATGTCGCCGTTCTCATCAAAGGCGATGGGTTCCAGACAGACGCGCCGCCCTCCCATCTCCAGGCCCAGGGTAGCGCGATGATAGACGATATACCACCTGTCCTTAAAACAGAGCATTGAGCCATGGTTGTTCCATGAGGCGATATCGCACTTCCCATTGTCGATAATCACACCGCCTTTTACGTATGGCCCCAAGGGGGATTTGGATTTGGCGTAAGAGAGGCAGGTGGGGCGTCCCCGGTGGGTGTCGGCGAAGAGCATGTAGTAGGTGTCGCCCCGCTTGCGGATGGAAGAGCCCTCATGGAAGCCGTGCTGCTCCTCGGTGAGAATCATGGTGTCCACGGTGTCCTCCTCCAGCTCACACATATTTTCTTTGAGCCTTGCCCCCCGCAAGGAGAACTGTCCCCAAAACAGGTAGGCGCTTTCATCATCGTCCACAATCACCGACGGATCGCCGCAGCTTGGGAATTCGGTGCCCTTAATAGGCACGGCATCGGTAAACGGCCCCTCGGGCCTGTCGGAGAAGGCGACGCACTGCATGGACACCCCGTCCACCGGCGCGGTGAAATAGTAGTACCAGCGGCCGCTCTTTTCGATGACGTCAATAGCCGGCAGGCTCAGCACCTTGGCCCAGGAGACCGAGGTACGGGCGTCGAAGGCGACGCCGTGGTCGGTCCACTCCAGCAGATCGTCGGAGGAAAAGCAGTTCTGGTAGGGATCCATGCCTCCGCCGCCGATGCGGTCATTTGAACAGTAAAGATAGACCCGGTCCGGGTTCTGCCGCCATACATGGGCTTCCACGTCGGGTGCCGCGTAGTAGAGCGGTAAGATGGGATTCATGATTTGCTCCTTTCCAGATAGCTTTCTATTACGTCCGAGAAATCATCCGTTATCGTGCTCCGCGATCCACTTACTGTACCAACGGGCGCTCTGCTTGAGGGTTCGGACGCCGGTCTCGAAGTCTGTGTGAATGAGCCCGTAACGCATGGAGAAGCCCGCGTTCCACTCCCAATTATCCAGCAGCGCCCAGTGGTAATATCCCCGCACGTCTGCGCCCTCCTTCCGGGCCTTATCGATCCACTCCAGAAAGCCCTGCGCGTACTTAACGCGGTGCCAATCGTACACGACGCCGTCCTTCAGCGTCTCGTCCACGCCGGGGCAGCCGTTCTCGGTGATTAGGACCGGTATGCCGATCCGGTACTCGTCGATCAGTATCCGGATAGCATCGTAGACAGCTTTGGGGTAATACTCGTTGCCGTTGTCCATGTAGTTTCCGCCGTTTTGGCGCTTGTGCTCCTCCAGTGGTTCCTTGTCGCAGCAATCCAGCACCCGGTTGTAGCAATTGAGACCGAAGTAATCCAGAGGCTCGCGGATACTCTCAAGATCCCCTTCCCGGATGGGCGGAAGGCAGCCGTTTTGCTCCATGTACGCCAACAGGGCCGCAGAATATTCCCCTCGAAAGACCGGCCCCAGATAGGAGCGGTAGGCCTTCTCGTTTTCCAGCTCCGCCTTGGCGATGTCCCCTTTGTGGTCCTTCCGCAGTGGGTGGTGGTGCCAGATATCCACCACAATACCAATGTTTGCCTCAGCTAAATTCTCGGCCCGAAAGCGCCGTACCCCCTCGCTGTGGGCCAGCAGCACATGGTGATTGGCGGCGCGGCCCTCTTTCTCACAGCCGCGGCCCGGCGCGAACCAGCCCAGCCCATATCCCGCGTAAGTGGCAATGGGCTCGTTGATGGTGGACCAAAGCGGCACCGCGTTGCCGAACTCCCTGAACAGTATAGAGGCGTATTCGCCATACCAATCCACTATATCCCGGTTGAGCCAGCCGCCCTGCTCCTCTAATTCCTGGGGCAGATCCCAGTGGTATATTGTGGCGTTGGGCACAATATCGTTTTTCAGCAGCTCGTCGATGAAACGTCTGTAGAAGTCGAGTCCCTTCTCGTTGACCTGTCCCTTGCCCTTGGGCAAAATACGCGGCCAGGAGAAGGAGAATCGGAAGCTGTTCACGTCGATCTCCTTTGCCAGCGCGATATCCTCCTTGTAGTGGTGGTAGGTATCGCAGGCCACGGCCGGCGTACTGCCATCCCGGATATTATCCGGCTTCGCGGCAAAGGCGTCCCAGATGGACGCGCCCTTGCCGTCCTCAAAGGCCGCTCCCTCCACCTGCGCGGCGCTGGTCGCCACCCCCCACAGGAACTTGTTTTCAAAACCTTTCAAGATATCCCGCCTTTTTTATTGATAATCCTCTATTTTCCACTCGTCTTTCCAATCGATGTAAACCATGTCCCCATCGTACTCCGGGTGCTTCGCAAACCGAAGCGGCAGCCATACATAGTCGGCTATGGACGTGTCCTTGGGCGCCGCAAAGGAATCGTCATTATCGACTACTCCCTGCTCCTTCCGTTTTCGGTCAGGATTAAAGGCTTCTTCAAATTTAGACTTGTAGACCTCGTACCGCCGCTCCATCTCCCGGGGCAGCCAGCGGTCCGCTGCCGCGATGTACAGATCCCTCTTTCCCTCCACCTTAAATATGGAGGATATCTGAGAATGGTAGGAAGTGTAACTTGGGTCGTCCGGGTGCGGATTACCAAGAACAGTGTAGGGACCGTGCCAGGTATCCGCCGCGGCTGCCTCCGACGGGTTCGGGTAGTAGCCGGTTGTACCGGAGGTGATGAGGTAGTGCTTTCCCCTACGCATGAAATGGGAGGTCGCCTCCCGGACATATGGAGGGGATACAAGCGGAAAATGAGTGCTGTAGTATCCCGTCACATCCGTATAGTCGTCCGTCAGATCAGCGCAGATCGTCTCAGTATGGGCACGCTCAAAGTAGTAGTATGCCTTTCCGTCCGGCGCGACGGCTAAGTCGAAATCCCCGGCGTCCATACCCAGGGGCCAGAGCCCTTCACGTACTACCGTGTATGGCCCCAGAATGTGATCAGCGGTTAACACGGTCTGCCCTTTCCACACTTTCAACCAGCAGACATATTTCTTGGTTTTCACGTTGTAAATGATGTGAGGGCGATCCATATTTGCAAATGGGTGAAGGGCAGACTCCGGATCGTTCAGCCGCGGAGGAATAATCAAACCCATATCCTTCCAGTTATATAGGTCCCGGGATGTATAACAGCGGACGCCCCAATGCCATACATTACTTTTCCCGTCAGTAAATTCCTTGTTTTCTCCGTACCAATAATACAATCTGTCTATATACATAACGCTGCCACCGTGGGCGTGAATCCGTTTACCTTCGGTGTCCAGCCAGACTTGACCGGGGCGAATAGTGTTATACATATCCATTTCTCCTGTCACAATAATTTTATCCTTTAACGCTGCCCATAACCAAACCGGTTGTGAAGTACCGCTGTAAAAACGGATACAGCACCAGAACAGGAAGAATGGAAATGAACAGTTGGGCCGCTCTGATGTTTTGCCCGCTGACCATCATCTTTTCTATCAGCGCGTCAAAGCTCACCGCGTTGAGGATGACGGTATCCGAGGATTCCAGCATCATCTGCAAATAAGTTTGCAAGGGATAATTTGTCATGTTGTTCATATAGATGCGCCCGTCCATCCACGAGTTCCAGTGACCCATAAAGGAAAATAAGGTGACGGTGGCAATGCTGGGCGCCGCTAAAGGCAAATAGAGCTTAAAGAGGATCGTGTGCTGCATCGCGCCGTCTACCAGGGCTGATTCCTCAATTTCCCGGGGGATACCTCGAAAAAAGTTCATTATGAGTACAATATTGAAAACATTGACACCGGTGGGGAGCACAAGGGCCCATACGGTATCAATTAGCCCAAGATCCTTCACCAGCAGGTAGGTAGGCACCAGACCGGCGTTAAATATCATGACAAACATATACAGCCACATATAGTATTTGCGTTGCCGGAATATCGTGTCCTCCTTGGAAAGCGGGTAAGCCGCGAGGATCGTCAGCAACAGATTAAGAGGCACACCGATCAGCAGTCGTTTTACAGTGACCAGGAAGGCTGCCCAGAACTGGGAGCTTTTCATGACAAACCGATATGCCGCCAGGGTAAATCCTTTAGGCCACAGATTGACCAAATGAGCGTCGGCGTATGCCGGGCTGCTGAAGGAGCAGGCGAGCACATGCAAAACCGGAACGATGCAGATCAAGGTTAGAAAGCCGATAAACAGGTAGTTAAGAACCTGAAATACGATTCTCCCCCTGGAGTAGTATTCTCGCATAGTTGTGTTCCCTCCTTAAAACACACGGTAGCCGGCAAACCGATCCGCCATGTAGTTTGAGCCGGCAATCAGTATCAGTGAAATTAACGATTTGAACATGCCCACCGCAGTTGAGAAAGAGTACCGGTATTGTTGGAGGCCCAAACGGTAAACCAAGGTGTCAATGATATCTCCGCTCTCATAGACCGATACGTTATAAAGGTTAAATACCTGGTCAAAGCCTGCGTTGAGGATACTGCCAACCGACAGGATCGTCATAAGGGCAATGAACATGGATATACCCGGCAGCGTTATGTGCAGCGTCTGCCGCCACCGGCCCGCGCCGTCCACAGTAACCGCCTCATAAAGCGCAGGGTCTATTCCCGTTAGCGCCGCCAGGTAGACGATGGTGTTGTAGCCAAAGTTTTTCCACACATCCGTCATAACCAGAGTTTGCCGGAACACGTTGTTGTCACCCAGAAAGAATATCGGGTCAATTTGAAACAGCGCGAGCGCCCGGTTGACAATGCCGCCGTCTACCGCCAGAATGTTGGTCAGTATACTGGCGAGAATGACCCAAGAGAGGAAGTAAGGCAAATAAGTGATTGTCTGGACGGCCCGCTTGAACCATTTCACACGGATTTCATTAAGGAGCAGCGCCACGAGAATCGGAACAAGCAAATTCGCGACGATCTTCGCAATTGCAATTATTAACGTATTCCGAAACGCCCGTATCACATCCTGCGTCTGAAACATTTCCTTAAAATGCGCGAGCCCTACCCAACTGGAACCGGAAATCCCCAGCCCCGGCTTATAATCTTTGAACGCAATCTGAAAGCCGCTTATCATTGGGTAATAGTTGAAAACCAGAATGAAGATCAATGGAATCCAGACCATAACATGCAGGAGTATGTAATTTTGGTCCAGTATCTTTTTTCGCTTCAAGGCATGTTTTCTCCTTCCTTTCGGCTTCTTTCACTGTTTTCACTGCTTTGCTGTTTTTGACGCCTGATACCATTCGTCCGCGTCTTGGGTGGCCTGCTCGCCGCCAAGGGAGTGCCAGAGCTCCAGGAACTCGTCATAGTAGTCGATGTTATTGTTGCCCATTACAATATTTACGATGGTTTCTTTGGCCAGCGTATCAAGCTTAGAGGCGTTTTGCATCATGCTGTTTGTCTGGGGCGCCTCGTAGGCAGAATAAATGATGTTCCCGTTGTCAATCATGCTTTGCAGCGCCACATACGCGCATTGCGGGTCCCCCCACACAGAATAGAAAAGCAAACCGGAATTAAAGTCGTTCAATTCCTCCTCGTTCAGCTCCTCCCGGCGATCCTTGTTGTTGACATATCCCATCATGCTATTGTAGTCGCGGATATTCATCGCATTCATAGCGGAGGTGTCACCGGTTTTGAGCGCCTCCTGATGCCTCGGCAGCGCGATAAAATTGTTATTTGGAGAGGCGCATGCTCCGATGGCCAACTGCCAGCCAGTATAAGTTCCGGCCTTACCGTTATACCTTTCGTATTCCTCCTGGGTCAGTACATCCGGCTGATTAAGGTAATAGGTACCCAAATTCATCATGGTAAAGAAAGCCTGTATGTATTCCTCTTTGTCGGCCGCCTTGCTGCTCAGGCAATAAAAGCTCGGGGGGCTGTTCGTGTAGAAGCCCTGTCCCCAGGTATCCTCTGTCACACCGGGGAGACCAAGCGCGATGAAATGCGCCTCCGGCTGAATTTCAAGTACATTCTGCCATGGGGTGCTGATCTGGGACATGGCACCGAACATCATACCTGCCTTACCGGCGGACAAATCCGCTTTTACCTGCTCGCTTCCTGCCGTAACAAAATCCTTTGCCATATAACCGTTTTCATACATTTCACGCAAAGCGGCCAGCGCTTCTTTTACCGCCGCGGCATTGCCGCCGCCATATGCGGCGCGCCCATCAATGTCAATGAAGGGGATCGTCCCGGCGGGAATGCCCGGAACCGCGCCAAACATCTGGAAGAAGCCGTCGAAGCCTCCTATGTCGTGGAAGACATCCTTCCCGTTAAAGGCAAGACCATATGTATCATTCCGCCCATTCCCGTCCGGGTCACTCTCAGTGAAGGCCTTCGCGACCAACAGCAGTTCATCTACGGTCCTGGGATTCGGCAGCCCCAGATTATCCAGCCAATCCTTTCGGATCCACAACAGATTATAGGCATCGTTACCGGCGCCGGGAGTAGGCAGGCCGTAGAGCTTACCATCCGTTGTCGTAGCGGCCTTCATAATCACCGGGCCCCACTCGGTATCGCTGTAGTATTTTTTGACCAACTCCGAAGCGTACGCGTCAAAATGGGGCGTTAAGTCCGCGAATACACCCTGTTCGGCCCAGTCCAGATAGTTCTTTGCTTTGATGGTCATTATGTCCGGATAATCACCTGACATGATCATCTGAGCGAGCTTCTCGTCCCCTTGAGAAATCTCGACGTTGTACATGACCTCAAGTTTAATTCCGTGCTCCGCGTAAAGCTCGTTCCATGCGTTGTTTTCCAAGGTTTCCGAGCCCTCATACTTGAAGCTGGGGTCTCGCGCGAAGCCGACCTTAAGCGTGATCATATCGGCCGCCTCCTTCGAAAAATCCTCCGATCCCAATACGGCATTCGAGCCGGAGCCCGCGCTTTCCAACGAGCTTGAGCATGCAGCCAAGCTAAGCGCCAAACACAGCAATAGCCCAGCCGAAAGCCCCCTCGGCCATTTTTTGCTCATAATCAATCCTCCAATATTAGGATTTGAATACAGCAGACAGTTATATAAACTGCATCCAAGAATATTCTAACGATTGTAAACAATAGATACCACGTGCAATTTCCGATATTTGGTGCAAAAGTTAACCTTTTTACCCGTTCGGTCTAGCCGTTTTTTCTTCTGTACTCCTGAGGCGTTACCCCAACCTTTTCCCTAAACATCCTTCCAAACGCTTGAGCAGATTGATATCCCAGCAAGCTGGAAATTTTCCCAACCGTGTATTCTGTCTCTGTCAGGTATCGCCGCGCCCGCTCCAGCTTCTGCTCCAGGATGTAGTCCGACAGCTTCAGATGTAAGTGCTTCTTGAAAAGCTTTGATAAATATGAGGGGTGGTAATGGAATCTTGCGGCAAGGGTGTTTACATTCAGCTCCGAGTCCGAGCTCTTGCGGATGTGCTCACATATCCGGCCGACAATCGCGCTCTCAGAGCCGCCCTCATCCTGTGGGAAGGACGACCCGTCCGGAAGGGGATAAAGCTTTTTGGAGGCGCGCGTCAGCTCTTGGACATTTTTCTCAATGACGCGCTTGATTTCTTTTACTGTCTCGGTTTTCATTATATAATCGATCTTTTTGAGCTTGTTTGCCCGATAAATATAATCAAATTCCTTATGTACGGTGAGGAAAATAAATCTGACGTCCTTCTGCTTGGCCGCTACATACTCCAAAATCGCCAATCCATCGGTGATAGGCATGACAATATCGGATATTATAAGGTCGAACCGCTCCTCCTGAAGCCTGTCCAAAGCCTTTGTTCCGGAATAAAACACAGCAGTTTCCGCGCGGCTAAAGGTTACCTCGTCCACCAGCTGACAGATATAATCGGCAATCTCCTTTTCGTCATCCACAATGAGAACCTTCATATCACTTCACCTGCCTTCTGTAATCCAGCTCCACAACCGCTTTCAAGCCGCCGTATTTTCCTTTTGCATAGTAAAGGCTGTATTTTTCTCCATAAAACAGCTTTAGCCTGCTTGCAATATTAATCGTTGACGTTACTTCCCGTTCCCCGGTATCATCATGTAAATTCCGGTTCATCTGGTCCACTTCGTGATCAGAAATATTTGTGGAGCTCTCCAGAATAATCAACAGCTTTTGCTTCCTCTTTTCAAAAAGCATACATAGCATACCCTGCTTTTCCGACGCTTCCACCTCATATTTGATCACATTCTCCATAAGCGGCTGCAGAATCAGCCGCGGCACCAAAATGTTTTTAAATTCATCCCAGCAAGGCTCACCGACAAACATGAAGCGTTCCGAAAAACGGGTCTCCTGTATTTCCGCGTATACATAGGCGTGCCGGAGCTCGTCCTCCAATGGAACAAAATCTCTGGAATCTCTGTTAAGGAACTGAAAATACTCGCCAAGGAGCCCCGAAAGCAATCCGACCCCTTCATAGTCTTTTCGGGCTGCCCTTGTTTGAAGCGTGAATAATGTATTATAAAGAAAATGCGGGTCAATTTGCGATTGCAGCTGTTTGAGCTGAGCACGCTGCAACTCGATTTTTTGTAGGATAAAACGGCTCATGTATAGCAGAAAAAGTATAACAGCGGTAATATTAATTATAGCTATTACCGGTATTATCCGGAAAAGTGTCAGCATTTTTCCAAATACACGCTCCCATTTATGTACGGTTAATAGCGTGATGTCATAAGCCTCCAGTTGAATCGCGGAACAAAAATAATCACTTCCAAGAATATTTATATTAAATTTCACAGCATTCCCCAATGAATCACGGCGCTCCTGATAAAAGCGTAATACTTCGCTTAGCACCTCAGGTTCGCTTATTGTCTCTGTAAATATCTCATTTCCCACGAGTACAATCCCCTCCGATTCATCTGTCCGATA
>Ga0153942_1001210_pt1 | contig 10206 bp, 7 predicted proteins | sample TSNJ026MetaG_FD_104731 | JGI IMG/M metagenome (GOLD analysis project Ga0153942, IMG submission 104731) | Attine ant fungus gardens microbial communities from New Jersey, USA - TSNJ026 MetaG | ecosystem: Host-associated > Fungi > Mycelium > Unclassified | place: USA: New Jersey, Brendan T. Byrne...
GACCTCCGCCTCCCTGTAGCCTGTGTGCGCCAACATGCTCTTGCCGTTGACGTCTCCGGCGGCATACACATTGGGAACATTGGTGCGCAGGTTGCCGTCCGTCACAACCGCGCCCCGCTCTGTGTAAACCCCGACTGTTTCCAGCCCCAGGTCGGCGGTGACCGGGCTCCGGCCGATGGATAAAAGCACCATGTCCGCCTCTACCGACCCGGTCTCACTGCCCATTTCATATTCCACCCTGGGTGCGGCTATGCCGGTGACCCTGCAACCCAGCCGGAATTCCACGCCCTTTTTTTCCATTTCCTTCTTCAAAAGCAACGAGATTTCATGGTCTGTGGGGCCCGCAATCTTGTCAAGCATTTCGATCACGGTAACTCTTGACCCTGCCGTGCTGAAATAGGAGGCCATTTCCAGGCCGATCACGCCTCCGCCGATAACGGTCAACCGCTGCGGAATGCTTTTCAGGTCGAGAATCTCCCTGTTGGTTACAACAAACCCCGCTTCCATCCCTTCCTTTACGCCTGGAATAGGCGGCACAACAGGCTGGGAGCCAGTGGCGATCAGCAGCCGGTCCGCCTCATATTCGGCGCCGTCCGCCTCCACGATAAAACCGCCCCCGGTTTTTCCCTTGACCGCGGCGGACGCCTCGACCACCGTCACGCCGCAGGCCTTCATTTTTCCGCGAACGCCGGAAACCAGAGTTTTGACGACCTTTTCCTTTCTTTCCACAACGGCGGCGTGGTTAATGGCGACATTTTCCGCCGTCACCCCGTAAGCCTTTCCATGCAGCGCGTGGTCGTACAGCTTGGCTGAATGGAGAAGCGTCTTGGTGGGGATACACCCCTCATTGAGGCATACGCCTCCCAAGGCCCTTTTTTCAAACAAGGCGGTATTGAGGCCGCCGGCCGTGGCGCGCTCCGCCGCCAGATATCCGGCCGGGCCGCCGCCCAAAACAATTAAGTCGAACCGCTCCATACGTTCTCCTTTCTATGCACAAAATTTAACCGCTCCGATGGATAAAGCAGTGTTACAGCGCCAGCAAAAGCGGGAACTGTTCCAGATTCCTGCCCAGTGCCTGAACGAACCGCGAGGCCGGTGCCCCGTCCACCGCCCTGTGGTCATATGTGAGGGAGAGCCCCAGGGCGGGGTAGGCTTCCACGCCGTTTACCCCCTCGCGGACACGGGTTGTGATGCCGCATACCCCCAGGATGGCAACCTGCGGCGGATTGATAATCGGGGTAAATATTTCCACACCCAGCGAACCGAGGTTTGAAACCGTAAAGCTGCCTCCTTGCAGCAGATCGGGGCTGATGCTTCCGGATTTGGCCATCCCCGCCAGCTCCCTCGCCGTGTCGGCCAGCTCCTTCAGGGATTTTTGATCCGCGTCGAAGATGGTGGGGACGATCAGCCCCCGGGGGGTATCCACAGCCATCCCGAGATGCACGCCGTGAAACCGGCGCAGCGTATCGCCGTTAATCATGTGGGCGTTAAGTGCGGAATGCTCCTTAAGCGTCCGGGCAACGGCATACATGACCATATCGTTCAGCGAGATGGCGCCGACGCCAAGGGATTCCGCCGTCTTGCACCCCTTCCGGTAAGCCAGGATAGCCGTCGCGTTGCAGGAGTGGTGGTGGGTAAGCTGTGCCGATTCGCTGAGGGAGCGGTGCATAGCCGTGGAGATGGAGCTGCGGATCTTGGTGAATTTTTCATCGGTATAACTTCTTTCCCCGTCGGTTCCGGGAGCTGATGCAGGTTTCGGTGCCGCGGCCAGTGTGCCGAACTCCCTGCCGCCGATGCCGGTTCCCGTTTTCAGCGACTCGGCCAGCGTCTGGATATCCCGTGCGATGACCCTTCCCCGGGGGCCTGTGGGAACAGCGCCCTCCGGATTGATACGCAGCTTCTCCGCTAAATCCCGTGCCCTGGGGGAAACGCCTGCCCCGCCTGTATCCCCGGTATTCCTTAGGGGTGGCTTTTCGGCCGCATCCAACCCTTGCGGAACAGGCGACGCCGTACCGCCCTGCTCCGGCAGGGGAACCGCCTGGCTGGCGTTTGGCCGCAGGCCGGACACATCCTCACCGGGCTGCCCCACTGCGCATACGGCTGTGAGGCACGGCACCTCCTCGCCGTCCTCAAAAAAAATCTCCAATAGCGTGCCATCCGCTGTCGATTCGCATTCAAATGTCGCTTTGTCGGTTTCGTAGTCAAAAAGAACCTCGCCGGTGCCGACGGCGTCTCCGGATTTTTTGCGCCATTTTCCGATAATACAACTCTCCACCGATATGCCTGCCTTCGGCATAACCACCGCTTTTGCCATTCCATTGCCCTCCTGACTTTTGTAATTATGTTATATTATGATATATAACATATTATAACATGCATGTCAAGATTTATAATTTTGAAAATATAAATTCCCGGCGGGCAGCCAAAGGCCGCCCGCCGGGAATTTGTAAAAAATAACTGCAAATAACACTTCAAAGGATTTGGGTTTTTTCCTTTTTGGCCTCATGCAGAACCGCATCCGGAAGGGCGCCGTCTGTAACGATATAATCCACATCCCCAATCCGGGCAAAGGTAAACGGCATCAGGCGGGTAAATTTTGACCGGTCACATAAAACGGCGGAAACGCGGGATATTTTTATTGCCAGTTGTTTCACCAGCATTTCGCTTTCCTTTCCGCAGGTGAAGCCGTTTTTTGAGCTACATCCGGAAACCCCGATAAAAGCCAGGTCAATATTTATGTTTTTCAGCGTTTCCAGCGTGCTGTACCCCGAAATTGCAAGGTTGTCCTTATTCAAGCTGCCGCCGCAGAGGACAATAGACGGCTTTGTCAGGCGGCTAAGCTCCACTGAGATATTCGGTCCCGTTGTGAAAACGGAAAGGGGGATATCCGGCAGAACCTTCGCAACGGCTAGGCTTGTGGTTCCCGCGTCGAGAAATACGGAGCTGCCCGGTCTGACCAGTTCCAATGCCTTTTGGGCGATCAAGGCTTTCCCCGAGAGATTTTCCTGCGCCCTGACGGACAGAACCGGATCCATAGAATGGCTGACGGTGCGCACGCCGCCGCGCAGCTTTACGATCTCACCCAATGCGGCAAGGCTGTTTAGATCCCTGTGGATAGTCATCAGCGATACCTCGGGATACAGTTCCCGAAGCTGCTTTATGGTTGCGAACTCTTTATTCCTGATAAAGTCAAGCATTTTTTCTTGCCGAATCTGATTCATAGCAAAACCTCATGTTATAAAGCGATAGAATTACTGTGAATATAACATCTTGCTCGCATAAAGTCAAGTAATGATGGCTATTTCTATGCAAGCAGAGACTTCAAAAATAAAAATGGTATTTGGAATAAATTTTAATGTAACTTTAAAATATATTATTAAAAATGAAGAGAAATGATTTTTTTATTACTGAAAAATAACAATATGACGGGAGGACGTATAAAATTTTACTTTAGTATTGACAAAAATATTTATATGTTATATTATTAATGCATAAAATATGCACAACACACAGCGTCGTGCAGTCGGCGTTTAACTTCGTATTGTAAAAATTAAAATGAAGGAATAGATTTAAAAATTATGAATGAATTTGGAGCAGTCTTTGTCAAAATACGATTTTTATTGCCTACGCTTCCTAAGGCTGAAAGACATTTTGCTGAATATATACTTGAAACTCCCAAGAAAATTGTGGGACTAACACTGGCGGAGGTGACCAGTGATTCGCAATGCAGCGAATCGTCCATCATAAGATTGGCGCACCGGATTGGTTTCGGCGGTTTTACCGAGTTGAAGAAACATATAGAAATGTCCCTTGAAAATGATAATGCTGATGAAGAACTGGATTTGTCAAAATGTGACAGTATTAAGCAAATAATTTCTATGGTGTTTAAATATAATATGCGCACATTAAGCGACACGCTGGCCTTGGCAAACCAGGAGTATGATCGGGCGGTTGATGCGCTCATAAACGCGAAATCCATACACTTTTTTGGAACCGGCGATGCCGGGCTTGTCGGTGAACTCGCACATATGAAGTTTTTGCGTTTGGGAATTCCGGGCAGCGCATACAATGACGCTAATTTGCAGGTTACCGCAGCGAGCACGTTGCAGCCCAGTGACGTTGCAATCGCCATTACCCATTCAGGCCGTACAAAGACTACGGTTGACGCGTTGCAGTTGTCACGTGAATCCGGCGCAACCACCATCTGCATAACAAATATGGATAAATCTCCCGCTACAAAGCATGCGGATATTAAGCTTTTCACCGCTACTACCGACATTACCATCGGCAGCGAGTTTGTCTCCCGCCGTATTGCCGAGCAGGCAATCATTGAGGCGTTATATCTGTCGTTTTTAAAGAAGTCGCCTAAGGATTACTCCAAGATTATTGAAAAAACATTTTCTGCCTTTGACCGACTCAAATAATAATCTTCGCACCATTTTATTGTTCCAATCGACCTCTACTAACATAGTTTTGATTTAAGCGGATAAGGATATTTATAAGTTTAAAATATTTAATTTGCGGGGTGTCGAAATGAAATGCTTCTTGGGAATAGATGTTGGTACAAGTGGTGTCAAAGCGGTTATAGTTGACGAAAAGGGATGCGTTAAGGGGATTGGTTATCGGGAAATTGAATTATTGGTGGAAAAACCGCTTTGGGCGGAGCAGGCGCCCCAGCAGTGGTGGCTGGCCTGTAAGGCGGCGGTGGCAGAGGCCGTGGGTGCTTCCGGAGACGGAAAAAACGTAGAGGGCATAGGGCTGACAGGGCAGATGCTTGGAAGCGTGGTGCTCGACAAAAACCGCGAGCCTGTCGGGAATTGCATGCTCTGGCTTGACCAGCGCGCCATTGAAGAACAAAAATTTATGGTTGAAAAAGTTGGTATGGACAGACTGCTGGACATCACCTGCATGATGCCGCTGACAGGCTATTGGGGTCCCAAGCTGCTATGGCTTAAAAAGAATAAACCAAGCGAATTTGAAAAAATGAGGCATGTTATCTTCCCAAAGGATTATATTGTCTACAAGCTGACAGGTGAGATATCAACCGAGGTTTCCGATGCGTCGGCCTCCATTTTGTTTGACGTTCCCAAGCGTAAATGGTCAAGAGAGCTTTTTGAAATATGCGGGTTGCCCTATGATGTCGTGCCTGACAGGACAATTGAATCCCAAGAGGTTGCGGGTTACCTGCGAAAGGATATCGCATCGGAATTGGGACTAAAGGCGGATATCCCTGTGGTTGGGGGAGCCGGCGACCAGCATGCCGGCGCAATAGGCTGCGGTACCGTGCGGGAAGGCGTCGTTTCGGCTTCAATTGGAACAAGCGGCGTAGTTTACGCGGCGACAAATACTCCCTACGCCGATAGGATGCTGGCGGGGATGCAGACCCACTGTCATGCGATTCCGGACATGTGGAGCTTCTTGGGCTGTATGCTATCTGCGGGCGGCTCTTTCAGATGGCTCAGGGACACGCTGTTTGCCAGGGAGCGGGATGAATGCGAGAAGAACAACAAGAATATTTATGCCTACCTGGACGGGATAGCGTCAAAGGCTCCCGTGGCCTCGGAAGGACTGGTGTTCCTGCCGTATTTAAACGGTGAGAGGGCTCCGTATCCGGATCCTTACGCAAAAGGCGGGTTCTGGGGATTGTCCATCAGGCATGGTCTGCCTGAAATGACCAGGAGCGTGATGGAGGGTATTACCTTCGGCCTGAGAGACATCGTGGAGGTGCTCAAAAAAGCCGGCGTCAACGTCAATCAGGTCAGAGTCTCCGGCGGCGGAGCCAAAAGCGAATTCTGGCGGCAAATGATGGCCGATATTTTTGGCGTAAGCGTCGCTACCACCAATGTCGGCGAAAGCGGCTGCATAGGCGCCGCGATACTTGCGGGCGTCGGCGCGGGGTACTATTCCTCGGTTCAGGAGGCAAGCGACGAGATCGTCAGCGTTGTCAGCGAGATTGAGCCGGACAAGCGCAACGCTGAGATTTACGAGGACTTTTACGGTACATATAAAGAGCTCTACGCAAAGCTCCAGCCGACAGGCGTTGCCCAGTCGCGGCTGCTTGAAAAATGGAATAACGCAGACAAGAGGTCTGACTAAAGCAGGGTTTTTATTATATTGTTCGCAATACCTTAATGATAAAAAACTTTAGGAGGAATACTATGAAAAAGCTTATTACACTGATGCTGGCAATTACTATGGTGCTGCTGACCTTTGCGGGTTGCGGATCTTCCACATCGGCGCCTGCCTCAAGCGCGGCGCCGGCCGCCTCCGATGCCTCAAATGCTGAGGCGGCTCCAGAGGCCCCCGCGGCTCCCGCGGAAGGTGAATCACTTACCTTCGGGTACACCTACTGGGCGGCGTCCGATTTCTTCCTGACCATTGGTGAAGCGATCAAGACCCAGGCAGAAGCGAACGGAGACACCTGTATCATTATCGACGCGCAGCAAGACAACCAAAAGCAGATCGACATCATTGACGATTTTATCGCAAAAGGCGTTGACCTGGTATTCCTGAATCCCGTTGACCGCGACGCGATCAAGCCCGCCCTCGTCGCGTTGAAGGAGGCTGGAATCCCTGTGGTTAACTTTGACACCTCCGTAGCCGACCTTTCCCTTGTTGAGTCTTATATCGCTTCGGATAACATCTCGGCGGGCGTCATCATGGCTGAAGCTATGATTGAGCGGTTCCCGGACGGCGGCGAAATCGCTATCCTGGATTATCCCCAAAACTCCGCGTGCCTTGACCGCGTTCAGGGCTTTATGGACACCATTACCTCAAACTTCACGATAGTGGCGCAACAGGATGCCCAGGGCAAACCCGACCCCGGCCTTGAAAAAGCAACAGATATTCTTACGGCCAACCCGAACCTCATTGCTATGTTCTGCGTAAACGACCAGAGCGGCCTGGGGGCCTACGGCGCGGTTGTTCAGCAAAACTCGAAGGTTGAGATTTATGGCGTTGACGGCTCGCCGGAAGCGAAAGAGGCCATTAACTCGGGCGGGCAATATGTGGCAACAGCCGCTCAGTCCCCGAAGCAGATCGGCGCGAAGTGCGCGGAAATCGGCTACCAGATACTCAAAGGCGAAGCGTTTGACAAAGAATTCTATGTTCCCACATTTGCGATTGATAAAAACAACGCGGGCCAATACCTGGATGGCTGGCAATAGAATCTGACTGCTGTATAAACTGGAAACAACCATCACGAAAAGCAGGAAATTGTCGCAATATGACGATTTCCTGCGATTCATATTGTACCCCACGGCACATAATGGGTAATACGGAAGGGGGACTATCTTTGGGCGATGTAATTTTAAAAATGGATGGTATCACCAAGAGCTTCCACACGGTCAAAGCCTTGGTTGACGGAAGAATTGAGCTTCGCGGCGGAGAGGTGCACGCTTTGCTGGGAGAAAACGGCGCGGGGAAATCAACCTTGATAAAGGTTTTGGGAGGCATCTACCAAGCGGACGGCGGCACCATAACCATAAATAATGAACCGGCGCATATACATGACGTTAACTCGGCCAGGCAGCATGGTGTGAGCATTATTCACCAGGAGCTGTTGATGATGCCCCACATGACCATAGCGGAAAACATCTTTGCCGGCCGCGAAATAGAAAGCGTCAAGGGTTTTGTTTCCAAATCAAAAATGGTTCGGCAGGCACAGGAAATGCTGGATAATTTCGAGCTGCCCCTGCATGCCGGAGGCAGATTGGGAAAGCTGACCATTGCAAACCAGCAAATGGTGGAAATCATTAAAGCGATTTCCTTTGGAGCGAGAATCATCGTAATGGATGAGCCCACATCTTCGCTTTCAGATAAAGAGGTTAACGCGCTTTTTGATTCTATCCGCAAGCTCAAAGCACAGGGAATCGGTATTATTTATATTTCACACAGGCTGTCCGAGCTGGATGAGATATCCGACAGAATCACAATTATGCGGGATGGCAGCTACATTGATACCGTCGTTACCAAGGATACCAAACGAGAAGAGCTTATTTCAAAAATGGTTGGACGGTCGCTGGAAAGCTATTATACCCGGGAACAATCGGCAACGGACGAAATTGTCCTCAAGGTGGAGGGAATTTCGGACGGCGACCTTGTAAGGGACGTCAGCTTCGATCTTAAAAAAGGTGAAATTCTTGGATTTTCAGGGCTTGTGGGTTCCGGACGGAGCGAAGCCATGAAGTGTATCTTTGGCCTTTCCAAGCTTAGGTCGGGCAAAATTTCCGTCGGCGGCAGGCCGGTTAACTTCAAGTGCCCAACCGACTCCATGAAAATGGGGATAGGTCTGGTGGCGGAAAATAGAAAGGAGGAAGGGCTTTACCTCAAAAGGAACGTTCGGTACAATATCTCCATAGGAGTTCTTGAGAAGTTCATAAAAGGAATTGTGGTAAAAAAATCCAGAGAGGATCAAATCGCAAGCGAATATGTAGATAAAATGTCCATTAAAATATCCTCCTTAAACCAAAAGGTATCCAACCTTAGCGGAGGGAATCAGCAAAAGGCGATTATCGGCAGATGGTTGGCGGCAAATCCCAAGATCCTGATTTTGAACGAACCGACCCGGGGCGTTGATGTGGGAGCGAAAGCCGAAATCTACAAAATTATGAATGCGCTTGCTAAGGACGGTATGGCGATTATCATGGTTTCTTCGGAAATGCCTGAAATTCTCAACATGAGCGACAGGGTTGTGGTTATGAGTCACGGACATGTTTCCGGGATTGTAAGCGGTGACGACATGAATCAGGAAACCATCATGACAATGGCCACCAAAGAATTCTGAGTATGAGGGGTAATTACAATGAGTAATGATAAGGTCAAACTCTCACGGACACAAAAATGGAGCAGCAACTCCTTTGTTGAATCCCTTAAGGAAAATTCCGGCGTTTTGATTGGGTTTCTAATCATATGCATCATACTGTCGGTAAGCAGTGAGGTTTTCCTGACGCAAAGAAATATTTTTAATGTTTTGAGGCAGCTTGCCAATAATCTGTTTTTGTCTTGCGGAATGTTTATGGTGATATTATTAGGCGGCATTGACCTGTCGGTCGGGTCAAATATGGCCGTTTCAGGCGTTTTGTGCGCGGGATTCATTTCCTACAATCTGCTGCCGGCGCCTGTCGCGATTGTGCTCGCACTGCTTTGCGGCTTGGCAATCGGTTTAATTAACGCGACGATCATATCGTTTACCAATATCCCACCCTTCATAGTCACCCTCGCGACCATGAACATAGGCCGCGGTTTTGCAAGGCTATATACCAGTTCAAAAACAATACCCGTCAATAACGATTTGTTCGGCGGTATCGGTACGGGTAATATTTTCGGCGTAGTACCCATGCAGGTTATCTACATAATTATTATCCTGATAATGACTAGCCTGATCCTTGGCAGCTCAAAGCTTGGCAGACATATCTACGCAACGGGTGATAACCGCACTGCGGCGATGTTTTCGGGTATAAACACCACAAAAGTCACCTTTTTTGTTTTTATGTATAGTGCGCTAATGTCCTCTTTCGCGGGCATCGTTCTCGCTTCACGGATGTTTGCCGGTACCGCTACGGCGGGTGAAGGCGCTGAAATGGACGCCATTGCCGCCGTTGTTCTCGGCGGAACAAGCATGAGCGGTGGCGTAGGCAAGCTATCGGGCGTCGTGATAGGCGTTTTCCTGATCGCGGTTCTTAACAACGGCATGAACCTGCTCAATATTGACTCATCTTGGCAGTTTATTGTAAAAGGCATTGTAATTTTGATTGCCGTTTATATCGACTACCTGAAGAAAACGAGAGACAAATAGTAATGTCTTGCTAATACAGAATAGAGGAATATTATGCCGGACTATAATAAGTTTTATGATGAGGTTCTTACAATTGAACGCGATACCATAGGTTCTCTGATGAAAAGCCTGGATAGAAAGGTCATGGATCAAATTGTTGATTTGCTTTGTACCGTCAAGAAGAACAGTAAAAAGGTCATTACCGCAGGCTGCGGCACATCAGGCATTGCGGCTGAGAAAATTGCCCATACATTGAGTGTCATTGAAGTCCCTTCGTTCTTTTTGTCACCCGCAAATTCCATTCATGGAGGAATGGGCGCGATTCAGGAGGGGGATATAGTTGTTCTCTTAACCAAGGGCGGCAACACACAGGAGATTGTTAACTATATTCCGGTATGCAAACAAAAAAAAGCGACGATAATCGGGGTTAC
>Ga0153942_1001217_pt1 | contig 10179 bp, 9 predicted proteins | sample TSNJ026MetaG_FD_104731 | JGI IMG/M metagenome (GOLD analysis project Ga0153942, IMG submission 104731) | Attine ant fungus gardens microbial communities from New Jersey, USA - TSNJ026 MetaG | ecosystem: Host-associated > Fungi > Mycelium > Unclassified | place: USA: New Jersey, Brendan T. Byrne...
GCGGAAGACGCAATTCTAGGGGCTTTCAGCTTCAGCCAGACAATATTGTCAGCTAGTATTTTTTTCTCAATAATTTTGAACAAAATGCTCCTCCTATAAATTAATGAATACATAAGCATGCAAAATCGCCTGTAGCAATATACCTCAAAGTAAAGTATTCCGGATGCCCTTCTGACAATCTTGCAGTCACAGAGTACTCAACTTCTACAAAATGTGTATATCCCATTATAGAAAAAAGTTGTAAATAAATCAATGTATATTTCTTCTCGATCATATAATACTAACCTTCGTATAAATCTGCAATAAATAAAATTTCTGTTGCGGCCTAATCCGCGCGGTTTTAAGAAATTTTATCTACACTTTAACCCAAGATTAGTATAAGATAGAGCTTATACTTTAAAAAGAGGTATCTGAATAAACAGATACCTCTCCATTCCCGATTCCCAACAAAAATCAATCCACAAATACATAATAACTCATTCTGTCATTGATGCCTTTTAACCATTCGGCAAAATATTGACTGCCCTTCCGTTCCCAATCAACCTCTCCCTCATGCTGGCATAATTTTGCAAAGACTCCCCCAATGGTCACTTCCATTTCAAGCGGATTGCGGGAACACAATACATACATGGAGTAGGCGCCGGATATCTGAATTAAGTCGTAATAGTCCTCATCAACACTTTTAAAGGTCATCATATATTCATTGGTAGCCGTTTCAGCCAACAGAGGATTTGGAAAGCTCTCCCCCAATCCGTACGCAACCGTGAAAGCATACAAAATTCTCATTTGCTCCTTCACTAACTGATCGGTCTCACCGCGGTAATCCCGGAAATTGCAGAGATCAAAAGCCGTTCTCCGGCCAATCTCACGGGCCCTATCTAAATTTCCATTTTCACGCTGTCTGACAAGAAGCAGCGCCAACTCTTCGGATGGCTCTTCCGGGAGAATACGCATTCCCTTTGAAGGATGGTCCCCGGCGATTTTAATGTCGCTGTCATTGTTGTCATATAATAAAAATCCGTTTGAATCCAAATATTTCCACATAGGGGGGCGTCTGAGCACAATCAAACAAAGCATAAACCAAATGGCCAATAGCGCCAACAGTTGCATAACAATGCCCCTCCTTGTCCAAAAATGAAATATAAATTATTGTTAATGTTAATTGCTTTGGTCCATAGCTTCCTGTATGGCCGCCGCCAGCTGGTCCGGGCAGGATGTCCCTTTCGAACCGCATTGAATTCCTTTAAGCTTCTTTTGGATATCTTCGGCAGGCATCCCTTTACACAAGCTGGAAATCCCAAGGGTATTCCCTGCGCAACCACGTACAAACCGCACATCTTGGATAATTCCATCCTCAATATCCAGTAATATTTCCTCAGAGCACACTCCACTGGTCTTATACCTATATTGCAATACTTTTCACCTCAAGTATTTTAATCAAATTAATATTTATTATACCTCCAAAGGGTATAGAAAGCAAGTTGACAAACCTATAAAAAACAGGCTTAATTTTTGTAAACAAGCCTGTATGTGATTTAAAATTATTTGCTGGCTGAAACAACAAATCCATCCGTTAAATGGGTCAAATAGTCAAAGGATTCCCCCGTACCTTTGGCTACACAGTCAATTGGATTGTCCGCCACAATGGTTTTGACGTTCAAATGGTACTGAAGGTACTTTGGCAGTCCTTTCAGCAATGCGCCGCCACCGGTCATAACAATACCGTGTTCCGCAATATCCGCCACCAGTTCCGGAGGGGTGCGCTCAATGACGGATTGTATCATGAGGGCTATGGAATAGGCGTACTCCTCAAAAGCCTCATAGGTCTCCACCTCATTGATCTCGATAATTTGAGGCAGCCCGGTGACCAAATTTCGGCCCTTGGCTTCCCGCACAATCTCTTCATTGGGATCAAACATATTTCCAAGGTTAATCTTGAGCTGCTCGGCGGTCTTATCCCCTAACAGAACATTATGTTTGTTGCGAATATATCGGATCAGCGCTTCATCCATCTTTTTGCCGGCAATTTTAACCGACGCCTTGGCCACCACCCCATTGAGGGAAATGACCGCCGCATCGGTGGTGCCGCCGCCGATATCTACAATCATCCTGCCGATAGGCTTGGAGATATCTATTCCGGCGCCAATTGCAGCCGCCACAGGCTCCTCAATCAAAAATACCTTCCGGACATTTGCGGTGGAGGCCGCTTCCACCACTGCCTTAGATTCCACATCAGTTACCCCAGAGGGTACACATATGGTAAGCCTGGGTTTGACAATCCGATTGCCACATATTTTTTTAACAAAATACTTTATCATCTCTTCGGTTATATAGTAGTCTGAGATTACCCCATCATGAAGGGGCGTAATTGCCTTGATATGTAGCGGCGTCCGCCCAAGCATGTCATGAGCCTTTTGTCCAAAAGTAATAATTTTGCCGGTACGCGTGTCTATCGCTACTATGGTGGGTTCAGTTAAAACCACTCCCTTACCCTTTACATAAACAATGACGGAAGCAGTTCCTAAATCAATACCAATATCAATCGCCATACCGCACTTCCTTTGGATTCAGAGAATATAACATAAAATGCTACATTTCACATTATAATCCATTGTCAATCTGATTTCAACTGCTCTTTTTACCAATTTGTCTAATTTTATATTATATCCGTTGCGGCAATTGCCGCACAATAGACACATTCCGCTCCATTCTTCTTCAAAATCCTTGCACATTCGCTTAGAGTCGCTCCAGATGTGAATACATCATCCACAATGAGGATAGTTTTTTCGGCAACCTGGCTGCCCTCAATAAAAGTGAAGGTATCCTTTACATTCTCAAACCGATTCCCTTTGATTTCATGCTGAGGAACGTGATGGGAGGCTTTTTCTAAATAGTGAAAAAAAGGTACATGTACCCATTTCTCAATCGCAAGGGCTAGGATTTCCCCTTGATTATAGCCCCGCTTCCTGAAAGAAACCGGGTGCATCGGGACACAAGTCACTGCGTCAAAAGACAGATGGCCATACAACTCATGTATCCTGTCATAAACCAGCTTTGCAAATACGTCTCCTACCTCCGGACAGTTGGCAAACTTAAACCGTAAAATGCCCTCCTGAACGCTGTCCAAATAGTAGAACGGCGCTATGCAGCGGTCAAAATAAAAATCATTCAGACCACAACCGCATTTTCCCACATCCCGGCCGCACACTCCGCATACCTCATCCCCAATAAGGTAAACGGATTCCCTGCATGAGGAACAAACCTCATCCACATCGGATATGATGTCCCCACAAAAAGCGCAGTGTTCCGGGTAAATCAACCTGAGCAATGCGGACAGTTTCCCTTTCAACTGCCGGCCTCCCTCTGGATCAGCCAGCTCAGATTGGTGTACTTTTGCGTATTCATGGTATTTTCCACCATTTGCCTCACCGCCTGGTGATCCCCCACAATGATCATAAGCCTTTTTGCGCGGGTGACGGCAGTATACAGCAGGTTTCGGTAATACAACCTTCCGCCCCAATTGGACAGGGGCAAGATCACTGCCTCAAACTCACTGCCCTGGCTTTTGTGTACGGTAATGGCGTAAGCTAAATCAATCTCACTGAGCTGTTCAAACAGGTATTCCGCGACCCGTCCGTCAAAGTCAATTCTTAATACTCCGGCGGATTTGTCCATAAAGGTAATGAGGCCGATATCCCCATTAAACACACCCGTTCCGTTGGCTTCATCCCCACTGACGCCCTCACGCTTCCAGACAATTTCATAATTGTTTTTGGTCTGCATCACTTTGTCGCCCACACGGTAAATCACAGAGCCCCGCTTGATCTCCATATCGTCCCCTTTATAGGGGTTGAGCTTGGCCTGCAATCCCCCGTTGAGGGCCACCGTACCTACACCCCCCATTTTGTTGGGGCAAAGCACCTGAATATCCCACATAGGTGAGTACTTATAGGCTTTGGGCAGCCGTTGGCTGCAGAGCGCCAGCACAAGTGACGCGGTTTCATTTTGTGAGGCGGCAGGTAAAAAGAAAAAATCTCCATCCCGCCGTTTTAAGTCCGGCATTGTCCCCTCTATGACAGCGTGGGCATTGGTGACAATCAGGCTCTCCGCGGCCTGCCGGAAAATCTCGGTAAGCTTGACACTTGGAATGCGTTCAGAGGTAACTAAATCCTTCAAAACATTGCCCATTCCCACCGGTGGAAGCTGGTCACTGTCCCCCACCAGTATGATCTTACAGGACATCCTCAATGCCCTCAGCAAGCTTTCAAACAAAAGCGTATCCACCATGGAAAGCTCATCCACCACCACCACATCACAGGTCAAAAGATTTTTTTCATTGTGTATAAATTGCCTGACATGGTCATCACCATATTCCACCCCTAAAAGCCGGTGGATGGTTTTCGCCCCGTGACCCGTCAGTTCACTGATCCGTTTGGCGGCCCGTCCGGTAGGGGCCACAATAGAAACCTTGTCGCCCTGGCGCTGAAACAGCTCAATAATGGCGTTTAGCGTGGTCGTCTTGCCTGTGCCAGGCCCTCCTGTCAACACCATAATGGGGCTGGACAACGCTAGGTTGATAGCCTTCTTTTGCAGCGACGCGTACTCTATGCCATTTTCTATTTCCAATCCGGCGATATGCTTGTCCCACTGGGTTTCATTATTGGGTACACTGCGCAAAATCAAACTGATCCTCGTCGCAATGTATTCCTCGGCCTTAAACGCGTCCGGAAGATAAAAAAACTCTGCGCCCTCCCTGGAAAGGGAAACAAGGCTTTCTCTTTCCAACAGTTGATTTGCCGCTTGCTCCACCTTTTCCTTGGGTACATCCAGCATTTCCGCCGTTTCCGGAATGAGCAGCCGGGTGGGATAACAGGAATGCCCTTCCCATTGCTGCGTTTGCAAAAAATACAAAATACCCGCGTTCAGCCGACAAAGGGCGTCGTCCGCAATGCCAAGCTGCCGGCGCACCTCATCCGCGGCGTTAAAATTTACCCCTATACCATCGGTACAGAGGGCAAAAGGATTGGCTTTTACCACATCTACAGCAAGGGACCCATAGGCTTTCCACGCGTTAACTCCCGCTGAGACAGGAATATTGAACCCGGCCAGAAACACCATCACCTGTCTCATACCAAAGACCCGCATGAATTCTTCGGCAATTTTCGACGCCTTCGCCGGGGATATCCCCTTAACTTCTGTCAGTAGCTCCGGCTTCTCCTCAATAATTGTGAGCGTCTTATCTCCAAATACTCCCACAATCTTTTTGGCCAGTATCGGGCCGATTCCCTTTACCGCGCCGCTGGCCAAGTACCGCTCAATGGCGGCGGCCCCCTCAGGGATGCTGACCTCCCAGGAAACGGCGTTAAACTGCATACCAAAAGTGTGATGGGAAATATAATTTCCCATCACCTTGATCTGGTCGCCTTCATTGACCTCACCCATATTCCCCACAACAGTCACCAGTTCATCCCCGCTGTCCATCTCCATCACGGTGTACCCATTTTCGGTGTTGTGAAAAATAACACATTCTATAGTACCTTTTAAGGTTATGAGCTTTTCCTCTGCCATAAACAGCACCCTTAATTTCCGTTATGGCTATAAGTATAATCTATTTATTATCACTTTGCAAACATAATTTTGCCTCAAGTATCTCGTTGATTGAGGCCGGTCCTTCCAAATAGGCAATATCCAAATCGTGGGCCAATGCCTTCGCAATCTCCGTGCCCTCACTATCCTCAGGGAGCAGATTCCAAATCACCAGGCTGCCGCATTCAAGCTCATTTGTTTTTGTGTAAATAGTCCTTATGGTGTACTCCACATCCGTTATTTTTTCTGTCACCGGCAGAATCACCGCTCCATAACCCAATACATTTGATTTCAGCAATTTGTTTTCGACAAAAAGGGCAATGGCAAAGAGGCCGATGCAGGCTAATATAATTAGAACAATCACGGAATCATCTCCAATAACAAGAGTTAATCACTGCTATCATCATATGAAAATCGGCAAGAAAATGCTAATTTCCCTGGAGCAATTGACAAATCAACTGAGATCATGTAATATATTTATCTATGGAACTTTAATGGGTTTATGCCCATTTACGCAGTTTAGAATGGACTCAGAAAGCTGGGTTGACAGAGACGGATTCCAAGTGGTGTACATCTCACAGCATTTTCTATCTTTTCTAAACCTGCTCTAAGTTCATATATCTCCTTATTAAGAGTGGCGGAGGGATTAGGCCCTGTGAAGCCCGGCAACCTGCAACCTGCAAGGTGCCAAATCCTACGGGAAACCGGACGATGAGGATTTTATCGCTGTTTTATAAAAGCGCTTCGATAAAATCGGGGTGCTTTTTTTATTCAAATATCATTTCCATAAGGAGAGGACAAAATGGCAAAAAAACATTTCTTTACTTCAGAATCTGTCACCGAAGGGCATCCGGATAAAATTTGTGATCAAATATCAGATGCCGTTTTGGATGAGATGCTTCGTATGGACCCCAAGGCCCGGGTCGCCTGTGAAACCATTGTCACCACCGGCATGGCCTTGGTGATGGGTGAAATTTCCACAAGCTGCTATGTAGATATCCCAAAGATAGCGCGGCAGGTTATTCGGGATATCGGCTACAACCGCGCTAAATTTGGATTTGACGGTGATACCTGCGCTGTTCTCACCTCCATCGACGAACAGTCCCCTGACATCGCAATGGGGGTGGATCATTCTTTAGAGGTCAAGACGAATGGTGAACCGTCCGAAATGGACGAATTGGGTGCCGGTGATCAGGGTATGATGTTTGGTTATGCCTGTGATGAGACGCCCGAGCTGATGCCTCTGCCCATTACCCTCGCCCACAAGCTGGCTAAACGCCTAGCAACGGTTAGGAAAAACAATCTTATTCCTTACCTAAGGCCAGACGGGAAAACCCAGGTAACCGTAGAATATGAAGACGGTAAGCCGGTGCGTGTGGATACGGTTGTCATTTCCAGCCAGCATGATCCGGAGGTCTCCCTTGAAGTACTGCGGCAGGATTTGATTCAGCAAGTGGTAACACCCATCATCCCAAGTGAATTAATTGATGAGAATACCCGCTATCTCATCAACCCCACCGGCCGCTTTGTTGTCGGCGGCCCCCAGGGAGACAGCGGTTTGACTGGCCGCAAGATAATAGTGGATACCTACGGCGGATACGCCTGCCATGGCGGCGGCGCGTTCTCCGGGAAAGATCCCACCAAGGTGGACCGCTCCGCCGCTTATGCCGCCAGGCATGTAGCAAAGAATATTGTGGCCGCCAAGCTGGCGGAAAAATGTGAGGTCCAGTTGGCTTATGCCATAGGGGTAGCCCATCCGGTTTCCATTATGGTCAATACCTTTGGAACCGGCAAAGTATCCGATGACCAGTTGGCCAAGGCGGTGGATGAGCTATTTGATTTAAGGCCCGCAAGCATTATCAACCGATTTGATCTGCAAAATCCCATTTACCGTCAGTTGGCAGCCTACGGGCACATGGGCCGGGAGGACTTGAATGTAGGTTGGGAAAAAGTGGACGCGTCGGATAAATTGCTCAAATATTTTGCACAGTGACCACATAAATGGTCACTTATATTATAAAACGGGTTACTTGTTGCAGGCGGGTTGTGTACTTTATTAAAACAGTGTTATAATACGTGGGTAAACTATAACACAAAAAAGAGGATGTGCTTGCGCTAAAATGGATATATTCAGTTTTATTTCCTTACTTGGTGGACTAGCCTTTTTTCTGTTCGGTATGATTGTAATGGCTAATGGATTGGAGAGAGCCTCCGGAGGCCGCCTAGAACGCATTTTAGAAAAAATGACCAGCAACACCTTCAAGGCAATCCTGTTGGGCGCTTTGGTTACAGCCGTTATTCAATCTTCGTCGGCCACCACCGTCATCATAGTCGGTTTGGTCAACGCCAAGCTGTTGAAGCTTCGCAAAGCCATTGGGGTTATTATGGGCGCCAACATCGGTACTACCATCACCGCCCATATACTCCGGTTGAGTTCCCTTGAAAGCTCCACAGACAGCATCATACTTTCTATGCTCAAGCCAACCACGCTGGCACCCGTAGCCGCCATCATCGGTATCCTCCTTTTTTTAGGCGGACGGAAAAAGACCCACAAAGATGTTGGATATATTTTGCTGGGGTTCGGCATCCTGTTTAGCGGCATGTTCGCTATGGAGAATGCCCTTAAGCCCCTACAGGATAATGAAAGCTTTACTCAGCTTTTCTCCATGTTCTCCAACCCCATTTTGGGCGTGCTTGTGGGTATGATCGTCACCATGATTATTCAATCCTCATCGGCTTCAGTGGGTATCTTACAGGCGTTGTCTTCTACAGGCGCAATTACCTTTTCCTCGGCCTTCCCCATTATTATGGGACAAAATATCGGCACCTGCATCACCCCGGTGCTCGCCAGTATCGGGGCGTCTAAAAATGCAAAGCGGTCCGCTTTTGTCCACGTTTTATTCAATGTCGCCGGGACTGTTATTTTCCTGATCGGTATTTATGCCATACAATACACTATAGGGTTTGCCTTTTGGGACAACCCCATTAACCGGGGCAATATTGCCGATTTTCATACTCTCTTTAACCTGACTTGCACTATCCTATTTTTTCCTTTTATCGGCGCATTTGAAGCTTTATCAAAGAAATTTATCAAAACAGATTCTTCTGATTTTACAGAGGATGAGGAAACCGCCGGATTGGATGAGCGCTTTCTGGGCTCCCCTGGTTATGCCATTGAGCAGGCTCGTGGAGCTGTAGTTCGTATGGCGCAGCTTTCCCTAGCTAACTATAATACCTCGGTGGAACTGGTGCACTCCTATGACAAAAAGAAGCGGGAGCGCGCCAACGAGGTCGAGGATGTCATTGACCGTTTTCAAAGCCGCGTTGATCAATATTTATTAAAATTGGCGGAGCGGGATTTGTCCGAAACGGAAAACATCGCCTTATCAGAGGTTTTGCAGGTAGTCAATGAATTTGAACGCATCGGTGACCATGCGGACAATATTTCTAATTCAGCCGCCGATATGGCCGCCTCCGGCAAAGCTCTCTCCCCTATGGCAATTGCGGAGTTAGACGCCTTGTTTGATGCCGTTTCTGAAATTTTGGATCTGGCAATTAAAGGCTATATCGAGAAGGATACTAGCTTAGCATCCACCATTGAGCCTCTGGAGGAAGTGATCAATATATTGGTGGAAACCTTAAAGGTGCGCCACAGCGAGCGGCTGCGAAATGGAAAATGCTCTATAGAATCCGCTTTTCCCTTTATTCAGATTCTTTATGATTTGGAACGTGTCGCCGATCACTGCTCCAATATTGGCGTCCATGTCATCAGCTACTCTGGAAAAGCAAATGCCCTCGACCGCCACGAATACCTCCGGGAGATGCATAATTCAAAAACGGAGGCTTACCAACAGAAATTTGATATGTATGACAAAAAATACTATGAGCGAATAAAGACGATAAATGAATAGACTAAAATAAGTGCGCCTGTATAATGAACCGGCTTCAAAATCAGACAAAAAAGTATTTAGCAATGAACACATTATATCGCTGAATTAACGAACGTGAAGAATATAGGGAAAGTGCGGTTCCATGACCTGGAACCGCACTTTTTTCATTATGAAAAAGCTCAATGACGTTGCGAAACAACTTTTACGGCTAACTACATACGGACCTATTTTGCTGGTAAGCGTCTGACTGGGATCATTTCCCTGCAACCGGTTTCGGCGGATGTACCATAATGATAATGAGGCGCGAGATCCTCTGCAAATTCATATCCATATAATTCAGGTTTATAATTTTCAATCACGCGGCGCAGCTCCGAATGGGCCTCGCCAAACCAGCCTTCATTCTCATACGGTGCGCCGTTAAACCACATCATAAGGCATGATGGAAACTCAATCATCTCAAAGCCTTCAGGTATCTTTGCACGGAAATCAATGGGCACTTCCAACCCACAGGCCGCTTTGGATGTGCCGGGCGTAATTAGGCTTGGGGGCAACTCCAAAAACGCCACTTTATCCAACGCTCGTGGCACAGTTTCTAAAATTTCCCACGCATCGCAGCCGATTTCCTCGCAATAACTAAAATAATCAGTTGAAGTTATGCCGCGTTTTAATATTAGCTTTCGTGGTGTTTTTTCAACAACAGTTA
>Ga0153942_1001218_pt1 | contig 10162 bp, 8 predicted proteins | sample TSNJ026MetaG_FD_104731 | JGI IMG/M metagenome (GOLD analysis project Ga0153942, IMG submission 104731) | Attine ant fungus gardens microbial communities from New Jersey, USA - TSNJ026 MetaG | ecosystem: Host-associated > Fungi > Mycelium > Unclassified | place: USA: New Jersey, Brendan T. Byrne...
ACAGAAACACTGTTATCAGCGTGTCTGTGCATAATAAAAAGCTCCAGGCCGGGTGCCTGGAGCTTTTTTCATTATAAATTAAATCTGCTTACAGATGTCTGGAGCCGGTCTGCGAGCTCGACCAATCCATCAGCATGCTGTGCCACTTGTTTCATTGACTGGGCCGATTCATCTGTTACGGCTGCTGTTTCCTCAATGCCCGCTGAAGATTCCTGGGAGATGGCTGCAATACTCTCGATTGATGACTGCAAGTCTCCAGCCTGTCCGGAGATCGCAAGAAGCTGATCGGTCATGCCTGTAATGTTCAGCTGCATTTGATTGATAGAGTCCTGAATCTGGCGGAACGTGCCGCTCGTTTCCTTAATTTTGCCGCTGCCCTGTTCCACTTTCTGATGGCTTTCCTCAAGTGTTTGGGTAACAGATCCTGATTCTGACTGGACAAGATCTGTAATCTGGTTGATTTCAACAACAGCCTTGGCGACCTGCTCTGACAGCTTGCGCACTTCATCCGCAACGACTGCAAAGCCTTTACCATGTTCGCCGGCGCGTGCTGCTTCAATCGCAGCATTCAAGGCGAGCAGGTTTGTCTGTTCAGAAATGGTCTGGATGGTCAGGACAAGATTGCTGACTTTCTGGTAGTTGCGATCAAGTTCGGCCATTTTTTGCACGGCATCATTCACTACTGTATTGATTTCAAGCATTTGTGTCTCGGTTTCACGCATTTGTTCAAATCCGCTGTTCGTCAGACTCGTCACGGACATCGCTTCCTCGTTGAGAGCCTGGCCGTTTTCTCCTGATTTGGAGAGGGATGCTGAGAAGTCACGCATCACTTCGGACAGTTGGGTCGTGCTGTAAGCCTGTTCTTCAGAGCCTTTTGCCAGCTCAGACATGGTCGTGGAAATTTGTTCGCTGCCTTCCGCAGATCGTGCAGCAGACTCTGTAAAGTCTCTGGCGAATGTCGTGATGCCAGTGGATTCTTCAGAAATGCTGCCGATCAGTTTGCGCAGATTGGCAGACATCTCTTGGAGAGATCCGGCCAGATCGCCAATTTCGTCATTTGAATGGATGGTAATGTCCTGATGCAGCTTGCCTGCTGCCAGGTCACTTGCAACCGCACGGAGCTTCACAATCGGACGCGCGATCAAACGGATGAGCAAGTAGATGGCTGCTGCACTCAAAACTATAGCAATGACGATCAGTATGGCTGTTCTCAACAGGCCATTTTCAAAGGCTTTGCCGCTGTCCTGGTTGGAAGCAGTGAGTTCCTTGTCATTTTTTTGAACCAGATCATAAAGGCTTTTGTCCATAATCCCATAATCAGCCTGGCCTGTTTTCAGGATGGCTTTTGCCTGTTTCAGATCACCTTTGTCAGCTGACGCAATGGCTTGTGCCTGCATGCTGAGATATCTCTCAGCGGCTTCTTTAACAGGCTCAAATTTCTCGCGTTCTCCGATAGACGTATATCTTTTATCAAGATCGGCAAGCTCATCTTTCAGTCCGCCGTTCGCCCATTCCAGCTGGCCGGCAATCCCTTCTTTCTCTTTAGGTGTATCTGCCAGGATATACATGTTCTCCAAGGCCACTGTACGCTGCACATAGAAGTTTAATGAGTCGACACGCGCACGTTCAGGAATCAGGTGTTTACCCATCGTATTATTCACTTTATTGATGCGCTGCATGCTGTTCAGGCTGAACAAGCCAATCAGCAGCATGAAGAAGAGCAAAACTGCCACAAAGATAGATAATTTCTTGCCGATGGTGAATTTCAATAGAGACGCCTCCTTTTATTGACAACCGATGTTATATATATAGGGAAATGTAGATCTCTGCCTAAAGACGCATCCCACCCAATAGGTATTATTTACTCATTAATAGATACTTTAACATGAGTATAAAGTGATATTGATAGTATAAAGTGCCTATGTATGAATGTAAAGATAATTTCAAATTTCTTATTTAGGGGCCAGATTCTTGCTGCATCGTTTTGCGATAAATCTAGCAAAGATGCGCAAAACTGTATAACACTTCTTTGCGGCTTCCAAGCTTTGTTGTGTTATGATGACCTCATGATACATTCTTATAGAAGAAAGAGGGGAATGAACATGGCGGAACCGTATGTCCACCAGCTGTTTACCGGCAAAGTGAAAACCCTTGGGTCTGAGCAGGCGCAAGACCCCTTGGATCGTGTCTGGCGGACAGGTATGTTTAAAGAACCAAAAACAGGAGCGGTATTCCTGGGGACAGAGGGTTTGCTTGGAGATGAAGTAGTAGATACGAAGCATCACGGCGGCCCGGAGAAAGCCGTATTTGCTTACCCGATCCGGCATTATACATATTGGAATGAAACAGAAGGAATGGAAATGGCTTACGGCGGCATGGGTGAAAATCTTGCCGTGCTTGAAATGGATGAGTTTACTGTATGCATTGGTGATGTATACCGTTTTGGCGAAGCTGTTATTCAAGTATCTCAGCCGCGGCAGCCTTGCTGGAAACCGGCGCGACGTTACCGTCAGAAAGAACTTGCGCTGAAAATCCAGAAGACAGGCAGAACCGGTTGGTATTTTCGTGTATTGGAAGAAGGCGAGGTTCAGGGGAAAACAGACCTGGAACTTCTTGAAAGGCCTTGCCCGAATTGGACCATTGCTGCTTGTAATGAAGTGATGCATGTGTACAAAGACAATCTGCGTCTCACCGATGATTTGGCGGCATGTGAACTGCTTGCCCCGAGCTGGCGGGAGACGCTGAAAAAACGGCTCAGGGGGCTGGAAGCAGATTTGGCAAAACGTGTGTATGGACCGAACGGATGAAAAAAACATCCCTTCTGCATGTCAGACAGGGATGTTTTGTATTTTAGTCATTCCAGTGCTGGGTAAGGAATGGATCACGGCCGGATTTGTTCCGGTCTGCCTGGTAATGTTCCTGATTCTTCTTATAGTAATCCTGGTGATAGGTTTCCGCCGGATAAAATGTCACTGCCGGCAAAATTTCCGTTACGACAGGCTTGTTAAAACGTCCTGATTGATCAAGCTGCTGTTTGGCCGCTTCAGCAGCCTGTTTTTGTTCTTCATTATGATAGAAGACAGCTGTTCTGTACTGCGGCCCTCGATCATGGAACTGGCCATCCGGATCAGTCGGGTCAATCTGCTGCCAAAAGATGCTGAGTATGGTGTCAAACGAAAGAAAACGTTTGTCATATGTGATCTGAACGGCTTCATAATGGCCGGTTGTTCCTGTTTTGACCTGCTCATATTCGGGATTTTCAATATGGCCGCCAGTATAGCCGGATATCACGGATTGAACGCCATCCCATTGGTCAAATGGCTTAACCATGCACCAAAAACAGCCGCCGGCAAATGTAGCTTGCTCAATATAGGTTGGGGTCGTCATTTTTTTCCTCCTTGCGGTAGCAAATGACCGCTTTTGCTGCTTGTCCTTAGCACGGGGCGGCAAGGCAAAAGGAATACTTGCCGTCCGGATCGGGTATATGTCACCCTATGAGCCGGAAGTGCTTGACCATGTTATGATAACATGAATTTGTGAAATATATTAGAAATGACTGAACTTAAAAAGGGAGGGCGTACTGTGCTGCAAAACGCTTATATGATGGTTCTCATCATCCTCGTTGTAAACATTATTTACGTAACGCTTTCAACTGTACGGATGATTTTGACGCTGAAAGGAAGAAGATATCTTGCTGCCGGTGTCAGTATTTTCGAGATTGCGGTTTATATCGTTGGTCTTGGTCTCGTGCTGGATAACCTGAATGCGATCCAGAACGTTGCTGCCTATGCAATCGGGTTTGCCATTGGTGTCATCGTCGGGACGAAAATTGAAGAGATGCTGGCCCTAGGCTATATTACGGTGAACGTGATTTCTTCTGATCCGGAAATTGATTTCTCAAGCCAGCTCCGAGCCAAAGGATATGGTGTCACAAGCTGGCTTGCTGATGGGAAGGGCGGCCACCGTCTGGCCATGCAGATTCTGACACCGAGAAAATATGAGCTTAACCTGTATGAGGCAATTAAAGGGATTGATCCGAAAGCGTTTATCATTTCCTATGAACCGAAACAGATTCATGGCGGGTTCTGGGTGAAGCAGGTGCGCAGAGGCAGACTGTTTAAACCGAAAACAGCGGGAGCCGAAGAGGCCGCGCCATATGCTGCCTCTGTAGATGAGGAAATCCAGGAAGGCTATACAGGACCGGCGCCGCAAATGTCGCAGAAACCGCATTCGAAGCCGCGTCCATTTTAAATAAAGAAACAGCTGCAGAAACGGGCAGCTGTTTCTTTTATATAAATTGAGACAAAAAAGGCTTAAAAGGTTTAGAAACGGATGTTCAGTTGCAGGGAATATAAACGAAACGGGTCAAAAACCGAACATTAACTAATTTAAATAATAAATCGTTCGAAATTTATTGACATACAAACAAAGAATTTGTTATGCTTTTACCAGAAAAGTTCATAGCATTCCTCGTATAATCTCGGGAATACGGCTCGGGAGTCTCTACCCAATACCTTAAATATTGGACTATGAGGGAGATGCGGATTTGCTTTGGCGAATTCATGCTTGAAAGATGCGGGTACTTGCTGATCCTTCGTATTGGACTGGCGATTATGCTTTTTCTTTTGGCAGTACAGATCTGGTTTGTTCAGGCCTGTTCATCTTCTCTCATAATCAGAGGCAGATGGACAGGTCTTTTAATTTGGAATGACTGACTGAATGTTCGAAAAGATGTTAAATAGGTAAATATATAAACAATCTAACGAAGTTGAAAAGAAAAGGCAGGGGTGCAGATGGCAAAGGTAGGCGTCATTATGGGAAGCATTTCCGATTGGGAAACAATGCAGCATGCGTGCGCAGCGCTTGAAGAATTGGGCATTGATTATGAGAAGGACGTGATCAGCGCCCACAGGACACCGGATGACATGTTTGAATATGCAAAATCAGCACGGGACCGAGGCTTGAAGGTTATCATCGCAGGTGCAGGCGGTGCCGCTCATCTGCCAGGCATGACCGCTTCACAGACAACCTTGCCTGTCATCGGTGTTCCAGTCCAGTCTAAAGCGCTGGATGGCATGGATTCACTCCTCTCCATCGTGCAAATGCCTGGCGGTGTGCCGACAGCAACCGTGGCAATCGGCAAAGCAGGCGCAACAAATGCTGGCATCCTTGCAGCACAGATCATTGGCGCATTCGATGCTTCTGTAGCAGAACGACTTGAAAAACAACGTAAAGACATGAAAGCCAAGGTAGCAGAGATGAGGGACGATCTTGCAGACAAATAATCGAAAAACCGTAATTCCACCACAGACGATCGGCATCATTGGCGGCGGCCAGCTCGGCAGAATGATGGCACTTTCGGCACGACATATGGGATACAAGATCGCTGTGCTGGATCCGACACCGAATTGCCCGACAGCCCATGTAGCAGACTTACAGATTACAGCGGCCTATGATGATATGGATGCGATTAAAGAGCTGACCGATGTGAGCGATGTGATCACATATGAATTTGAAAATGTGGATTTAGAGGCAGCTGCCTATATAGAAGAAAAAGGTAAATTGCCGCAAGGTGCCTTGGCGCTTGAGATTACCCAGAACCGCAAGAAAGAGAAAGAACTGTTTCGCGATCTCGGACTCCCGGTACCAGATTTCGCAATTGTGGAAAACGGTGCGGCTTGTGAAGCAGCACTCGCTGATTTTACACTGCCGGCTGTCATTAAAACCTGCCGCGGCGGCTATGATGGCAAAGGTCAAGTGAAGATTGATTCGCCAGCTGATTTTGCAGCTGCAGCCGAACTGGCTGAAAGCCATCCGCCGTGCATTATCGAACAATGGATTTCTTTCGATAAAGAAGTATCTGCTGTCTTTACGAGAGCGATCGATGGCAGCATTGAATTTTTCCCAATTGCTGAAAATGAACACAAGGACCAGATTCTCTATAAAACGACAGTTCCAGCTGATGTCAGTGAAGCTGTTGTAGAGAAGGCCAAGAAGGCAGCCGCTCAGCTTGCTGAGAAAATGAACATCGTTGGCACATTTACAGTTGAGCTGTTTGTCAGCGGTGATGATATCTATTTGAATGAAATGGCACCGCGTCCGCATAACTCTGGGCACTATACAATAGAGGCTTGCAACATTTCTCAGTTTGGCCAGCATATCCGCGCCATTTGCGGCTTGCCGCTCGCACCAGTCAGGCTTTTGAATCAGGCCGTGATGATCAACATTCTTGGCGAAGATTTGCCTGGCGTTCTGAAGGCTATGCCTGTATCGCCAAATGCGTTTGTACATCTCTACGGTAAAGACGAAGCGAAGGCAAAGCGCAAAATGGGACATGTTACCTTTATTGCTGATTCTTCAGATGATATGAATCAAGTGCTGCAAGCGTATGAAGCAGCCGTTAAGTAATGTCGTTGCAGCGGATGACGTGCCATGGCACTGACGCTGGGATGGTCTTCATTTTTACATGAATACTCGCATACCTGCTGCACAGCAAGGTTCTGAGTTTCATCATATTTTCAGTCCAAAGACAAAAGGAGAACAAAAAATGACCACAAATTATCAAATCCAGCCGGAACAAATCGAACAGGACAAGATTTACAAGGAGTTGGGTCTTACTGATAAGGAATATGAATTGATCAAGGAAAAATTGGATCGCCGCCCGAATTTCGTGGAGATTGGTCTTTTCTCAGCAATGTGGTCTGAACATTGCAGCTACAAAACATCGAAACCGCTGCTTCGCAAGTTCCCGACCAAAGCACCGCAAGTGCTGATGGGACCTGGTGAGGGCGCAGGAGTTGTCGATATCGGTGACAATTTGGCTGTTGTGTTTAAAATTGAAAGCCATAACTCACCATCTGCGGTTGAACCGTTTGAAGGTGCAGCAACTGGCGTCGGCGGCATCATCCGTGATGTGTTCTCAATTGGTGCTAAGCCGATTGCAGCTTTGAACTCGCTGCGCTTCGGCAACTTGGACAATGCTAAAGACAAGGAGCTTTTCTCTGAAGTCATTCGCGGTATTGCTTATTACGGCAATGAGATCGGCGTGCCGACAGTCGGCGGTGAAGTGCAATTCGACGCCAGCTATCATGAGAAGCCGCTTGTCAATGCAATGGTTGTTGGACTGTTAAAACATGATGAAATCAGGAAAGGTCTTGCTGACGGACCTGGAAATATTGTTCTCTATGCCGGCGCGCCGACTGGACGCGACGGAATTGGCGGAGCAGCCTTCTCTTCAAGTGAAGTAGACGTGGAAGAGGACAACAAATCAGCTGTGGCCATTGGCGATCCGCAAGTGGAAACACGTTTGATTGCAGCTTGCCTTGAAGCCTGCAAATCCGATGCTTTGATCGGAATTCAGGACATGGGTGCTGCTGGTCTGACTTCATCATCAAGTGAAATGGCTGCCAAGTCCGGTACAGGAATCGAGATGAATATGGATCTGGTTCCGACGCGCGAAGAGAATATGAATGCCTATGAACTCATGCTTTCTGAATCTCAGGAAAGAATGCTGCTCGTCGTTCAGCAGGGACGCGAGAAAGAAATTATCGACATTTTTGAAAAACATGACATCCCGGCAATTGCCATCGGCCAAGTTATTGAAGAAAAAACATTGCGCCTGATCGAAAAAGGCGAAGTCGTGTGCGAGCTTCCAGTTGAAGCGTTGGCAGATGAGGTTCCAACAAACCACTTGCCATCTAAAGAAGCAGCATACTACAAAGAGTTCCAAGCTCAAGAAGGAACTGTACCGGCTGTTGACAGCCATGCGGAAACTTTGAAAAAACTGCTTCAGCAGCCGACGATTGCAAGCAAGGAATGGGCTTACAGCCAGTTTGATACAGAGGCAGGCGGCAACACAGTATTTGGACCAGGCTCAGATGCAGCCGTTGTGCGTATCGAAGGAACAAATAAAGCGATTGCGATTACGACTGATTGCAACTCCAGATACATTTATGTGGATCCGGAAGTCGGCGGTAAGATCGCCATTGCAGAAGCAGCGCGCAACATCGTAGCATCTGGTGCAAAACCGCTTGCTTTGACAGATGGACTGAACTACGGCGATCCGACAAATCCAGAAGTATTCTGGCAGCTTGAAAAGAGTGTTGACGGACTAGTAGCAGCTTGTGAAGCATTGGAAACACCGGTTGTCAGCGGAAACGTATCCCTGTATAACCAGTCACAAGGCAAACCAATCTTCCCAACGCCAATCATCGGCATGGTCGGCTTGTTCGAATCAATGGAGCATATTACGCCAAGCCAGTTCCAGCGTGCAGGCGATGCGGTCTATCTGATCGGTGAAACCTATGCTGAATTCGGTGGTTCTGAACTGCAGAACATTACAGACGGTGCATATAGCGGCAAAGCACCTGCACTTGATCTGAAAACAGAAGCGAAGCGCCAAAAGCAGCTTCTTAAAGCGATTCAATCAGGACTTGTCCAGTCTGCCCATGATCTGGCAGAAGGCGGACTTGGCGTAGCGCTTGCAGAATCAACGTTCTCTGACAAGAAGCTTGGTGCATCTGTGGAGCTTTCTGGCGATGCAACTGTACTCCTGTTCAGTGAATCACAGTCACGTTTCCTTGTATCAGTGAAGCCTGAAGACAAAGAAAAGTTCGCAGCGATTGTCGAAACAGCTCAGGAAATTGGCACAGTTGAAGACAAGCCTGTACTGCAAGTTAAAGTTAACGGAGATCTGGTGGTTGAGGAAGATTCAGAAAAACTCAATACGCTTTGGAAGGAAGCCATTCCTAGCCTATTGAAATCCTAATCAAAAATGAGGAATGCAGTGTGTTTGGTATTTGGGGTCATCAAAAAGCAGCAGAAATCACGTACTACGGATTGCATGCCTTGCAGCACCGCGGCCAAGACGGCGCGGGTATTGCTGCCACCACTGGGAGCGAGCTGAACCTTCACAAAGGTTTGGCTCTCCTTAATGATGTATTCAAGCGTGCCGAGTTTTCTAAACTGCCCGGCCATGCTGCTATCGGTCATGTTCGCTATCCATCCGGCGGGCCAGGTACGGTAGAAGATGTGCAGCCGCTTTTGTTCCGTTCACAGTCGGAGAGCATTGCCATCTGCCACGACGGCAATATTATGAATGCCAATGAGTTGCGCGGTGAACTGGAAGCGCAGGGAAGCATATTCCAGACGAAGGCCGATCCGGAAATCCTTGCACATCTGATGAAAAGAAAAGGACAGGATGTTACTGAAGAATCAATTATTGAAGCACTGCGCAAGATCGTTGGTGCTTATGCATTTCTGATTTTGACAGAAGACAAGCTTTATGTGGCCTTGGGATCACGCGGGATTCGTCCGCTCTCAATCGGCCGGCTTGGCGATGCCTATGTCGTTTCTTCTGAAACCTGTGCTTTTGATATCATCGGTGCGGAATACGAACGTGAAGTGCTGCCGGGGGAATTGGTTACGATCAGCATTGACGGCATCAAGTCAACCCGCTTCACACTTCGTGAGAAACGGGCGCTCTGTTCAATGGAATATGTATATCTGTCCCGCCCGGACAGCGATTTAAATGAAGTGAATGTGCATGCTTCAAGAAAACGCATGGGCATTGAACTTGCCAATGAAGCGCCAGCAGAAGCTGACGTTGTAACCGGTGTGCCGGATTCAAGCATATCTGCTGCCATCGGCTATGCCGAAGCCAGCGGGCTGCCATATGAGATCGGCATCATCAAAAACCGCTATATCGGCCGTACGTTTATCCAGCCGACACAGGAACTCAGGGAGCAAGGTGTAAAAATGAAGCTCTCGCCAGTGCGCGGGATTATAGAAGGAAAACGCGTCGTCATGATTGATGACTCGATTGTCAGGGGGACAACGAGCAGGCGCATTGTCCGAATGCTGAAGGATGCGGGTGCCAAAGAAGTGCACGTGCGCATCGCTTCACCAATGATTACCGATCCATGCTACTACGGGGTGGACATGTCCACGAAGGAAGAACTGATTGCCGCAAATCATACGCTTGAAGAAATTCGTGATATGATTGAAGCAGACAGCGTGGCATTTCTTTCCACAGAAGGATTGGAAAATGCCATCGTGAAAGATAAAACAATCAATCAAGGCGTCTGCATGGCTTGCATGACTGGGGAATATCCGGTCACACTGAATGATTTGCCGCAGGAAGCAAATAAATAACGAGTCGGGA
>Ga0153942_1001219_pt1 | contig 10154 bp, 10 predicted proteins | sample TSNJ026MetaG_FD_104731 | JGI IMG/M metagenome (GOLD analysis project Ga0153942, IMG submission 104731) | Attine ant fungus gardens microbial communities from New Jersey, USA - TSNJ026 MetaG | ecosystem: Host-associated > Fungi > Mycelium > Unclassified | place: USA: New Jersey, Brendan T. Byrne...
ACGATATCCGCGTCACCGGTGAGGTAAGCCTCCGCCTGGGCATGCTCTTTAACGATTTCATCATAACGCGCAAACCGCTCTATAATAGTCCGCTCCAGCTCCTCCGGGCGCAGGTATAGCGAGTTTATCACGTTTTTGGGGCGTTTCCCCCGCATGCCGTTGATGGCCCAGGGCTTTTCCGGCGTATTGGTTCTCATTTCCGGAAATTCCACCGGCTCCATCATCTGGCCCAGCAACCCATCCCCCAAAATCATGGCGGGCATGCGGTATTTATCCGCGGTATCAAAGGCCGTGACCACGGTGTTCACCATTTCCTGCACGGTGGAGGGCGCATAGACCAGCATGTGAAAATCGCCGTGCCCCGGCGCCTTCGTAGCCTGATTGTAGTCGGACTGGGCCGGCTGGATGCCGCCCACCCCGGGGCTGCCCCGCTGGATATTAACGATTACACAGGGCAAATCGCAGGCCGCTATATAAGAAATGACCTCGGCCTTGAGGGAGATTCCCGGGGAGGAGGAGCTGGTCATAGCCCGAACCCCCGCGGCGGCGGCCCCCATCACCATGCTGATGGCCGCCAACTCCGACTCCGCTTGCAGGAATACGCCACCCACCTTTGGCATTCTCTTGGCCATATAGGCGGAAATCTCTGTCTGCGGGGTAATGGGATACCCGAAAAAATGCCGGCATCCCGCCCGAATGGAAGCCTCCGCCAGCGCCTCGTTTCCCTTCATCAACGCCCTTTCCGCCATATCCTCACCCCCTTTCCACCTTGATCGCGCTGTCCGGACACATCATGGCGCACATACCGCAGGCAACGCAGCTCTGTGTATCCACTACCATGGCGGGGTTGTACCCCTTTTCGGTGAGCTTTCCATAATTGATCGTCATGGCCTGTTTGGGGCAAACCGCCCCGCAAAGGCCACAGCCCTTGCATATATTCTCACTGATGGTCACCATTCCTGCCATTGTCTCCTTTCCCTTTCGCGCCCCCATTATGGCTGAAAATGACTGTGCCAGGGGGGATTTACATAGATGTCTACAGGATACAACAGGCCTTGTCCCGGGCGCATTTGCTCCGTCAGCTCCCTGCTTACGGCGGTGAAAGCCAAGGGCTTTCCTGTTTGCCGGGAAACCTCCCCGGCATATGCCAGGGATTCCTCAACCTCCAGCTCCGTGGTCAGGTGGGACATGTGAGAATTATTGACCAAATGCGTCACCTGTAGTCGTGAGCTTCTCTGAATTTCCCGCATTAGCCCCGAAGCCTCCTCCGGGCTGCGGGTCATACAGCGGTAACAGTTAATAACATAGAGCATCGTGTAGGGCATACCGCCGATGCGCCGGGCATATCCTCCCAGCGCGGTGGCCCCGCTGTCATCTCCCCCCACGTCCACAATTACCGTGGCTTTTCCCCCCAGCGTTCCCCCCAGCCGCGCTGCCGCGGTGGGCAGCTCCGCGTTGGAGTTTGCGTAGGGCGAGGCATAGAGGGCTATTCCCCATTCCTCCGCCAGCCCCTTAAAATCCGCTGTCCGGAAATAGGGGTTTACAATATCGAGGTCTATCAGCGCCACCTCTCTGCCCTGCTTCCGCAGGTCTATGGCAAGATTCACCGACAGATTGGTCTTGCCGCTGCCGTAATGACCGGTAACCATAATAGTTTTCTCTAAAAATGAAAGCATGGGCTTTCCGCCCCCCCGTTGTCTTTATACGGTTATGTCAAATCGCTAATACTAATATTCAATTAAAAGTCGACAAGCGATTTTTAATTGAATATGCGTCGCTAGGCGGCTACGTCTCATACAATCTTCTACGCGCTTCGCGCTATCAAAGCGTTTCGACGCTTTGATAGAAGAATTAGTATAAGACCGCTTAATTCGTTTACCGGCTTTCATATGAGTTTTTGCCAACACCTCCGGTAAAAATAACAGCAACCCTATTATGCAATATTTTGTCATTCTACTCCTTTTATAATTCATTTTCAAGAATAATATTTGTTTTTTTTGTTAACAACATCAGGGACACCCTATGGAAGCGGGTTATCGCCAGTTCCGATAACCCGCACCGGAACCCTTTGCGCCACACACTGGGCGATGGTATTGGCGGTGCCTCTGGAATAGAAATCCCAGAACGCCAGCACCAGATCCAATTTTTCCACAATTTGGATGTTGCGTTTAATGGGCGCGGCCTTGCCATAGGCCGCGTAATCGGGGGGATAGCAAATCAGGGGAATATCCAGCCTGAGCGCCGCCTCCCTTGCCAACGCGTCAATTCCCTTGTCGCCCCCGCTGATAATCTGTGTGCAGCCTTCCGGCAGCTCCGCCAGGATTTGCTCCACTGTAAAATTTTCGCGATTTCTTGATCCAATAACCGCCACCGTCATTGCAGATTCACCTCTTTACTGATCTTTGGTATTTCCCCGGGGATGCCAATTTTAGTGTAAAGCGAAACTTTGTGACAATTGAGTGATTGACTGCTAAAAAACAGCAAATTTTACTCAAATATTTTTTGCCTCCTTTGGGAGAGTAATAGCGGGAATAAATCCGGCGCTTATCTATTCTATACCTCCTGGCGCCAAAAGTCTAATCCAAATAGGAGCAATAAAAATATGAGAAAATTAATTCAGACTATCGCGGGCGCTCTTTCAGCCATTGTGATTGTGGTGCTCGCGCTGTCGCTTTATATACAGGCCTTGCTTCCCGAAACCTTTCATGTGGAACAGGGAGAGGCGTTTATCATCAATTCCCAGGTTGCGATAACCGCGCACACCGATTCTCGGGGGCTTTTCAAAAACCTGGAGCCCAAAATTATTGGCAAATCCGGCAATATCTATAATCTAAGCATTAATCTTTTCCGGTCAAAGACAACCCTGCCGGTGCAGGGACAGATGACAGCCCGCAAGATGGTGGTGCCGGGAGGTACGCCCTTTGGCATCAAGATGTTTACCGACGGCGTAATGGTGGTTGGCATGAGCGATATCCAGGTGGGCACGGAGAATGTCAATCCCGCGAAAAACGCCGGGATCAAGGTTGGAGACGTTATCACCAGCATAAATGATAGCCCGGTTCATAGCAACATGGATGTTTCCGGCTATATTTCCGCCAGCGGCGGAGATGAAATCAGGCTGGGCGTCCGCCGGGGGGAGGATGAAATGGAGGTCTATCTCCAGCCCATTAAATCCGAATATGACAACGCCTATAAGGCCGGTATCTGGGTGCGGGATTCCTCCGCCGGCATTGGCACCATGACCTATTACGATCCCGACACCATGGGCTTCGCGGGCTTGGGACATGCCGTCTGCGATGTGGATACCGGCGATATTATGCCCCTTTCCTCCGGCGAGGTGGTGGATGTGAATATCTCCGGCGTTAATGTGGGGCAAAGCGGGAAGCCCGGCGAGCTCAAAGGGGCTTTCACCAGCGACACCCCTATTGGCTCACTGCTTCGGAATACCCAAACCGGTATTGTCGGTCTGCTGAACTCCCCGTATTTTGGCGGAGACCCTGTCCCCATGGCCTTTAAGCAGGAGGTGGAGCCCGGGCCGGCGGTTATACTATCCACCATATCCGGCAATAAACCCCAAAGTTTTGACATTCTTGTGGAGAAAGTAAATTATTCCGATGTAAACCCTACAAAAAATATGGTAATAAAAATCGTAGATAAAAATTTGCTGGCGACAACAGGCGGAATTGTACAGGGGATGAGTGGTTCTCCCATCCTGCAAAATGGAAAATTAGTGGGTGCAATCACCCATGTTTTTGTGAATGACCCCACCCGGGGATACGGAATTTTTGCGGAAAATATGGATAAAGAGCTGAATAATGTCGAAAACAGTATAAATGTTGCTTAATTCCATTGACACTTTTAACAATAAAGCTATAATAAATAGTGTGGATTTTTATTTGACAAACTATTGTGTTATTTTCCATTTTATGGTATTATTAACCCGCAGGCAATATGGAAAATAATGGATATCGACAACGGAGTGATTTTATGCAGACAAAACAAAAGGTGCTCGTCTCGGAAGATTCAAAAGATTTTATCGTCAAATGCTCCGCCATTTTCAACGCTTACAATTATGAAACCATTACCGCCCCCAAGGATGGAGGCAAGGTGCTGTCCCTGATTTTGGACCAGCACCCGGACATTGTGCTGATGGACGCCAACCTCCCGCAATACGACGCCATTGAGGTAATGAAGCGCTGCCGCAAAATGAACGCCTCGCCGCTATTCATGATTCTTTCCTATCCCGGGGACACCATGGAACGGGAGCTAATCGCCAACGGCGCGTCTTATCTCTTCCTCAAGCCGGTGGATATTGATATCATGGTGGAGCGCGTCATGCAGTTCGCGGGCCCGGGCCGGAGCGAGGCCAGGAATGTGGTTTCCAGCATACCTGTTCAACCGGCGCCCCGCCAAAACCTGGAGGTTTTGGTTACCGAGATTATACATCAAATTGGCGTTCCGGCACATATCAAGGGCTACCATTATCTGCGTGATTCTATTATCATGGCGGTCAAGGAGCCGGAAATCATCAACTCGATCACCAAGCAGCTGTACCCCAATGTCGCCAAGATGAACGCGACAACGCCCTCCCGTGTGGAGCGTGCCATCCGCCACGCCATCGAGGTCGCCTGGGATCGGGGCGATGTGGATGTGCTCACATCTTACTTTGGCTACACAATCCATAACGGCCGGGGAAAGCCCACTAATTCTGAATTTATCGCCATGATAAGCGATAAGCTGCGCCTGAAGATTAAGGTGGCGGGATAGCGTCCATAATGGACTGCTGCCGCCCAGCGCGGCGCTGCTTATTTACAAAACCACGTCAATTGTATGGCTAACGCTCTCAAGGGAATAGGAATAATGAGCAAGCCTATAGTAAATAACAAAAACCGCCTTCTTTTTAAGCCGAGGCGGTTTTTGGAATTTCCGGGTATTTTAAAGCTTAGGAGGGGCTGGCAGGCGCTTCCCCTGCCAGCTGTCCCTGCGGGCCAGCTCCCGGTCGATACTGTTGAGCACCCTGCGCTTTTGCAAGACCCAGCCGGGCGCCAGCAGGCCGTTTTCAGGCGGATCCCCGGTAAGCCGCTGCACCACCACCTGTGGGGGAAGAAGCTCCAGCTGGTCACAGACCAAGCCGGTATATGCCTCCTGATCCAAAAGGAGCAGCTTGCCGCTCCTAAATTCCTCCACCAAAGCGGTATCCTTTAAAACGTGGAGCATATGAATTTTGATGCTGTGGGGGGAAAGCGCCCCCACAGCCGCGCCGGTTTCCAGCATCATCCGCCGGGTTTCCCCCGGCAGCCCGTTGATGATATGAACGCAGACGTCGATGCCCGACTGCCGCAACCGGCGGTATCCCATTAAAAAGTCGGCATAACTGTGGCAGCGGTTGACGCGGAGGGCGGTGACGTCGTGTATGCTTTGCAGCCCCAGCTCGACCATCAGCCATGTCCGGCGGGACAACGCCTCCAGTAGCTCCATCACCTCCGGCCCCAGCACATCAGCCCGGGTGGCGATACACAGCCCCACCACGTCCGGATTGTCCAGCACGGCATAAAATATTCGCTCCAGCCGCTCTGTGGGCGCGTAAGTGCCGGAGTATGCCTGGAAGTAGGCGATGCAGCGGGCTCCGGGCCATTTTTCCAGCATTCCCGCGCGCTGCCTGGCAAACTGCTCCTTGATATCCAGCGCCGGATCTCCGGCAAAGTCCCCGCTTCCCCGGGGGGAGCAATAGGAACACCCGCCCCGGCCCTTAGTCCCGTCCCGGTTGGGGCAGGTGAAGCCGCCGTCCAGGGCAACCTTTCCCACTTTGCCGCCGAAGCGCCGGGTTAAATAATAATTCCAGGTATGAAAGCGCTTGTTATCCAGGGAGAACGGGAAGGGGCTCCGGGAGCCCGCTTCCGACCCCTTCATATGTCCATGGCCCGGATAGAGTTGTACAGCTCCAGGTACAGATCCTTATTGCCCTCCCAAAGCACCACGGGAAATTGCCCTGGGTTAAGCCGCATATTCTTTTTCTCGTCCCGGTGGCAGGTGATAATCACAGGCTTGCGCAGGGCGACCGCCATACCCAGGGCGAAATAAACCTCCTCGGTTCCTTCGCTGAGATCGCAGATCACCAGATTACTCTGCCGCACCTCGGCCGCCAGCGCCGCGCCCACCTCGCGGCCCGGGGCAATGGCGCTGTTTTCCACCCATTTCACGCCGCAATCCTCCAGGGATTTCCGGGCGGCTGTCCACAGGGCAGTGCCCCTCGCCTCCTCACGCCGGGGCAGCACCAGAAAAGCCGTCCTCTCCTTTTGCCGGCTGCCGCCGTCGCGGATTTTTTTAGCCAGATCCCATCCCTTGGGGCTGACAATCACGCCGCAAGGAAAAAACGCGCTTTCGTAATAATTCACTTCTATAAGATCGGCCTTGTGCATGGACTTAATCATAAAGGAAAGCGCCTCAAAATTGCGGCGGCGCACATAAAACAGAGGTGCTTTATCCAGCTTTTTTATCATAATCTCCTCTCCCCCATAGGTGGAGAGGGCAGTCAGGTTAAGCAAGGACATTTCCATGGCCTCCGTAAAGTCCTTGGGAAACCGGCTGACAATCTGATCCACCGTCAGCTGGATATATTCCTTATCCTTCTTCGCTTTTTCAAAACTAATCAGTACGGTTCCGCTGCTATCTGTCAGGTTGCGGGCGACCAGAAAAGCCGCTACCTCGTTGGAATACCGCTTCACCTCGGCCTCCGCAATATCTGAAACCACATAGGTTCCGCAATTCGGACAGCTGTATATGGCTCTGCTGGCGTTATCCTGGCGGTTGTCCACCGCCATGGAGCCGCACGTCAAGCAATCGGTCATTTTCCCTACCACCCCTATTAAGCGCTTTCAGCCACCGGCTTTTCTACCTGCTTTCCACGGGAGAAGCCGGTTTTTAATATAATCCGCTCCCCATTATACTACCCTAGTTTATAAGCAAATGCAAGGCGAATTTTGAGGATTATTTAATCTTTGCCCAACAAGCGCCCGCTATGAAATATCTTACAAAACCGGATTTGCTTTTTTACATGGTTTGGTGGTATGATATACAATAGCATGTAAAAGGAGAACGGCATGAGACTGCGCTTTAAATGCAAAAACTGTGAGCATATCTACACGGTGAACCTGTCGGGCAGCGAGTACTTTTTGCCCACGCGCTGTCCGGACTGCGGCTATCGGTATACCGATGACGCCAGCCTGCGCCTGTGGCTGGATCATGTCAAAAAAGAGCTGGAAAAGGAGAAGGGCGGAAACCGGAGAAATTAGGCCCTCCATAAAGTTCCCAGGGCAATCGCTTACAAAATTCGATTGCGAAAGTCTTAAACATTACAACCAATTAATTGCAAATTTAATCTTTTGAATGGTAATGGAATCGACCATTTCTTAGGCAGGAGGTAAGGTGTGGACAATGAAGAAAAAATATATTGAGAAAATTGTTGTTGCGGTTCGTAACCGTACTCTGCTTTCCATGATAAAACATGCTCTAGCCAGACGCTGGCCGATCCGTTTTATCAAAAATAAGGGAATCCTTAATTTGCAAACGCGGGACAATCTTTACAGGAAATACTCTAAGAAATATCGCAATATTATTAAAGGAGGAGATCATACATCGGCTGCTACTGATGCCACGTTTCCAAAAATCATCTGGTGGTGTTGGCTGCAGGGATATGATCAGGCTCCGGAACTGGCACAATGCTGTTACGAATCCTTAAAACAGAATATAAAGGGATATGACATCAAAATTGTCACATTTGAGAATCTGCCTGACTATATAACTCTTCCGGATTATATAGTTAAAAAATTCAATAATGGAATAATAAGCGCCACCCATTACTCGGATATTATTCGGCTTGAACTGTTGATCCAATATGGAGGCATCTGGATTGACTCTACTGTACTCTGCACCGACAACGAGATGTGTACTGTGATAGAAAATGCCCCCTTATTTGTGTATCAGATTTTGTTGTCAGGCGGGAATTCTTCTCTTGCCTCCAACTGGCTGATCTCATCCAAACCTCGTTCGCCGGTTCTGAAGCTGACAAAAGATTTATTGCTAGAATACTGGAAGCATCATAATATGTTGGAGCATTATTATCTATTCCATTCATTTTTTTCGATGGCCTTAAGAGAATACCCTGAAATCTGGAAACAGATCCCGGTATATAACAATGTTTCTCCACAGATGCTGCTCCGGGAGTTGACTAGTACATATTCCGATGAACGTTATACAACATTGAAGAAATTTTCATCTTTTCATAAATTAAGTTATAAATTGCCTTACTTACCAAAGGGTAGCACGTTTTATGAAGTTTTGATTAGACGCCGTCAATTTTGAAAGCCCACATACAAACCCTATTTTTTTATATTGTTTGTTAGCCTCAATAATCGCGCCCTCGAAAACGTCCCAGTGGGACGTTTTCGAGGGGAGCAACACCGAAGATGATGGCTTATTCTCGTAATCAAATTTCGTAAGCGATTGCCCTGATAAAGTTCCCTTTGCGTCTTGACGGCGGCGCTTTAACGTGCTATCATAAAGCAAGCCAAACAACCAAATAGCCCCGGGGGTGCTGGCGTCGGAGTCGGCTGAGAGTAGGAAATACATCCTTAACCCTTTTAACCTGATCCAGGTAATGCTGGCGTAGGAAACTGGTGGCAGCCCATCCATTGTGCTGACAAACGTCCTTCGCTTTTTGCGCGGGGCGTTTTTTGTTGCAATTCATACTAATCTTCTATCAAAGCGTCGAAACGCTTTGATAGCGCGAAGCGCGTAGAAGATTGTATGAGGCGTAGCCGCATAGCGGCGCGGCGCGTTAGCGACGCATATTCAATTAAAAATCGCTTGTCGACTTTTTAATTGAATATTAGTATCAGGAGGGATATTCAGTGAAAAAGGTATTGAGCATTGCAGGCTCCGACCCCAGCGGCGGCGCCGGAATTCAGGCGGATCTGAAAACCATGTGCGCCATGGGGGTGTATGGCATGACCGTGGTTACGGCGGTAACCGTGCAGAATACCCAGGCGGTATATGACGTCCAGGAGATGAGCGCCGAAATAGTGGCGGGACAGCTGAGGGCCATCTATTCCGATATCCCGGTGGACGGGGTAAAAATCGGTATGGTTTCCAGCAGCACCATCATCCGCACCATCCGGGACAAGCTGCTGGAATACGGGGCCAAAAACATTGTGGTAGACCCGGTAATGGTGTCTAAGAGCGGCTTTCACCTGCTGCGTCCCGACGCGGTGGCAGCGGTGGAACAGCTGATTGCCATTGCAGACATTGTAACCCCCAACCTCCCGGAGGCCGAGCTCATCTGCGGATTCCCCGTTGCAAGCGAAGCCGATATGCGCGCCGCCGCCGAGCATATCGCCAATATGGGCGCGAAAAATGTGCTGATTAAGGGCGGCCACCTCACCAGCGGCGACTCGGGGGATTTGCTCCTCACTTCGGACGGATTTACCTCCCTGCCCGCCAAGCGGGTTCACACCCAAAATACCCATGGCACCGGCTGCACCCTCTCCTCCGCCATTGCCAGCCAGCTGGCCCTGGGCAGAACCGTCACCGAAGCGGCGCGGATCTCCAAGGAATACATAACCCAGGCTATCACCGATTCCTTTCCGGTGGGGAAAGGGGTGGGCCCGGTGGGGCATTTAAACGCCCTCTATAGAAAGGCGGGGATGGAAATTGACTAACATCCCAAGGCGCGCCATGTTCCTCCTGTGGGTGGGCGCGGCCATCTCCATATCGGAAATATACACCGGGGGGCTGCTGGCGCCCCTGGGCCTGGCAAAAGGCGCCGCCGCCATCCTTATCGGCCATATCATCGGAGCCTCCCTCATGGCTTTTGGGGGTTATGTCTCCTTTACCCGGGGACAGAACGCCATGGAAGCCGTCGGACACTCCCTGGGGCAAAGGGGTGGAATGCTGGTGGCGCTGCTGAATGTGATCCAGCTCACCGGCTGGACGATTGTCATGATTGTGCAGGCGGGCAGCGCCTTTACCAGTGTGTTTGGCGGCGTGTCCTTCCGGCTGGCGGCCCTGATTCTTGCCTTGCTGGTTTTATTCTGGGCGCTGAGCTTCGGCAGCCGCGCCGGGCACTTGAGCGAGATTGTCGTGGTTCTGTTGTCCCT
>Ga0153942_1001228_pt1 | contig 10102 bp, 8 predicted proteins | sample TSNJ026MetaG_FD_104731 | JGI IMG/M metagenome (GOLD analysis project Ga0153942, IMG submission 104731) | Attine ant fungus gardens microbial communities from New Jersey, USA - TSNJ026 MetaG | ecosystem: Host-associated > Fungi > Mycelium > Unclassified | place: USA: New Jersey, Brendan T. Byrne...
TCTCGACGTCCGACGCATGGATATACAGATCCGATGAGTTCAGTACGCGAAGGAGCTCCTCCTGGGAGTAGAATTGGAAGATGGGGGGATGAGGCAATTTTGATCTCTTGGCAAGCTTTACATATTTGCGCCTGCAGGGGCCTTTGCCGGCAAAAACCAACTGGATTTTATCCGCATATTTACTCCGTTGGGCAGCTTTAATCACCAGATCCTGGCGCTTCTCCCTGGAGAGCCGCCCCACCATGACAACCTGGATGGTAGAACTATTGCCGCGCTCGACAGCTATAGGTTTAAAGGCATGATCCACACCGTTGGAAATTACTCTGGTTTCAGCGTCATATCCCTCCGCCGCCAACTGACCGGCGATAAACTGGCTGGGACAGTGTATGTAATCAAAGTAGCAATAAAATCTTTTATAAAACCACCGGTAAAGGTATTGGTTGACCCAGTCAAACTTCTCCAAAAATAGGGTGGAGGTGATATTTTCGGGCTGTACATGGAAGGCGCCCAATATGGGTACGTTCATTTGCTGAGCGTATTTGGCACCTTCTCTGCAGAACCGGAAGGGCATGAAAAAATGCGCCACATCGGCATCTTTAAATGCCTCATAATATAGCAAGGGATCGGGTTTAGCAAAAAACATGCCCTGGGATTCAATTAGCTTTTGAAATATGGGGATGGAGTGTTTTTTGGCGTTGATCTTTCCAATCTCGGATGCCCCCGCAGCCAATACGGTGACCTTGTGCCCATTGGCATGCAAATTTTTTGCCAACCTTCTGGCGGTCACGGTGGTTCCATTATTGGAATGGTCAAATTGGTCCATAACCAAAACGATATTCATACAAAACACCCTCACTTTTACTGCCACCTATTGAAAGGCCAATAAAATCTTCTGGCCTCAAGGCTTCATACTCACAGAGGGTCAAACGCAATTTCTTTTTATGCTGCTGTGTTAGGCAATTACACGAAGCGAATCACCATTGTTTCAACCATCACAGAGTATAATAGGAACATTATACCTGTTTAAAAGGAAAAATGCTATAGTTTTAGGATAAATTGTTAACATTACATCATTTTCAACCGCAATAAAATGAACAATTTACAGCTTTATTCGTCTAAAGTATAAAACACTGTGCCATTATATTTTATTTCATGGATACAGATAGCTCAAGCCTCTCGCATAAGGGGAGCCAGCTACAATCCACACAAACCTGGTTCAGTTTTTTCCGCCCAAGGATTTGTTTTTCCACTATCTCCCGAAAGGTCTTCCAGGCCAGTTGTTGGCCCTCCAAGAGACCTGTGAGCCGAAGGCAGTTGTTGTCGTAGGCGGTCACTTTTTCCTGTGTATCACAGCGCCCTTGTTTGTTGTGGGGACAATGGCCGCACAGCACGTCCATTTCCACGGTCAACTCTATAAGCTGCTGGGGAAAAGCCCGCAATTGCCGGACAACCTGATTCATGTTTTGGACGAACCGGCTGTCATACCCTTTCCCCATATAATGTTGGATACATAACCCATGGTGGGGGCGCAGATACATAATTTCGTTCACAGCCTCACCCCTGACCAGCCTTTACAGCCACGCCAATACGGTTAACCAAAACGGCGCTGAGAATGGTTTTGGGGATATCCCCCAATAGGAATGGTACGACGCAATACGCCAACGCCTGAACAAATCCCGCGTCCATCCGCCACATATACCAACCCACGCCCATCAAGTATGTAACAAGCCATCCCACATACATGGAGATTATCAGGGCTTTTATGGACTTGCCCAGCCATTTGACCATCAGGCCGGTGGCCAAGGCGCAGCCTATATATCCTATAATAAAGCCCCCTGTTGGCCCCGCGATAATACCAACGCCACCGGTAAATCCAGAAAAAACAGGTACACCCACCGCCCCCAAGGCCACAAAGACAATCTGGCTGACCACACCGTATTTTGTTCCCAATATGCCCACTGCGGTAAAGATCGCCACATGGGTCAAATTGATCGGCACCGGACCAATAGGGATAGTAATCTGGGATAACACTCCGCTAAGCGCTGCAAATAGAGCGGCAAGGGCCATCATTCGTACATCAAGCTTTTTCATAAGCAATGAATCCACCTCCATTAGGTACAATCTGGATACAATTATACCTATAGTATGTTTAAATGTCAACCTTTTTATATGACTCGGTTGACATTTATATGTGAATTGCTGCCTGCGGGGAAGATAGTGTAACGACAGCTCCATCGTTTTTTTGTACCACCAGACAACCAGCGCCGTCTATATCCAGCGCCAGCGCCCGGTAACTATCTCCATTCTCTCTCACAGTGATGGTTTTGCCCAGTATAGCAAGCCTGCATTTATATTCCTCTAGAATCCAGCTTGGATTTCTCCAAAAAGACTCTAGCATTACCCCGTTGATAATACTGGCAGCCAGCCTTGCCCTCATGTTATTATCCGCCTTACCGGGCAGAATGGAGGCGGCCTTCCCGCTGAGCTCAGGGGGAAAGCTGTCGGTGCTTATATTGATGCCAACTCCAGACACAACCCAATCCAAGCCACCCTCCTCGAAATCAATAACCGCTTCTGTGAGAATGCCTCCAATCTTTTTGCCATTCAGCATAATGTCATTTATCCACTTGATTTGCGGTGCCACCCCGGCAACCTCCTCCACCGCCGCGCAAACCTGTACGGCCACCCCGGCTGTAATCAGGGGGGCTGACAAGGACAGAAGCCATTCCTCCCGCAATACAATGCTCAAATACAAGCCGCTGCCGGCAGGGGAATAGAAATTTTTGCCCCGCCGGCCTTTTCCCTGGGTCTGGCCGTCAGCGATGACGGCCGTACCGTGGGGGCAACCGTCTAAAGCCAAGGTTTTGGCGGTTTCATTGGTGGAAGGGAGGTTGGGATAAATATGGATTTTATCCCCCCACATTGGATTATCCAAATAAGGCGAGAGGCCCTCTTTGGACAGTATATTATTGATTTCCAGAAGAGAATATCCCCGGTTGGGTACGGCCTCAATCACATAGCCCTCCTGCTTCAGGGCCTTGACCGCCTTCCAAACCGCCGTCCGGGAAACCCCCAAAATCCCGGCAATCTCTTCACCTGAAATGGGCGTACCCCTATCTTTTTCAATAATGGCCAGCACCTGGCTTTTTATACTCACCTAGGTTCACTCCCTTCTTAGAGCAGGTTTAGAAATGATCGGAAAAAATGAATGGGAGAAGTGCATTCTTAATAGCGCGCTGTCAGAGTGGTATCGGGATTCCCTTTCTTTTCCTCAACTAATTTGATGAACATAATTCTACATCTTATTGCCACTTTTGGCAACTTTGCTTTTCAGAACACCCCTAATAAATATTTATCAATGCCGAATGCGGGCCTAAGAGGAACCTGTGGAAGCTGCAGGATACCCTTATCGTCGCTTATGTTTGCGAACAGACATAATGTCCATGACGCAGAAAGTGCGCTCCCATGACCTGGGAACGCACTTTCTCCATATTCACCGCACTTGCCCACCTATCGGCGAGATTACAGGCCCTACAATTCACAGCGTGGCGACTGAACTTACGATATGTATACCCGGCAGTTTGACTACGTTCCTAGAGCGAGGAGAGTTTCTTGATAGGCTCAACCAGAAGCTCCAATTTGTTGTCCCTGTATCGATTCGCGGTATTTGGTGGGAGAAATCCCCACATGTTTTTTGAACGCGATGGAAAAGTAGTTGATGTCCTGGTAACCCACTGCGCTGGCAATTTTTCCGCTGGGAAGGCTGGTGGATTCAAGCAGGTATTTTGCCCTCTCAATCCGCTTGCGGATAATATAGGCATTGCAGCCCTCCCCTGTTTTCTTTTTGAATAAGCGGGATAAATAGTTGGGGGAAATATACAGCCTTGAGGCGATGCTGAGCACTGAAATATTTCCAGACAGATGTTCATTGACAATAGCTTTCACCTTGGAAACAATGCTATAAGCGTCTTCATCTGGGATACTGATGATCTGAACGAGGGCGTTTTTGGTATGCTCGAGGGCCTCCTTTCTCCCTGTTCCAGCTAAAGCGGTCGTCAGCGTTTGGAGGTACGCCTCAGGAAATTCACCGGATTGGGAAAAACAAGAAAAACACACGGAGGACGCCAGCTCAAAGCAGCTTTTCCGCACCAGCGGGGTGGAGAGGTTATGCAGCTCCACCGCCTGCTGGAAGGAAGCAAATAATTGCATCACCGTATCCGTATTCCCAATATTCTCCACAATGGCATCCTTGATGTCCGCGAAGGTGGAATAAAATGTCCGCAGCCGGTTTTTGGACTGGTAGGAGCGCAAAACCTCCGTGATGGTGTTCTCCTCTTCTCCCAGCAGCTCAATCGCATCACTGTAAGACAGGTGAAAATTTTGAAAACCCTCTACCTCTTTTCCCAGGATAATTTTCGGATGCATCCCAAATTCGTCGTGAAGCAGCATCCCCAACTGGGTCATCCTCTCCACCGTATCCTCCAATTCCTGTCCTTGAAAGACCGCAATGACAATTTTGTCATTATCATCCTGGAAGGTGATGCCGGCCTCCTGCTTATCAAAGAGGTCAATGCAGATATTTTTAATCGAAAGGTGGCGGAATTCCTCGCCATCTTCATGCAGGGCCGGAACCAGTATTGCAGCCTGCATAGACTGATTCTCCCAAACGTCATAGCCCTCCCGCAGGGTTACAAAATCTTGATCTCCTGCCCGGTTATGGGCCAGGTTCCACATTATTTTTTCCAAATAAAGCTGCTCCGTCGTTCCCTGGGTGCGCCGAAATAAGCGTTCCTGTCTTTCCCTATTGATCTGTTCCGTCAGCTTGCCAATGGCGGCGGCCAATTCGTTTTCGTCCACAGGTTTAAGGAAAAAATCCTGCACATGCATTTTAATGCACCTGTGCACGTACTCAAAGGAATCATATCCGGTCAACACAATGATCTTGATACCTGGTTGAAGCTTATACACTTCCTCAATCATCTCAAGGCCGCTCATCCCGCTCATGCTGATGTCCGTAATGAGGATATCCGGCTTATCCTCACTGATCACCTTTAACCCCTCAATCCCATTGCCGGCCGTGAAAACCTGGCTGATATTCAACGTTTCCCAAGGAATTGCTGTTTTGATCCCAATCCGGATAATGCTTTCATCGTCAACAATCAGTGCTTTGTACATGGGGTTCTCCTCGTCTATGCTTTGTCCGGCAGACGGATGTCCACAGCCAGTCCGCCGTATTGGTTGGAGCGGTAGAAAAGGCCATATTCCTTGCCAAAGAGAAGCTCAATGCGTTTATGTACATTTCGTACGCCATATCCAAAATCCTCGTCATAGATGGAAATGGAGGCGTTCATCTCGTCAATCCGGCTTTGCTCCATGCCAACTCCATCATCCTCCAAAGTAACGACAATACACGATTTCTCCCGCCGGGCACTGATCCATATCCTCCCGGACTGTCCATCCTTAATTTTGATTCCGTGGTATATTGAGTTTTCCACCAAGGGCTGGAGCGTCATCTTCGGAATCTGAACTGTTTCAAAGGATGGATCCACGGAAACCTCAAAGGTAATGATATCGCCGTACCGAACATTCTGGATCGTAAGATAGCTTTTAACATGTTGGATTTCCTGCGACAGGCCGATGATGTCTTGGCCGTTGCTGAGGCATAGCCGGTAATAGTCCCCCAATGCTTTGACAGTGCGTGAAACTACCTTGTTTCCATCCATTACGGCCTGCCAGTGAATGCATTCCAATGTGTTATATAAAAAATGAGGTTTGATCTGTGATTGGAGGGCGTTAATCTTGATTTGTTCAATCTGGTGCTGCTCCTCCTTCACTTGTTCCATAAGGTTTCCAAGCTGGCGGGTCATATGGTTAAACCCTTGTGCGATTTTAGAAAAGTCATCTCCAGAGGGGTTTTCATTCATGGTGACCTCCAGTTGTCCATCAGAAACGCATTCCATGCAGTATACAATTTCATTCATGGTCTGATAGGAATGTTTGACAATCCGGGTGCCAACCAATAGGCCCACAGCCATCATCAGTACAATAACCGCGATGAGTAATAGGATGGTTTGGATCCCGTCCCGGTAAAGCTCCGCACGGTCAATAGCAGCCACGACATAATAGTCCCAGTAATCGAGCTTAACCATTCGGTAAATCTTCCCATCCAGCTCAAAGCCATTTGGCTCTATGCTTAGGAATGAGGTGAATTCCTCTTTCACCCCCACTTGATCTATGTTGGAGCACGAGACAGTCACACCGCTGCCATCTATCAGAAATATCTGATATTCCAAAGCTTCGTTCCTGGAATCCAGAAATTGCCGCAGCACAGGCTCCCGTATGTTGAAACAAAGCAAGCCGGATTCCAGTCCAATATGGTTGGTGTCGTATAGAGGATGATAAACGCTGACCACATACTGGTCATTGTTGTAATAGGCGCTTTGAAAGTTTACACGCATTGCGCCTATACCCACGGATTTGCTTCCAGCCATATCCTCATCATAGCGCTCGTAGAGCTGGCTGGCAGTCAAGGTGGTGGTTCCACTGTATATCGTCTCAGACAAATCTTCCTTAATGATGGCAATGAAATTCATATCTGAATGGATATTGAGAATATTTACCATTGACTGCCTTGCCTTCATCTGGATATCGTAATACGCTGATGAATTATCGGCTTCTTTTTTGAGATAGCGCTGGACTGATTCGTCCAACGTAATGGCAATCGCTATATTCTTGTAGCCGCGCAACGTGGTGGACAGGCTATCCGCCATGGTTTGGAGCTGGTTTTCCAATAAACTTAACGACGTTTTGGATATAAGGGAAATATAGGAAAACGTCGAGGCAAAAAGGATGATCAGGGTAGTGAGCCCGATGGAAAGAAAAATGAAAAGCTTCATTTTCCAGTCAAAATTCATTCTACCGAAGCGGCGGAGAATTTTTTTAAACATTGCGGTACCTCTCTGATCTTTTCATCGCACAAGCGCCGTTATCCTTTGACGGCTCCTGCAGTCATGCCTTTAACCAGCTTATCCTGGAAAACAATAAACATGATGATCATAGGAAGAACCGTCAACGTCAACACCGCCATAATCATCGGGGTATTCATGGAGTACTGTCCCTGAAATTGCCAAATGGCCAAGGGCAGGGTTTGCTTTTCAGCGGTTTGAGTCAGCGTGTAAGCAAAGCTGAACTCATTCCACATATTGACGCCATTGTAGATGGCAAGGGTTGAGAGACCGGGTTTGGACAAGGGGAGAATGATGGAGAAAAACATCCGGTACTTGCTGCAGCCATCAATTTCTGCCGATTCCTCAATTTCTCTGGGAATCTCCTGCATAAAGCTGGTCAAAATGAAGACGGAAATTGGAATAGCGAAAGCCACGTAGGGGCCAATCAGGGCCCAGATGGAATCGTACAGCCCTGTATAGGTGCTCATTTTAAACACAGGAATCAACGTAATATGAATGGGGATGGACATGCAGGCGACAATGACGCCGTAAATGGGCTTGTTTAGCCGAAACCGGAACCGGGCCAAGGGATAGGAGGCGCAGGCTGAAATAAACAACAAAAGACAGAGGGAGATGGCAACCACAATTATACTATTAAGCATATAGGACCAAAAAGAACCTGTCAACACCTCTATGTAGTTTGTTGGGTACCATGTATCAGGTAATACGAAGACGCCTTTGACCAGCATTTCAAATTTGTCCTTAAAAGAATTAAGGACCATAAATACAAAGGGTAAAAAGGAGACGATAAGCCACAAAATAGCGAAAATAAATGCAACAATCCAACTAACGATACTCTTTGCTTTTGAGTTTTTCATAGAATCCATGCGGTTTATTTCTCCTTTCCGCTATTAATCAGTCTCATGGTTACCAGGGCGATCAAGGATATTAGGATAAACATGCCACATGCCACAGTAGAGCCATACCCCATATTGAGGTTTTTAAAGGAGTTTTTATACATATAGGTCGCCATCAGCTCTGTGGAGGTGCCGGGCCCTCCCCCTGTCATAACGTAGATCAAGTCAAAGTATTTGAGCGATCCCACCATGGATAAAATCGCGGCGCTTTTAATGGATGGAACCAAAAGAGGCAGGGCAATCCTCCAGAAATATTGGCCCCGCGAAGCGCCGTCAATTCGTGAAGCCTCATAAATATCGTATGAAATATTGGTGTAGGCCGCCATAAAATATACCATATAGAATGGAACGAACTGCCAGCAGATGACGGCGATAACTGTGAGCAGCGCTTTGTTAGGATCACCCAGCAAATCGATGTTGCCCCCTCCAAACCAACTGGAAACGGTACTTATAATGCCTCCATTGGTTGCCAGAGCATAGCGGAACAAAAATCCAATGGCCACCGAGGACATGAGCAAGGGAATAAACCAGATTACCTTAAAGCCGTTGAGCTTTTTGCCTCCAAAATCCAAAAAAGTGGCCAACGCTAAGCCAATGGGCAGCTGAACGGCGATGGAGAGAACCATAATGACCACGTTATTGCGGAAAGCAAACCAAAAACTACGGTCCAGAAATAGAGTTTTCCAGTTATCTATACCGATGAATTGCCGGTCAGTCGTGATGCCGTTCCATTTATAGAGACTGATATTAAAGGAGTCAAGGATTGGATAAGCAATAAAGACAAGTAACAAGATGGCCACCGGCGCCAAGAAGATGGCGGACGCCTTCCTCACCTCGCTCTGCCGCCGTTTTTTCAACATTGAATTGTTCTGCACGTCAAACCCCCCTATAACTATTGGAGCGGAATTTTAAAATTCCGCTCCGGGTTCAAATCAATTATGTTTTAAGAAAGCACTTGTGATTTGACCGAGCTGTAAGCTATTGTATGGATGCCCTCAATTCAGTCCCACATTTCTTCAACCTGAACTGACGCAAGTTAAACCAATGCTATTTTTAAAGTAAGCCAAATCACCGGAGTAGTTTAGAATGAATCGGGAAAGGGCAGCCCCTAAACGGCGCGCTATCAGGGCAGCATCCTTTTTTCTTAAGCCTTAACCATTGAGATATTTTTGCATAGCTTCCTGGAGTGCGGCATTTGCTTCCGCCGGTGTCATGGTGAGGCCAAAGATTTCCTGGCTGGTATCTTTGTGAACCTCGGCGACGGCCGGAGGCAGGTACTGGTCATACCACAACTGGACAGAGGAAGCATTTAGGCACGCATTCAAAATCTGTTGGGTGACGGGATCGAAATCCATGTCGGCAGCCGCTTTAACCGCAGGAATCTTGCCATTATTGGCGAGGAGCTCTATGGAGTCGTCGTTGGAGTAGTATGTTGCAAATTCAAAGGCAGCTTCCAGCTTTTCACCAGTGCAGCTAAATTGAAGGAACTGATCGCCGATTGTACCGATCTGGATCGACGCGTCCGCATTGGACCCTTCAACGGAGGGGAAGCTGAACCAGCCAATTTTTTCATAAAACTCCGGGCTGTCCGCCTGAAATGTGCCGGTATACCAAGATCCGCACAGCAGCATGGCGGCTGTTTCCTGATACATCAGCTGCTTCGCCTGGCCATCATCCTCACTCAAGCTGTTCACGCCATCAGGGAAGTACCCTTTGCCCACCCATTCCTGGATTTTTTCGCCGGCGTACACATAGCTTTCATGCTCAAAGGTGCCGCTGCCATCCGCTGCGGCATTAAAGGGCTCTAGGCCGCCATAACGGGTCGCAAGGCTCATGAAGTACATGGAGCCGGTCCATTTTGACGCGTTAGCCAACGCAAACGGTGTGATGCCATTCTCCACCAAGGTGTCACAAACCTCTTCCAGTTCGGACACGGTGTTGGGAACACTCAGTCCATACGTGTCAAACATCTCCGTATTATAAAACACGCCGGCAATGGAGAGGTTGAGAATTGGCACTGTATAGATCGTCCCATTGTAGCTAGCCTGTGCCCAAGCCGCATCCATGATCTTGTCCTTGATTGGGCTTGCATTTACCAGATCGTCAATGGGCTGTGCAAATCCAGCTTCTATGTACTCGTTCATCGGGCCGCCAGACCAGCTGGTATACACATCCGGGCATTCGCCTGAGCTCATTGCGATAACAAGCTTCTCCTTGTAGGTGTCATTTTGAGTGGAA